>BNJV01001156.1_pt1 | contig 153518 bp, 243 predicted proteins | sample 8540591 | NCBI WGS metagenome assembly BNJV01 (sample SAMD00202457, study PRJDB9452) | human saliva metagenome | host: Homo sapiens
CCAGGACATTTTGCCTCAAATGGGCCTTGGACACAGGCCAGGACGCTGGCGTATGGGGCGGGCTTTCCGAAGAAGGCGACGTTCGCTCAAGCGCAGAACGGCACGCGCACGCCGTTCTAGTCTGGCCTAGGGACGGCGCTCTGGCGGCGCTCCGCAGCGCCGCCGGGTTTGCGCGCGCCCTCTTGCAGCCGTCTTGCCCCTGCCCGTCGGGAGCTTTGGGCGGCCTATGGGCCTTTTCTACTTGCCGACGAACGCCTCGATATGAACTCGAGGTGCCCCTCCCGGGCGCGAGGCGCCACTGGATTGAGCCGCGAAGCTCCGCCTCGACCAGCGTTTTGACGATTTTTCGTGCCCAGCCCTTGCCGGGCCCGCCGTCTCGCGATTCCCCAAGCCGTCGTCTTCGACGTCGATCGTCAGGCGATCGCCGTCCCGGTCCGCCGTCACTTCGATGTGGCCGCCGTCGACCAGGCCGTGTTCGACGGCGTTGGACACAAGCTCGGTCGGCACGACGGCAAGCGACGTCGTCTTCGTCGCATCGATTTTTGCCGAAAATCGCCCGTGAGATGCGTGGTCACCGACACGTCAGTGGAGCGCGACGTCGCGCGCAAGGTTGAGCAGTGCGCCGAACGCTTCTCCGAAATCGACGTTTTCCTCGACCGTCTCCGAGGCGTTTGATGGACGAGGGCGATCGTCGCCACGCGCCGTTGGGCGTTCTCCAGGCCTGCCTCGTTTCTGCGTTCACGCCGGCTGCGCGCCTGCATGCGCAAAAAGGGCGGAGACCGTTTGGAGATTGTTCTTCACCCGATGGTTGATCTCGCGGATAGTCGCGTCGTTTCGTCAGCAGCTCCAGCTCGCGATGCGCGCACCTCCGTGACGTCGCGGCACATAGGATCCCGCCCAGTTTCCTGCCCCTGTCCTTCAGGGGCACCGCCCCAGCGAAAGGATGACGCCGTGGGCCTCGACCTCTGCGAGCCACGGCGCCGCCCATGACGACGACGGGGGCGCCTCGTCCACGACGCTGTGGTCCTCGATGACGTCCGTGATGACCTCGGCCAACAGGCTGCCGACGATTGGCCCCCGATCCCGAGCCGATGGTAGTTGGAGACCGCGTTCGGGCTCGCGTAGAGCACGACGCCCTCAGGATCGAGATGGACGAATCCGTCCGTCATGCGCCGGGTGCCGTGCCTGTACCCGTCGGCCTGCCGTCGAGAGGAAACTCGCCCGTCGTCACCATTGGACGAGCTGCGAAGAGATGGTCGAATAGTTGTGGTCAGCGCCGGCACCTGGACCGGAACGACGTCCAGCGAGTCGGTGCTCGGTGACGCACTAGCGCGGCGACGGCCTTCACGGCGAACAGGAACCACCTTGAGATTGAACCCCTGGCGAGGATCAGCCGTTCGACGCCGCCGTCGAGGACTTCGTCGATCGCCTCGGCGAGCCACGGCTCGATCTGACGCCCCACGATGTCGTTCTCGTAGAAGGTGCTCGCCGTGGCCGGCCTGCACTGCGCCACTACGGGCTGTACGCAGCCGCCCACGTCCTGCACGATGAGGAAGGAGGTCCGAAAAGAGCGTCCGCTATCGTCTGCCAATCCCCCACAAGCTGGTGAATCCATTCCTGGTCCGAGTGGTGAGGGCCGCGACGCGGGCGAGCATGTTGCGAGCGAAGGCATGTGCCTCAGCCTACCGCGGTCGTGCACATAGATGGCATGGATATCTCTACCACCACAGACCTACAACGCGAGGCCCGAGCGCCGTCACGCAGGCGCTTCTCTCGTCCGAGCTGGCGGCCAGCGGGCCAGCTGGCGCGCGTTGACGACTACACGCACACGGTCTTTGGGACGGCTCGAAAGGCCACGACCGTGGTGAACGTCCCCGCTGAGCGGCTCCCCTCCAGGCCCGGACTTTCGCGAAACGGCGCAAAGTGACGATCACTACGGTCGCTTCGGGCGACGGCGTGACGTACACCGTCGACCCTCACGGCCTGCCCGCCGAAGTTTCGGCGGCCCTCAAGCTTTCCGGCGACGCGACCACGACGGCCGACCTCTCTGCCACCCTCAAGGTGAAGATCCCCCTCCTCGGCGGGAAGATCGAGAGGGCCGCCGGAATGGTCGATCGGCTGCTTGCCAAGACGCCAAGCTGGTCGGGAAGTCATCGAAGAACAGGGCTCGCGTGACGGTCAATCGGGCTTACGAGGATCTGCCTCGCCGACGTCCTGGAAAAACAGGGCGGAGAAAAGGCGACCGCACGGGCACGGGGACTCTCTCCGTGTTCGGGCGGCAGATCCCTACCGCCTCGCCGAGGGTCTTCCACGCATCACCACGAAATTCGTGGCGATGAAGGCCGTCAAAGGCGAGCTCCTATGGTTCCTTTCGGGCGACACGAACGTCTCGCTGGCTCAGGGCGAGGAATAACGATTTGGGACGAGTGGGCGCGACGACGCCGGCGAGCTCGGCCTGTCTCACGGTAATAGCATGGCGTGGCCCGCCCCGACGGGAGGCATATCGACCAGATTGCGGCAGGTGCTCGCCAGCTGCGGAGAACCTCGACTCGCGGCGAATGGTCGTCAGCGCCTCGAATCCGGCTCGACCTCGACAAAATGGCGCTGCAGCCGTGCCACGCGATGTTCCAGTTCTACGTCGCCGACGGCAGGCTTTCCCTGCCAGCTTTATCAGCGCAGCGCCGATCTCTTCCTCGGCGTCCCTTCAACATCGCGTCCTACGCCCCTGCTGACGCATGATGGCTCAGCAGGCGGGCGCAGATGTCGGCGATTTTGTGTGGACGGGCGGGGATTGCCACATCTATCTCAACCACGTCGCTCAAGTGAAAGAACAATTGACGCGCGAACCCTATCCTTTCCCCACGCTGCGCCTGAAGAAAGCCCCGTCGATATTCGAATACGCGATGGACGACATCGACGCCTCGGAAGGGTATCGGCACCATCCCAAGCTCCACGCCCCCGTGGCGGTATGAAAGGCCGGATCCGTGTGATGCTCGGAGCGATCTGGGCGCAGGGCCGCGCACGAGCCATCGGGAAGGGCGGCGCTTTGCCGTGGCGCCTCCCCGAGGACCTCGCGCTCTTTCGACGGGTGACGTCTGGCCACCCCGTTATCATGGGGCGCAAAACATGGGATTCGTTGCCCGCAAGATTCCGGCCGCTTCCCGGAAGGACCAATATCGTTTCTCTCGCAGCCCTCCTTCGCGGCGGAAGGAGCCACGATCTGCACGGTCTTTGGACGAAGCGTGCGATCGCCCACACCCGGCGGAGCTCGGATGGGTTATCGGCGGCGCCGACATTTTACGCTCAGGCAATCAGAATCGCTGATCCCTGTTGCACCGACGATATCGACGTCGACGGGCTGATACGCTCCTGAAATCGACTCTGAAAATGGCTTTAGGCAGCCAGTTTCGAGCGAGGCTGGTTCGACTCGGGAAACTGCCTACCGTGTCACCGTCTGTTCCCGTGACAACGCCGATATCACGGACGTCCTCCGGGCGGTTGCCGGCTGACTGGCCGGCCGTCGCAACGGCCTTTTCAGCTCACCGGCTGCGGGCGCTGATCGATTGAAACGCCCATTCCCTTTCAACGGTTCGCGTGACGGCGACTGAGCAAGAAGCCTCCTGGCGATGCTGGCCGCGGCCGCCACCATGAGTGCGACGTCGTCCGCGCCCGTGTAGGCGAGAGTCTGCTTTCTGAGTTTCTCACCCGGCTGTGCTTTGACGCTGGGGGCGAGCCTTCACCTCAGCTTGCCGCCGACGGCGATCGTCGTTTTATGGGCGGGCGTCGTCCCCTGCCGGAGCGGCGGGAGACGACGGCGATGGCTAGCCGAAGGCGCCGACGGAGCAGGCGCCGGCTTGGCCGGAACCGAAGCTTGACCGAAGGCGGACATTCGGAGCTGGCGTGACGGGCGCCCGCGCGGACGGCGCGGGAGCTGGCATGAATGAGTAAGTGACTACCGCGGGAGTGGCGATGCCGTAGCCGATCGTCACCTTTGCCTCCCCAACTTTCCCGGCAATTCCAGTGATCTTACGGGATGCGTGATCGTAAGACAGGCCCTTGGGAAGCCCGGTTGCCGGATCGCACGCCTCGCCCTCGCAGGTAAACATGGGAACGTCGGGGTTGGCTTTCAACGGATCAGACGATCGTGACCTTGACGGGGTCGCCTCCAGAGACCATCACTTGACCGACGAGGCGGATCCGCGGCAATCCGTGGAGCGCAGCAGCACTGAGTCTCTTTCGCTGGGAGTGCGCGATACCCCGCGGATTCGCCGGATCGTAGAAGATCTGCCCCGCTTCGAGGTCGGAGCTCAAGGAGCCCCTGACGGTGTAGGCATGCCCGTCGTCGGCCTTGAAGGACCCCGTTGTACGCGCGGTCCATTCGAAGCCTCGTCCCGGTAAAGCTGGCAGCCTTGTGGAATCTGGACGGTGATCGTCTTCCTCGCGGCGTCGTAGACCCCGGCCGGCGGGGCGAAGTGCGCCGATTTGACCATGTCTAGCCGCCTCTTGGCGAAGTCTCTGCTCGACGGGAACCAGACTTCCCTCAACGTACGCCATCTTGGGATCCGAAACATCCATCGTTAACTTGATGTTGTTCATGGGAATTGCCGTCGCATAGAAGACCCGCCAGTGAATGAGGGTCTTGTCGTGCTGGTCTTCCCAATGCTCAACCGAGTACCAGGCATTCGCATTCCACATCGTGTTGTTGTAGGTGAAGCCGTGGTTCGACGTCGGATTCGGCGAATCATGGTACCTGCGTAGATTGCGCCCACATATTGACGCGGCAGTTGTTGTTGGACAGTGTGAAGTAGGGCTGACTCTTCGACGTCGAAGAAATCATGAAGCCCCGGACCCGACTTCGCCTCATTTGGAATTGAATAGGCATCGCCGGGGGCGTCAGATAATTCTGCTGCTGCAGAAGTTGCGGTTGCAACCATTGCAACCGCAACAGCGGCAGCATATCGACGCACATTGCGTAGACTCACTTTTCCTCCTTTTGGTGAGTAGAGGTTGAGTTATTATTTTACCCAAAAAGGAAAAAGTATCTCATATCGTTTCTAATTTAGCTTTGAAGCATGAAGTGATCTTCAAAAACTTTAGCTATACTTTTGCTGTCATTACGACTTTTAGATAACTTCTCTACAAAAAGGCGATCGTGACTTCTCGGATAATGAAAGCAAGAGATACGTAACTGTGTGCTCCTCACGCGAGGCAAAACTCACGCGGAGAGGGCAGTTGACGCTGACATCCATCGCCTTTGACACCTCGCTTCGCTGCGACGCGCAGACTAACGAGGAGATCAGGCACTGAAATTCGGAAACTCTTCAGTCGCATCCCTTTGCGCGACGGACGCGGAAGATTCGGAGGACGCAGCTTTCTCAAAAGCTTCGGCCAATGGGAAAGTGACGGCGATGAGCCAGGCTCTGATTCTTCGACGGACTTCGCAGAGGCCGACGGCATGGCGCTTTTCGGCGACTTCGCCGCGGCGCGGCACTGCGTATGAGCGCCGTCAATTCCCGGCTTTCTCTCGGATTCTCGCGAGAAGCGAGGCCTCCTTCCGTCGTACCACTGCCAGCGCACCCCAATCCTCGGTTGCGGCATAGGCGGCCGTCGTCGGACGAGCGCGTGAAGGTAGACCGAGCATGGGGCGAGATCTGTTCGGTCACAAGGGAGTGGCGTGGAGTTCCCCCGGTCGCCGCAATCGCCACCGGAGTGCCCGAAAGCGCTCCTTCCGGCAGGACGTCGAAGAACTCGACAAACAGCCCCGAAGGCATGGCATTGTACACGGGCGTTCCCACGACAAGCGTCGGCAGTCTCGACGGAGTGATTCGCTCCGGGCGCTCGGACGGGAAACCGGTCACCCATGGCCTCGGCGACGTCACGGGCATACGGACGCAATTCGAGAATCTCAACGTCCGCGCCCACCGCCGCGGCGGCCCCTTGGGCTATCTCGCGAGCCAGCCGCGTCGTCGTTGAGTTCTCCGACATCCCGGCGCTCAGGGCGATGATCTTGAAGGCGTTCGACATTTTCGCGCTCATCCCCTTCCCTCCTCATCATGTTCTTTTGCGAGCGACGAATTTCACTTCTTCGGCACTCTTTTGGTCCGCGCTATAAGCTCGTCCGCGTGTGCCACCGCGGCGTCGTCCTCGAGATGGTCATAGAAACTTCCTCCCGTGACGTCGTCGACCGCCGCCTTGCTCTCAGACGGGATTTCAATGCGCGAAGCCAAACGGTTGGCATGCGTCGGCGGTTCAGGCGTGCCAGGAGCTTTACGGGTCTCGGTCTCACGGCGCAAAACCGGCAGAACCTCTTCGGCGAACATGTCGAGCTGTTTGAGAACTTCGGCGAGCGGCAGTCCCGCGTGGTCGATGAGGAAGAGCTGCCGCTGGTAATCTCCCACGTACTCACGGAAGGACAGCGTGCGATCGATGACCTGCTGCGGCGAGCCGACGGTCAACGGCGTTTGCTCCATGAAATCTTCGAGCGAGGGCCCATGCCCGTAGACAGGCGCGTTGATCGAAAAGCACGGGCGGAAGCATCGATCGCATCCTGCGAGTTCTTCGCCATGAAGATCTGGCCGCCCGGAGCCCGACAATGGCATCCTCCTGGGCGCCCGATGCCCGTAATCGGGCGTATCGCTGACGGTAGAGGTTGACCATCTTCTTCGTGTGGCAGGAGGCCAGAAGATATTGTTGTGGAAGAAAACCGTCGCCATAGTATGCCGCCTGTTCGGCGATCTCCGGGGAACGGATCGATCCGTGCCACACGAAGGGGGCGACGCCGTCCAAGGGCCTGGGGGTTGACGTGAAACCGCGAAGGGGCGTACGGAACTTGCCCTCCCAGTCCACAACTTCGTTGTCCCACAGCTGACGCAGAAGCTCGTAGTTTTTCGATCGCCAACGGATGCCCTGACGAATGTCCTTGCCAAACCAGGGATAGACGGGGCCGGTGTTGCCGCGCCCAAGCATGAGGTCCGTCCGACCGCCCGCAAGATGCTGGAGCATCGCATAGTCTTCGGCGATCTTCACTGGGTCGTTCGTCGTGATGAGGGTCGTGGCGGTGGACAGGATGATGCTCTTCGTTTGCGCGGCGATGTAGGCGAGCGTCGTGGTCGGCGAAGAAGAGAAGAACGGCGGGTTGTGGTGCTCTCCCAAAGCGAAGACATCAGCCCGAGCTCGTCGGCGTGCTTGGCGATCTTCACGACGGCGTCAATGCGCTCATGCTCGGTGGGTGTGGTTCCGTCGTCGGATCGGTCGTAATGTCGGAGACGGTGAAGATTCCGAATTGCATGTCATCCACTCCTAGGTAATTGAAAGTTTAACTAGTATCTACAACGTCCCCGACGTCCCCATAATCCCAAAATGAAACATGCTGTTCGTCTGCGCATGCATTCCAGGCCCCGCCGGGTCTGGTGCAAAGCGGACAAGTACATACTGGCGGAGACGATGCGTTTTCCATGCGCCATATGGCGCGCAAAGGCCCGCTCAGTAAGATTCCTCGATTTCTCAATCGTTGGCGTCAAATTGCGAGTTGTACAGGCTCGCGTAGAAGCCTCCGCAGAGCCAGGAGCTCCTCGTGGTCCCCGTCTCGACGATGTCGCCGTCGCGCATCACGAAAGATGACGTCGGCGTTGCGGATGGTCGAGAGCCGATGGGCGATGACGAAGGACGTGCGGTCCTTCGTGAGCAGGCGTCGAGCGCCTCCTGAATGAGCTTCCCTGTGCGGGTGTCGATTGAAGACGTGGCCTCGTCGAGGATGAGAAGCGGATTGTCGGCGAGCATCGCCCTGACGATCGTCACGAGCTGCTTTTTGCCCGGCGGAAAGCGTGGTCTGCTCGGACAGGACGGAGTCGTATCCCTGCGCAGCTGCGAGACAAGCTCGGAAAGCCCGACCTTGTCCATGACCTCGTCGAGGCGCTCGGGCGAACCCCCTCGCTGCGGTGGAGCGACGTTTCGCGCAGCGTCCCCTCGAAAGTCCACGTGTCTTGAAGGACCATCGAGAAGAGGGCGTCGACGTCCTCGCGACGCAGGGACGACGTCGGAATCCCGTCGATCCGGGATCTCGCCGCCCCACAGCTCGTAGAAGCGCATGAGCAGGTTGACCATCGTGGTCTTTCCCGCGCCGGTCGGCCCGACGATGGCGACCTTCTGGCCGGCCTTGACGCTCGCGGAGAAATCGTGGATGACCTCCTGCCCCTCGACGTAGCCGAACTTCACATGGTCGAAATCGACGTCGCCCCGAACCTCGGGGACGCCGGCCGGTTGTCCGATTCGGCGTCCATTTCGGTTTCGTCCAGCAGTTCGAACACCCGGTTGCCTGCGGCGGCCGGCGGATTGGAACGACGTCGCGGCCTCGGCCATCTGCCCGAGGGGGTTGGTGAAGATGCGGATGTAGACCATGAAGGCGACGATGACGCCCACGGCCACGGTTCCGTCGAGGACGAGCACGGCGCCGACGATGCACACGACGACGTACCCGAGATTGCCCACGAATCCCATGAGCGGCCACATGAGGCTGGAGAGGAACTGCGCCTTCCACGCGCTCTTGGCCACAGGGCGTCGTTGCGCTCGTGGAACTCCCTGGCGCGCATTCTCCTCGGCGTTGAACGCGCGGACGACCGGATGGCCGGAGTACGTCTCTTCTGATGTGGCCGTTGAGTGCGCCCAGCTGCCGCTGCTGAGCGACGAAGTGCTTCTGGCTGACGCCCATGATCGCCCCCGAGCCGATGACGCCGATGAGGGCCGCGCCGATGCCCGCGAGCGCCATCCTCCACTCGGTCGCAAACATCATGATCGCCGAGCCGAGAATCGTGATGACCCCGCTGACGATGGAGGCGACCGAGTTGTTGAGAGTCTGCGAGAGGGTGTCGACGTCGTTGGAAACGCGGGAAAGCGTGTCGCCGACCGACTGCCTGTCAAAGTACGCCAAGGGCAGACGGTCGATCTTGCTGGTCGAGGTCCGAACGCATCTTTCGGGCGGTCCACTGGGTCGCACGGACCATGAGAAACGAGGCCTTCGACGAAGTTGAAGAGGAAGGACCCTGCGAGAATCGCAACCGAGATGAGAGTCAGCCTCCGCACCTCGTCCATGTTCACGCGCCCCGCGAGCCCCCTTTTTCGATCTCGTCGGTGATGTCGGACAGGTATTCGGGCGCGATGACGGTGAGCACCGCGCCCGCCACGGCCATGAACGTCGCGGCGACGAGCAGCGCCCGCACCGGCCTGGCGTAGGCGAGAAGCTTTTTGACGGTAGGGCCCATGGCGCCTATGGCCTTGCGGTCCACGCCTCCGCCGTCCCCGCCGAAGAGGTCAGAGGTGAGGTTGTCGCCTTCGGAGAGGCCTTTTTCGCGATTGCTGCGGGCCAGTTCCAGGCCGCGCCGAGCCCGAGTCGAGGTCGCGCTCGTCCTCCGCGGGCCCTGGCCCCGCCCAAAGTCTCGGCGGTTCCCTGTCCTTTCGAGGTTTCTTTGACTCTCGCTCATGCCAGCTCCTCCTCGCTCAGCTGCGACAGCGCGATCTCCCGGTACACGGGATTGTTCGCGAAAAGCTCGTCGTGGGTTCCGGGCGCCGACGATCCTCCCCTTGTCGACGACGAGGATCTTGTCTGCATTCCGGACGGTGCCGATCCGCTGGGCGACGATGATGATCGTCGCCCCCGCAGCGGCCTCGCGCAGCGCGGCTCGCACGTCGCGGTCCGTCTTGTAGTCGAGCGCGGAAAGCGAATCGTCGAAGATCATGACTTTCGCCGTCGCGGGCCACGGCCCGCGCGATCGAAAAGCCTCTGCTTCCTGGCCGCCTCGAGAAATTCGATCCGCCTTGCGCGACGGCCGAGGCGTAGTCATCCTCTTTCGTTGCGATGAATTCGGAGGCGTTAGCCACGCGTGCGGCTTCGACGACGTCGGCGGGGGCGAGCTCCTTCGCCCCCTTCCCGTAATCGATGTTCGAGGCGATCGTCCCCGAGAAAAGGGTGGCCTTCTGGGGAACGAGCGATATTCGATCGCGCAGCCTCTCCTGCTTCCACTCGCGGACGTCGCGCCCGTCCAGGAGAACCTGCCTCGCGCACGTCGTAAAAGCGCGGAATGAGATTGACGATCGAGGACTTCCCGATCCCGTCGAACCGATGACGGCGACGGTCTGCCCCGGCTCCGCCGTGAAAGAGATATCTTTGAGGGCGTCGTCTTCGGCGTCGGGGTAGCGGAAGGAGACGTTCTTGAATTCCACCGTGCCTTTGAGGTCCGAACGGCTGACGCCGGCCCCGCCGTCCTGGATTGAGGGCTTCGCGTCCAACACCTCAGGATCTCTTCCAGGAAACCCTCGCCCTCGGAAGGAACACGAAGATGAAGGCCAGCGATCATGAAGGCGCTCGACGATCTGCAAGGCATAGGCCGAGAAGACGACCATCTGCGTGAAGAGGTGATCCTCTCGGCGCCAGACGCAGAATCTATCATCCCGCGCCCAGCGTGTAGATCGCGAGCGTCAGGGCGGTCATGAGCGCCGTCAGGGCGGGCATGAGAAGCGCGAAAGCGACCATCACCTGCGTGTTGTTGCGGGTCGGCTCCGCGTTCGTCTCCTCGAATCTTCCTTCGTGAAAACCCTCTGGGCGTTGTACGAGCGGATCACACGAAGGCCCGTCAGGTGTTCGCGCGTCACCCGATTGAGGTCGTCGGTGATTGTCTGCATCCTCGCGAGCCGAGGCATCACGAGACGGCGGTTATGGCGTCCAGCAGAACGACGAGGACGGCGACCGCGATCGACGTCATAGCCGTCCAAGTCCCGTTGGCGCGAAATCTTGGTCATCGCCCAAACCGCCAGTATCGGCGATTTGACGAGCATCTGAACGCCCCATGACGATGAAGAGCTGCACCTGGTTGACGCCGTTGAGTCGACCGGGTGACGAGGGCTGGGCGTGCCGAACTTCCCGACTTCGGGAAGCGAGAAGTTCAGGACCTTCTCGAATACGTCGGCGCGCAGCCTGCTGAGACCTCGTCCCGATGACGGCCCGTGCACAGCCCGTGGCCACCATCGCGACCATTGAGCCGAGCGCGCTCGCGAGCATGAGGGCGCCTCCCCGAGGACGTCCTGCATACGAGTCCCGGAGTGACAATGCGTTTTGGTGATCTCCGCATATACTCGGGAAACCTTGAGGTCGAAGTAGACCTGCAAGACGATGGTTGCCAGGGCGATCGCGGCGAGCAACCCCTCGACGGCCGATGAATTGCCCTTATCCGCATGCGCCTTCTTCTCCTCACGACGCAGGCGTTCAACTTTTCTCCGCCCAAGACTTCAAACATTGTTTTGCCGGTGCGGCGTTCGCCACCAGTTTGCAATCGCACGCACATGAGTGTATTTTATACCTTCTACGCAAACGGAATACGCGAAGGATCAAGCGTTGCGCTAGACGATGCGCCACAGCAGGGCGCTCAGCCGTTGGCTTGCCGCCAGCGGCAAGCACGCCTGAAAAGTGTCGGCGTTCCTCACCTGTTCGCCGTTGAGGAGTAGGTACAAATGAATAAGGAGAAAAGAAACGCGGCGCAAGGACCGCGCCGCAGCCAGTTGCAATCGGCTCGCGCGAAAGTTCGCTTCGCTCGATCGTCACGCTTCGCCGTCTCGCGCAGAGCGCGCGGCATTCCGCCTGAAGGCGGCGCAAGACGCCTGGGAGAGGCAAACGCGACCGAGGCTTGCAGCCTGAGCGCCTGGCCCCCGTCGGCATTCCCAGCGGGGGCCAGATCGTTTTCCCGCCAGTTCGCGAAAAGTATCGCCAAGATGCCGAGCCCTCCGGAACGCCGCCGACTTTGGTACGGTGATTTTGTCCGTCGCCGCCCTCTTTCCGATCGGCGACGGCCGCGGTCGGCCTCCGAGAACGCAAACGCAGCTTCCGCGCAAAAGCTGTTCTTTCAGCTGAAGTCTCCATTAACTCCCTCAAAGGATTGGGAAAAGCCTGAGTTACGGCTAAAAAGAACTTAGGGATTTAACGTGAATTTTTCCCCAGTCACATTTCAAGCTCTCTTTGAGGCACAGTGATATATATGACGTTAAGCAAACCGATCCGTCTTTGCACTCGTTGGCTTTTGTCGTCACGGCTTTAGTGGCCTGGTCTTCACTGAGTCAATCGAAGCAAGCTAAACGAGGACGAAGATTACCCAGTGGCACTCACATCCGCGCCTTCGCTCCCTCTAAAGCGAGTCACATTAGATCACGCCTCACGACATTGGCAAGGCTGTATCCGTTATAAAATCACACAATTCCCGCCTGACCGTACGTCTTGTCATGGATTCGGGAGTTCCCGTCGCAGACTACAAGAAAAGCCGTCGATGCGCTTTCTCCCACGCGAACATCATGATCGAAGTCTTGGATTCCGAAGAGCTGAGCGACCACTCGGCCGATTGGATCAGAACGCGAACCGGAGCAGGCCTTCAAGGCAATGGGCGACAAGGTCAGCATCTGGGAGATCGGCAACGAGCTCAACGGAGAATGGACCGGCTCCTCCCCCGCGAGATCAACGCAAAGGCCAAAGCCGCCTACGACGTCGTGAAAAAGCACGGCGGAAGGACGGCGCTCACTCTCAACTCACTGGTCCAGCTCCGACCGCTACCACACGATTGGGAGTCGACCCTCTCGTACGGACGAACTCTGCGCAACGACTTCAGCAAGATCGATTACGTCTTCCTCTCCGTCTACGAAACCGTCTGCACACGCGCCAGCACCCTCTGCACAGGACCCTGTCCAAGACGCTCAAGTCTTTGGGCGAGTTTTTCCCCAACGCGTACCTGGGGATCGGCGAGTGGGCGCCCAGCGTCCCGAGGACGAGGGAGTCGCCGAACCGGATTTCGCCGAGAAAACCGGCTGGCGAACTATTACTACGGCATGCAGAGGCAGATGAAGAACGCCGTCGGCTCGCGGTACGCCGGAGGGTACTTCTGGTGGTACTTCCGCCAGGACGCCGTCGACGCGCCCGCCGCCCAATCGCTGTGGCCCAGCATTCGCGAACAACTGAAGAAGATGTGACCCCTGACACAACTGAATATCGTTTCCCCTCCGCGGCCCGCGCATCCACCCGATGCCCGGGCCGCACGCGGAAAAACGGGCGGCGCCCGCGTCAAAGCTCTGCGCCGTCTCCAAATTCTGCGCGACCCGCCTCGCGCAGCCGATGAGGTTTCTGCCCCCGCCTGCGCCTGAGCTTGCGCGACCCGCCTCGCACGGAGCCGATACGCGCCGCTTGTGCACCGACCCCCGCTCTCGTGCATAATTGAGCCATGACGATCAAGCGTGCGCCGAGTACAGCCAAGCGCGGAAGTGCGCGCGCCCGAATGCCTAGGTAACTCACAAAGCCCTTTTCCGAACGTCGCATTCGCGACGCTGCCTTAGGACGTGAACAGTTGCCTCTTTCTCCCATGTTTCAACCTTCTCTACAGCGCCCGTCACAGGGGGCTTTTTCGGGCGAACGCAGCCACAGCCGCGCACACACTACGGTTTCCTTCGAAGTTATGCCGCCCAGGCGCCCCGAGAACACGCCGGCCTTCTGGACGATGATCGACAGACTGCTGGCCGTTCAGCCGGATTTCGTCTCCGTCACATATGGCGCGGGAGGGAAGAACCGGTTCAGCGCGCGAGACATCGTCACGCGACTGTCCTGCGACACCCCCTATCAACTGATTGCCCATCTGACCTGCGTCGGAACGTCCGTGCGCACCGTCGAGTCGGTGATAGAGGATTACCTTGACGCCGACGTTCGAACCTTTCTCGCCCTGCGCGGAGACCCGCCCGCCGACGATCCCTGATTGGAGGCCGCCCCTGGGCGGCGTCTCGTCGGCCACCGAGCTCGTCGCACTCATCCGCAGCGTCGAGACGCGCCGCTGCGCGGCGAACGGATCAGCGGCGCTGCGCGCGGCAGTGAGCCGTTGACGATCTCGGTCGCAGCCTTCCCCTCGAGGCAATCCTGCGGCCGGAACGAATCCCGAACAGGGAAGTCGAACGCCTTCTGCTCAAGCAGGCCGCTGGCGCCAGCTTCGCCATCACCCAATTGTTCTGGGACGCGCAGACCCTACATCTCCTTCGTCATGACAAGGCCCGGCGAGGCCGGCGTCTACATACCATCCTCGCGGGCCTCCTCGTCCCCTCGGACCTCCGGAGGCTTTCGCACATCCGATCTGACCGGAATAACGCCTCCCGATTCGCTCTGTCGAGCGTTTGAGGGCGAGCCGACGGCGCTCGAGGCCGCCGCCCTCTCCGGCGTCGCCGAAGCCGCGCGCATCGCCCGGGAGGTCCTCGAATCCGGCGCGCCCGGACTCGCACCTGTCACGTACAACAAACCCGAGCCCGCCCCTGGCCTTGCTCGAGCAGATCGGGCTCGTCGAGGCCTGCCGAAAGCGTCGATTCCTCTGCAAGCGTCAAACCCTCCAGCTAGTTGCCCCCCGCAACGCGACGTCGTCCGTCAGCCGGCGGGCCCGCGACGCTGAGCGGACCGTCAACCCCCTATCAAACACCTGGAGAATCCTCATGACATCACCCGCTTCCCTTCCGCGACGATCCTCGGGTACCCGAGGATCGGGCCTTCCCGCGAACTCCGCGCGCCGTCGAATCCCTACTGGGCGGGGAAAATCGACGCGGACGAGCTGAAGAGCGCCGAGCGCGGCCTCGCCTGGCGAGCTACAAGCGGCTGCGCGAGCTGGGCCTGACCGAGGCCGCCTCGATTCCCGAATCGTTCTCGCTCTACGACCAGGTCCTCGACGTGACGGTGCTCCTCGGCGCCATTCCCGAACGCTTCGCCGGGCGCACGGGATACGACCTTACTTTTCCTGGCCCGCGGCAACGACACGGCGCGCAGGAGATGACAAAGTGGTTCGGCACGAACTATCACTACCTCGTCCCTGAAATCGGCCCCGAAACTCCCCATCGGGCTGGCGGACCGCGGCGTCGTCGAACGTTTCGCCGAGGCGGGAGGCCGGTTTCGACGTTCGCCCCACGCTGGTCGGCCCGGTGACGTACCTCGCGCTCGCCAAGGCGGCCGACGGCGCTCCAGCGGAGTTCTCGCCGCTTGACCGGCTTGACGACGTCGTCGACGCATACGCCGAGCTTTTGGGCGAATTGGCCGCCGCGGGGGCCGAATGGGTGCAATTCGACGAGCCCGCATTGACCTCAGACAACCTTCCGGCGGCGCGCGGCGACCTCGTCGCCGCGGCGTTCCAGGCGTGGCAGCAGCTCGCAGCCGTCGACCCGCGCCCGAGCATCCTCGTCACCACGCCTTACGGCGACGCCAGCCGAGACGATCCCGCCCTGAGCCCAGACGGGGGTCGAGGCGATCCACGCCGCGGCCGGCCAGCTCGCGCCCTTCGCCGGATCGGGCGTCGACTTCTCCGAGGTCGTGCTCGTGGCCGGCGTGATCGACGGGCGCAACATCTGGACGGCCGACCTCGGGCGGGCCGAGCGCTCCCTCCAAGCCCTCGATCCCTCGGCGCGGCGGGCGAGCGTTTTCGACCACGACGTCCCTCCAGCACGTCCCGTAGCAACACCGAGGTGGAAAAAGTGGGACGACCCCGAGCTGGACGCGAACCTCCACGAGTGGCTGGCCTCGCCGACCAGAAGGTGCGCGAAGTCGTCGTCCTCGCCGCAGGCCTCACCGAGGGCTGGGGCACGGTCGCAGATGAGATCAAGCGTTCAGAGGACATCCTCGCCGGGCGCTCGCGCAGCGTCGGCGTCGTCCGCGAAGACGTGCGCGACAGGGTCGCGGCCGTCGACGAGTCGCTGCGAACCCGCGTCGAGGTACGCCGAGCGCGAGCCAAGCAGCGCGAGGAGGCTCGAGCTTCCGCCGCTGCCGACGACGACGATCGGCTCCTTCCCCAGACTCCGCAGATCCGCAAGACCCGTGCGGCCTTTCAGCCCGCGGCGAAATCGACGATGCGGGCTACCTCGAGGCGATCCGCGCGGAGATAGCCGACGTCATCGCCCTTCAGGAGGGGCCTCGACGTGGACGTCCTCGTCCACGGAGAGCCGAGCCTAACGACATGGTGCAGTACTTCGCCGAGCTGCTCGAGGGCTTCGCGGTCACGTCGCAGGGCTGGGTGCAGTCTTACGGCACGCGCTGCACGCGCCCGTCGATCCTTTGGGGCGACGTCGCGCGCACCAAGCCGCTGACCACCGAGTGGACGGCCTACGCCCAATCCCTGACGGACCGTCCGGTCAAGGGAATGCTCACCGGCCCCGTCACGATCCTCGCGTGGTCTTTCGTGCGCGACGACCTTCCGATCGCCCAGGCGGCCGACCAGGTCGCCCTGGCGCTGCGCGACGAGATCGCCGACCTCCAAGCCGGCGGAGCCGTAATCATCCAGGTCGACGAGCCGGCGCTGCGCGAGCGGCTTCCGCTGGCCGAAGAGGAGCACGAGGCCTACCTCGCGTGGGCGGTCGGCTCCTTCCGCTTGGCCACCGCCGTCGCCGAGCCTTCGACTCAGATCCACACCCACCTGTGCTATTCGGAGTTCGGGCAGATCATCGACGCCATCGACGCCCTCGACGCCGACGTCACGTCGATCGAAGCCGCGCGCTCTCGCATGGAGATCTTCGAGCTCGCCGAACACGGCTACGTTCGCGGCATAGGCCCCGGCGTGTGGGACATCCACTCCCCGCGCGTTCCCTCGACGGAGGAGCTCACCGAGCTCATCGAGGCCGCCGTCGCGGCCATTCCCGCCTCCGGGTGTGGGTCAATCCCGACTGCGGCCTGAAGACGAGAGCGTATCCGGAGACCAAGGCGACCCTCGAACCTCGCGAAAGCGCGGCGAAGGCCGTTCGAAAGCCAGCTGAGCTGAGGCGGTCGCAGGCTGACGTGCAAGGCCGAGGCGATATGTGGGTCGGGCGACGTTCGCGTTGCCCGACCCACGCGTGACTTCCGGAGCCTTCGGCGTGAACTTCAAACGCATATGCCGCGTCGCCTTAGGCGGTGTCCACAGGCGCCGAGCCGATTCGAAACAGGCCTTCGGCCGGGCGGCGCGATGGTGCGGCGAGCGGACAGCAGGGCAACTGTTGCCAGCGGACAGCAGGGCGATTTTCATGAGTTTGACCGTCAGCCCAAACTTTGGCGCGACAGGGCATGGAAGGGCCCACCGGGAGATCGAGGCCAACGTTCCGATTCCTCGGCCTCCATCGAGCGAGTCACCGGCTCAAATCGAAGCCGCGTTCGCCTCCAATCCCAGGATTTCGAGAGGCTCCTGGCCGAGGGCGCTTTCGCGTCCCAACCCAATTGTCACCGTGCGGCCGCGACGCCCTGTACACGTGGCTCGTCGAAGCGCCGTCGGCCGGGAGCGTTCTGCTGTGGCTGGCAGATCTGGTTGAGCCAGGACGCATCGAGAACGCCGAGTTTTTCACGGCTCGGCGGAACCGGAACATGGGCGCTCACCGTCAGCTTCCGCGAAGTTGGCGCGCCTCACTACAGGATTGCGACGAGCGCGGCGGATCCGATAGATTCCCCCTGGAGAGCGGCTCGCGGATACGGGCCGGTGCGCTGGCGCGCTCAAACGTCGTCGAGCTTGGATCGACGTTCTTCCGAGGCCATGCGATCCACAGCGGGCGAGTTCTCGCTGGCCGCCGGCCCGGAGGCTCCTCCGGAGCTCTGGCGCTGCGACGTCGGGCGCAGGCCGATTGCTCGGACGCCGGGCGCCGCACCGGAGGCGAAGCCGCCGGTCAAGGAGAATGCACCCGGCCCGGAGACTCGCATCCCCCACGCAGCGCGCGTCGAAGAGATCTCCGACGGTGCCGAGCGAGCATGGATCTACCGTCCTAAGGCCGACGTTCACGATTTCGACCGACCCACCGCTGTTCTTGCTTTTCGACGGCGGCACGTGGGTGCCGAGACATCAGGCTTCCTCGGCTTCTCGACGCCGCAATCGCCTCCGGGGCCATTGCCCCTCTCCACGTGCGATGCTCGACGCCGGCGGCGGAGGGCGACCGGTGGGAAAAGCCTCCGGCGTTCCCTGCGGCCAAAGTCGATGCCGTCCTCGATTGGCTGCTTCCCGAGCTTCGCAGCCGCTACAACGTGGCTCACGACGGCGCGAGCACCTGGGTGCGGGGCAAAAGCCTCGGCGGGCTGAGCGCACTGTGGACGGCGGCCCTGTCCGAAGGGCAGGTTCGCCACGTCGTCGCCAGTCCCTTCCTGTGGCGCTTCGACCTGGTGGGCCCCCTTGGCCGAAAGCACTGTAGGATTCGATTCGCGTCGACGTCGGCACGCCTCGAGGGCACAGCGCATCTGGCGCACCGACTCGCTGCCCGGGTTCCCGGCATCGACGTCAAGGAATTTTGCGGCGGCCACGATTGGGCCTGCTGGCGCGCCGCGCTATTCTCCTCCCTCGCAAGTGTGTGAGCCCCGCCTCGGTGTCAGCCCGCCTCGGTGTGACGGGCAGTCCCCGTGTCGGCCGGGGCGCACTGAGGCCGCCTGCGTCTCGGCACGGTCGGCTGCGTTGTCGCCGCCAAGACGGCGGCGACAACGCGACACCGCGCTCACAGCACCATGGCCGCAATCCAACCGGCGGCGAGCAGCGGCGGGTTGAAGTGGAGGAAGGTCGGTATGACGGTGTCGCGCATGTGGTCGTGCTGACCGTCGGCGTTGAGCCCCGCCGTCGGGCCGAGGGTCGAATCCGAGGCGGGAGAGCCCGCATCGCTCAGAGCTGCGGTGCCGATGATGGAAACCGTCGCGAGCGGCGAGAATCCCAGGGACGTGCACAGCGGAACGTAGATCGCCGTGATGATCGGAAGGGTCGAGAACGACGAGCCTATCCCCATTGTGACGATGAGCCCCACCAGGAGCATGGCGAATGCGGCCATCGGCCGATTGTCCGCGAACACCTTGGAGATGTCGGCGACGAGGGGTTTGACGTCGCCAGTGGCCTCCATTACCGCGGCGAAGCCCTGGGCCGAAATCATGATGAACCCGATGACGGCCATCATCTTCATCCCTGGGTGAAGACATCGTCGACGTCGCGCCAGACACTGCACCCGTGACGAGGAAGACCATCAAACCCCACGAGCGATCCGATGAGCAGACCGTCCGCTTCGGCTCCGGACGCCTTCATCCACAGTTGCACCCCAAAGCATGCAACGATTCCGACGAGCGACATGACGATGGGATAGGCGGACGGGCGAGCCTCCCCCTTTTCTTTCGCCTCATCGGAGCCGCCGCCCGAGCCTCCGTTGCGGCCCTTGCCGAACTCAAAGCGGCCAAACCGCGCCTGCCCGCACCGACTTTGCCCGAGCCGCCCGCACCGGATTGGCCGCCGGAGGCACTGCCGTCCGAGCCGTCGTCGGCGATGACCGCGTCCAGTTCGGAAAACGCCGCTGCCGACGGACTTCGGAGCCGTCGATCGCCACGTCGGCGTAATCGCGGGAGCTTTCGATAGGGGAGAAGAAGACGGCGATGAGGAGGCCGGCGACCATTCCCAGCGCGGGAATCCCCATGGCGGCCATCACGTTGACGCCGTCGGTCCGCATTCCGGCTTTGCGAATGTTGCCAAGAAGAATGTCATTGAGGAAGATGCTGCCGAATCCGATCGGCAGATACATGTAGGTGGTCACCAAGCCGAAGGTCAAGACGCAGGCCACGAGCCTCCGGTCGATCCGCAGTTTGTTCATGACCGTCAAAAGCGGCGGAATGAGCAGCGGGATGAAATGCGATGTGCACGGGAACGAGATTCTGGCTCATGATCGACATTGCAAGAATCCCGCCGAGCATCGTGTACTTCATGACGGTCAGCACGCGTTCGCGCGACGCGTTCTCCTCGCCGATCCGCGAGATGAGCGCATCGGCAAGAAGCTCGGAAGCCCCGAGTTGGCCACGGCCATCGCGAAGGCGCCGAGGAGGGCGTAGGAAGGGCGATCTTCGCTCCGCCCGAAAGCCCCTCCTGAAGGCGACCAGCGTTCCGTCCAGGCCGAGGGCCGCCCTAGCAATCCGCCTACGATTGCGCCGATGAAAAAGGGCGACGACGACGTGGACGCGCACCAGCGAGAGGGCCAGCATGACAACCACGGCAATGAGAACGGAATTGGTCAACATTGCCCAACTATAAAACACGTCAAGCCTCGCATTCGCCCGATCGCCCGGCAAACGGACAAAGAGACGCATATTGCCCGTCAGACAACTAGCATCCCGGAATTCCGTTCACTGCGGCGCCGACGGGGAACTCGTCGGCAAGGCCCGCCGTCGATGGGAAGCGGCGCCGTCGCGTTGAAAGGCACGGCGATACTCGATCGGCGGCACTCCGACGGAGGCGACGAAATGTTTGCGCATGGACACGGCGCCGCCAGCCCACGCGGCTGGCGATCTGCTCGACGCCGAGCGCCGTCGTCTCCAGAAGCTCCTGCGCGGCCGCCACCCTGCGGGAGATGAGCCACCGGATCGGGGGCATCCCGGTCTCGGCGAGAAACCTCCTATGCAATGTGCGCGGCGACGCGTGCGCGCAATCGGCCATCGCCTGAGCCGTCCACGGGGCGGCGAGATCGCGCAGAATCGCCGCTCGCAGTTTCTTCGCCCTCGCTCGCCCTCCCTCGGTGTCGCTCTCAACGGAGGGATGAACTGAGCCTGGCCTCCCGGGCGGACCGCCGGCAGAACCATCGACCGGGCGGCGGCGGGCCGCTGCCGCCGATCCGCACTCTTGAGCCAGAATCGCCAGGCAGGCGTCGATTCCGGCGGCTACCCCCGCCGAGGTCCACAGCCGCCGTGCGGCGTCGTGCGTATAGAGCACCTTCGGATCGACCCGCACCCTCTTGTGCCGTCGTTGAAGCTCGTCGCAAAAACGCCAGTGGGTCGTTGCGTCGGCGCCGTCGAGCAAGCCGGTCGCCGCGAGGAGAAAGGCGCCCGTGCATAGGGGAGGCGATGTGCGTTCCGGAGCTGTGAAGTCGAAGCACGAGGGCCACGGCGCGCTCGACGTCGTCTCGGACGACGCCGGACCTGGCGGTGCCGGGACGGGCGGCGTCTTCCCGGCGGCGGCGGACGAGGCGACGCCGCCTCCGCCGGAGACGGCGCGGACGACGTCGGGATCGACCGCCCGAGCGGGTCGGCGAATCCAGGAATGACGAGCAGATCGGCGCCGTCGGCCTCCTGGAGCGGAAGCGCCCGGATGCGCAGGCCGCCTTCCAGTTCGGGTTCGGGCGAGGGTGAGGACTGCGGCGACGTCGTTGAGCGGCACTCCCTGTCGCGCCGGTCGCCGCCGAAGACCTCGAGCGCGGCACAGAGGTCAAAGCCCCGCATCCCCGGCAAAAGGACCACTCGCACCTTCATGGCAGGGAATCTTTATCGGCAGGCGGCATTCGTGCCGCTGTCGGCCCTCGCGTCGGCGCTGGTTTCCTTGAGCCATGGAAAGAAAGAACACAGCCCCTCATCGTCATCGACGTTCAAAAAGGCTTCGACCACGGCGTCTACGGCCCGACCGCGAATCCGCACGCCGAGGCCAACGTCTCGCAGCTCATCGACGAATGGGCGGAGAGAGCGGCTCAGCTCCGCTCGTCGTCGTCCGCCACGACTCGCCCAACCCGCTTTCTCCGCTCCACCCCGATTGCCCGGGCAACGAACTGCAGGAGGACGTCGCCCGAGCCGAGGCCGACCTCACGATCTCAAGCACGTGAACTCGGCGTTCTACGGGAACCCCGATCTTCACGCGTGGCTTGGCCGTTCGCGCATCGAGTCGCTCGTGCTCTGCGGGATCCAGACGAACATGTGCGTCGAGACGACGGCGCGGATGGCCGGCAACCTCGGGTACGACGTCACGGTCGCCTTCGACGCCACGCGAACGTTCGACATCGACGTCGAGGGTCCCCGGCCTCGGACGGCTGCGGGAGAGCGCGGAAAACCTCATGCGGGCGACGGCGATGAACCTCGCCGCCGGAGGCTTTCGCGAAGGTTCGCACGACGGCGGACATTCTGTCGCGGCTTTGACCGCGTAACCGCCTTCGGCCTTGGCGCGCGTCCACGCCGTGAGCCGTCGCCTTTCGCAGCGCGCGGAGCTTGCTTCGCTGCGGGCGCGTGCCGCGTGACGAGTCTTCCATCCCGCGGTCGTCGGTCACGACGGCGGTCACGGTCGTTTTCTCCTCCGAGGGAATTCGGATCGACGTCCGAGCCCCGGACACGACCGTTTCCCCGCCGTCGGAGCGCTGGACATACCAGTCGACGTGGACGACCTTCCCGTCGGCGTCGGTCGAAGCCGAGGCGTCCAGCGACATCCGGTCTCCGTCGCGCTCAACCGCGATTGCGCCGACGGGCCGCTCATTGTCCGCCCGATCGGCGGCGACCCGGAGCTCTTTACGAGCCTGGGCGTCTCGGGCCTGGTCGCCCTCGGCCCCGGGCGTCCCCTGCTCTGGCATCCCGAGCCTTGGGTTTCCGGCCTTGGCGGAACCCGACGAATCCGACTGGCCGCCAAGGCCTCCCAGGGCGTCCGCCACGGCCTGCGCTGTGGCCGAGTGGCCCGCTTGGGTCGGGTGGAAGCGTCCGTCGTTGAGAATGTCGTGAATCCACGATCCGTTCGATCCGCACAGCTCGTGCCCGCCGAACGCGGAAGCCGTGTCCGCAAACAGAAAGCCGTGGCGCAGCGCGGCGACGCCGAGGGCGGCGTCGAGCTCGTCGGTCTTCGCCGTCATCCACCGCTGATCCACCTTCTTCACGCCCTGGCAGCGCCCCTGGAATCGGCCCGCCCGTTCCCGCCGCCGGCGGAAAAATGCGCGATAGCCCACTGCCACGACCGTCGCGCTCGGGGCCCGCGAGCGAATGTCCGCCGCGATCGAGTCGTAGCTGCGGACGCCTTCCTTCTTCGTCTTGCCTCGAAGAGCGTCGATGGCGGAGTCGACTGGGCCCGTCACCGCCCGGTCGGTGCTGCACGCGACGAACGGAAGGAGGCGCTTGCCTCCGACGCAGTCGCTGAGAACCCTGCTGAAGCCGGCGTCGTTGCCGCCGATCGCAAACGTCACGAGGCCGTCGAGGCGTCGAGCCGGGAAAGCTGCGCCGGCTCTCCCCAGGCAGACTTGGCCTTGTAAAGTCGCCGGTGCGGGCCCCGGAGCAGGCGCCGAAGTCGAGCGTTTTGCCCACTCGGCCGCTCACTCGGTGGGCGTACGCGGAAGACGACGTCGGCATCGGTTTCCATTCGCCTCGTCGGTCCCTTCGGCGTACGGAGGAACGCCGTCGCCCGAGGCGTATGAGTCCCCGAGGGCGACGTATTTCCAGCGAGGGACGGTCGCCGGCTTCGCGCGAGGCCGCCGACGCTTTACGTGGGGAGGCCGACGCCGCATCGCGGGCGACGCCGCCCGGGAATGGCCTTTGCCGCCGCGCCGCTTCGAGGCCGCGCCTCGGCCTCAAATGCCAAGGCGAGAGCGCCTGAGGGCGGCTCCCTCAGCCAGCTAGGCCGGCGTCGGCTTGCGCGCCGATCGCCGAGGCGACGAAAAAGGACGACGCGGCCACGGCGACCTTGAGCCGAGACGGCAAGGCTCGAGACCTGGACGGAGGGGCGCTCCGTCGCGAGGGCAGGCGCCCGAGCCTGAACGGAAAAAGCCTCGCGCCGGGGCGGCCGACCGTCGCGCTGAAGCGACGACCGCCCGCGCGCAGCCCCGAAAAGACGCCCGCAGATTCCTGCACACTCCGGGGCGGCCCGCGCATTTTCGACGAGGAAATTGCAAGCCGCCGGGTCTGCGGGCGACACAGTCATGCCCATCGGCGACGTCGCCGGTTCGATGCGCGATGCGTTCACGGATGCGCGCAAACAGATTCGATGAATGGGATGCGTTGGACACGGCGGACTCCTCAAGTCCTTCGTGGACGCTCTTGCCCGGACCTTTCATCCGCCCGGACCGCCGAGCGGCCCCTACCAATCAGTAGTCAATGCTGAAGAGCATCCTCCGCGAGCGCAGCGACGTCAAGGCTTAGTTGCAGTTTTTGAGTACCCGTCGCATGCCGCAGCCGCCGAAATACAATCCCACCTAATTTTTATCCTCCTTTTTATCCTCTTTCGCCCGTCGCAACTGGCTTTCGCACCGACCGACCGGCTGAAACGAGGGTGAATCGGCGGGCTCGCGCACACCGCCAAGCCCGCCGATTCACGCATTGAGCCGCACAGGAGGCCCTTCGAAACGCTCGGCTCAGAGGCGGCCAGCCTCAGCCTCCTGCCGGATCCGAGCCTCAGTCCCCCTTATCGGTCTTGACGCCGCCTTCTTTCTCAGCCTTAGCGCCCGCCTTCCTCGTCGCGTTCCCCGTCGCCCTCCTCGCTCAGCTTGGCCTCCAGCTGCGCCACGATTTCCTCGTGGGCCTTTTTCACTCAACGTCACCTTGAACATGAAGGTGAGGGCCGAGAGGACGATGAAGGCGAGAGGAGCGTAGAACGCGGCCGTTTTGAATGTTTGGATGTTGCCCGCAGTGAGGCTGTCGGGGTCGGCCCCGTTGGTCATCGCGGCGGCGATCGCCACAAAAGCCGACGATGCTGTTGGAAAACCGCGCCCGCGATCTTGTCGAGCATCGGCCGCACGGAAAGCGTGACGGCCTCGTCTCGCTTTCCGGTCTTCAGCTGGCCGTACTCGACCGAATCCGTCAGCGAAAGTATCGCCGTCATCTGAATGAAGGTCGCGGGGACGTAGAACAGCACGAGGGCGATGAAAACAACGACGACGTTGCTCGAGAACAGGATGAAGAGCACATACGCCGCAATGAGCATGCCCAGGCCGCCCAGGTAAAGACTGCGCCGGGGCGCGACGGTTGATGAGCGGGTAGAGCGGCGTCGTCGCCAAGCCCGCGACGAAGGCGATGACGCCGACTATCGAATACTCACTGGGCATCCTCAGGACGAATGTGAAGAGATGAGACGCAATCCCGTGGTGGCCACATTGGCGACGGCGTAAAGCAAATAGCTGAGCGCCACCCAAAGCAGCTGATCGTTCCGGGCGATCGCGACGAATGCCTACAACGGGTTCGTGTTCTTCTTGGCTTTCGCCCGCAGCGCGCCTCTCCTGCTCGGTGGTTCCGAAGGCGACCGCGAGCGCCGTGACGATGCCGAGGACGGCGATGATCGCCCCGAACGCCGTCCACCCCGCCTGGGTCTGCCCCGAGGAGCTTGCGAAGAGCCCGCTGAAGAAGCTGACGATCGGGATGACGACGACGGTGATTCCGTTGTAGCCCACGGACCCCGTGAACATTCCCAGGGCTGTGAAAAACTCCGCGCTCGTGCGATTCGGTCGACAGGGCGGGGATCATTCCCAGTAGGAGATGTCGCGGATCGAGTAAAAGATGTCGAGCAGGATGAAGACGACGATGAAGACGATGATGAAAACGGTTTTGTTGACGTTTACGAGGCCGAACAGCCCGGTGAAGATCGCGAACATGAGGACCGAAGAGACGACGCCGCCGATCACTTGCCACGGGCGGAAGCGGCCAAAGCGCGTATTGGTGTTGTCGATGAGGTTTTCCGAGCAGGGGATCGAGGAAGATCTCGCGATGCGGATGATGAAAACAAAGGGCTGTGATTATGCCGATCAGCGCTTTCGCTTCGGACTTGCCGTAGTGAGAGAACAGGGTTTGGGCGGCGTAGTACGTGACGAAATAGGTGCTGAGCGCGTTGTAGAACGCCGCCTGCCCAAGGTTGCCCACAGCGTACGAGATTCGCTGGACGATTCTTCGCGAGGGCCCCCTTCGTGGTTGTGGTGGACATCTTCTTCTCCTTCGAAGGGCGGACCGCGACCGACCGCGTCCCCCGCCGACAGATATTCGGTTACCTATTCAGGGTAAACAAAGATTACCTTTGGTTTTAGCCATTAATCTCGCATTTCATTTAAAGTCATGCCGACTCGTTGCGAGGCACACAGAATCAGGTTTACACTTGCAGCTAACCGGTTTACCTTAATGACAACGACGTGATGTACCACTGGAGGTAGATCCCAATGCCCGCACCGATCCCGCCCCGTTTTCATTGACCCCGCGCCTTTCCCGGCGTCGGCCCCCGTCCCGTCGGCTTCCAAAGCGAAATCCTCCTGGCTAGAAGACCCCCGCGGTTTTTCGCCGTCAATCGCCCTGCTTGCCCACTCTGACCACACATCGGACTCGCCGACCCAGAGCCTGGCCGGCGCCTGGAAGATTCCGCACCGTCCTGGCGGGCGAAATCGACGTCGAGAACCCTGAATTCGCGAAAGCCGACGCGAAAAACGCCGAACTTCCGAACAATCGACGTCCCTCGACCCTGCAAACCGAAGGGGATGGCGCCCCGCCTACGTCAACATTCAGATGCCCTGGGACGGGCACGAGGACCCCCGGGCGCCGAAGATCCCCAGCCTCAACCACGCGGGCCCTCTACCGCAGGGAGTTCCGATTGGACCCCGCCCTCGCCGAAGCCGCGAACGGCGGCAACGTCACGATTGTCTTTGAGGGATTTGCGACGGCCATATACGTGTGGCTCGACGGCGCCTTCGTGGAGATACGCCGAAGACGGCTACACCCCGAGCGAGTTCGACGTCACCGGCATTTTGTTCGGGCGGGAGGCGCCGACATCGACCCCTCTGCCGCGGACCACGTTCTGACCGTCGCCTGCTTCGAACACTCGAGCGCCTCGTGGCTTGAGGACCAAGACTCGTGGCGTTTTCCACGGCCTTTTCCGCGACGTCGTTTTGACCCGCAAACCTCGCACGCACCTCGACAATCTGCGCGTGAACGCCGATTACGACCACTTGGCCGGGGCCGGTTCGCTCAACATCGACGCCGCAGTCGCCGAACCGGAGGAGCAAGGGCAACGTTCGGGCGGTCCTCACGGACGACGCCGGCGCAGTCGTATGGCAATCGACGGCGCGGCAGCAGGGCCGCACCCGAATGTCCTCGGGCGAACTTCCTGGGATCAGGCCGTGGTCGGCCGAAGACCCGGCCTTGTACACGCTCACGTTGACGTTGACCAGGCGGGGCTTTCGGCTCGGACGCCGCGGCGGCGTCGGGCGAAAGCCGTCTCCGACGTCGTCGAGGCCGTTTCCCAGCGCATAGGATTCCGCCGATTCGCCGTCGAGGACGGAATCATGACTCTCAACGGGAAGAGAATCGTCTTCAAGGGCGTGAACCGGCACGAGTTTGACTGTCACAAAGGCCGCACCCTCACGGAGCAGCAGATGATCGACGACATCGTCTTTTGCAAGCGCCACAACATCAACGCCATCCGCACTAGCCACTACCCCAACGACCGGCGTTTCACGCGCTCGCCGACCGCTACGGCGTCTCACCTCATCGACGAAGCCAATCTGAGACCCACGGCTCGTGGAACGCCCCCGGCGACGTCGCAACGCCGGAAACCGCGATCCCCGGGTCGCGCATGGAATGGGAAGGCCCGTGCGTCGACCGCGTCGAATCGATGATCCACCGCGACTACAACCACCCGTCGGTCCTCATCTGGTCCCTGGGCAACGAATCCTACGGAGGCGAGGTGTTCCGAAGCATGTACCGCCGCGCCCACGAGCTCGACCCCGTCCGCCCGGTCCACTACGAGGAGTCACCTGGAATCGCGAGTACGACGACGTCACCGACATAGAATCCCGCATGTACGCCCATCCGGACGCGATCGAGGATTATGTCTCGCACTCCCCAAGCAAGCCCTATATTTCGTGCGAGTACATGCACGCCATGGGGAACTCCGTCGGAGGCCTGTTCGAGTACACGGATCTGGAACGGTATCCGCATTACCAGGGCGGGTTCATCTGGGACCTCATCGACCAGGCCCTGTGGAAGGAGCACGCCGACGAAATGCAGGGGCGAGCTTCGGGGCTGTTTGGAGTACGGGGGAGGTTTCGCGGACCGCCCGTGCGACTACGAATTTTCCGGCGACGGCCTGCTGTTCGGCGACCGTTCAATCTCCCCGAAGGCGGCGGAGGTCAAACAGGTTTACTCGAACATCCGCCTCTTCCCCAGCCCCGCGGGCGTGCGCGTCGTCAACGACAATCATTTGCTTCAACCGCAAGCTGCGAGTTCGTCGCCAGCCTCCTTGCGGACGGCGTGAGCGTCTGGTCCCAAACGCACCGGTTCGACGTTCCGGCGGGGAACGCCGAAGAGTTTCCCATCCCGTGGCCGAGCGCCGAAAGCCAGACGCCCGGCGTCGAACTCACCTACGACGTCGGCGTGCGCCTTGCCGAGGAGACTCTGTGGGCGCCGGCCGGGCACGAAATCGCCTTCGGCCAGCACACCGTGCGCGTCCCCCGCGAAAACCGGGGCAAGCCGCCAAGGGAGACGCGCGACGTCGGCGAGGCGGCGCACGGCGCGCGAGCTGAGGCAGGGCTGGCGACCGCAGTTCCGTCGCCGGGCGACGAAAGGGTGCGGCGCCGGCCGACGGAGCGCCAAGCCCACAGTCACCGTCGGGCGTTGGAACGTCGGCCTGCGAGTTGGATCGCGGGAGGCTCTGCTTTTCGCGTACCCAGGGCGGGATCGTCCGTGGACGAAGAGCGGCAGGGGTACGTGCTCCGCCCGCCCAGAATCACGACGTTCGGGCCGCTGACCGACAACGACCGCGGCGCGGGCCACAGCTTCGACCGGGCGCGGTGGGCGGCTGCCGGTACGCTATGCGCGGTGCGTCGACGTCGCCGTCGACGCCTCCGAAGAGGGCGTCGCGGTCGCCTACGTCTACGAACTCGCCACTCCGGCCAGGAGCCGGGTCACCCTGCGCTACGCGATCGACTCGGCCGCGCGCATACGCCTGACCGCCGACTACCCGGGCGAGGCGCACGCGCCCACGATCCCCGCCTTCGGCGTCGAATGAGGCTCTTCCCGGTGAGTTGAGGCATTTGCGCTACTACGGCTTGGGCCCCGAGGAAACCTATGCGGACCGCTCCTCGGGCGCACGCCTCGGCGTGTGGGAGACGACCGCCGCACGCGACTACGCCCCTTACCTCGTCCCTCAGGAGACGGGGAACCACCGGGGCGTGCGATGGGCCGAGATCACAGACGGCGCCGGAAGCGGAATACGCGTCAGGGCGGCACGACGCCGACGGATCGGCGCTTGCTGCGGCCGACGTCGAAAGGTCCGCACTCGACGCGGCAGAGGGATCGACGCTCAACGTGTCTGTGCTCCCCTACTCTTCCGCGCAAATCGAGGAGGCCTCCCCACCAGTGGGAGCTGGCCGATCCGTCGAGGACGCCCCTGACGCATTTGCGGCTCCTCGCAGGGCAGATGGGCGTCGGAGGGGACGACTCGTGGGGATCGCCCGTTCACGAGAAATACCACATCGCCGCTGACCGGCCGCTGCGGCTCGACGTCGATCTGGAGCTTATCTAAACTCCCCGGCCCAGGGCGTGGGCCGGGCGGTCTGCCCGACCTCGGAATGCGGGCGGCCAAACAGCGGCACGGGGCCCGGCCGCGAGGCTACGAGGCCAGGGCGCCGTGCCGCACCCGCCACGCATTCACCCCGCGGGGGCAAGCTGTCGCGAGCCACGAGCTTCGTCGACACAAGGACGTGGTGACGGGAGGTATCGGCCGATGATCGAGTCCGAGAGAAGGAGAATGGCGAGACTCCGCCAGCTCCGAGCAGTCGATGTCGAACGAGGTCAGCGTCGGCGAGGTGTGATGGCAGAACCTCCTGGTTGTTGATGGAGACGACGGCGACGTCTTGAGGCACGCGGACGCCTGCGGCGTCGAGGGGCTCTGCAACGCGCCCACGGCCAGCGGGTCCGCGGCGACGAGGATCGCATCCGGCATGCGATCCTCGTTTTCCGCGATCAGCCGGGCAGTCAGGCCGCGGCCGTTCTCGACGAGTGAAGGCGCCGCCGACGTATGAAAGCCCGTCGACGTCGAGGCCCAAACGCTGCGCCCAGTTCGAGTACGCCAAATGGCGAAGCTCCTCGTCGTAAAAAGTGCCGGCCCATGATGTGGCCCGTTCCGCCGACAAAGGCGATGCGCGACGGCCCTGCCGCCATCAGCGCGTCAAGCCCGTCAAGAACCGTTTGCTGCAAATCCGGCCGCACCGAGTGGAACAGCCCCGGAGCCGGATTGATGTCGATGAACACGCCATGCGGCGGCTCCTCGGCTGAGGGCCGTGAAATCGTCGTCGGCCAGCGGCGCCGGGCCTATGGAGATGAAACCGTCGAATTTCTTGCCCGCGCCCACGAGGGAACGCGTGTCGGGAAACGGGGTGAGTTTTTGTGTTGTGTTCGTCGGCTTTGGCTTTCAAGGCCTCGCGGATCTCAAAAGAAATAGGCGTCCTGCAGCCCGCGCTCGGGGTCGATGTTGTCCAAGACGGCCACGTCCTGCGGAATTCCTACGCGACGCCCCTGCACGGAGTACTCCCCATCTCGTTGCCCGGCTTGAGAGGATGCGCCTGCGCGTTTCTTCACGCACGGTGAACGTGGGGTCTCCTTTGAGAACCCGAGACACTGTGGCCTTCGAGTACCCTGTCGCAGCGGCGATGTCTGCGAGGCTGACCATGACGGTTGACCGCCTCGCTTTTGAACAGGAAAACGAACGAACTTGAATGGAAAAATCGTTTTCGCTGACCAATGTACCCATCAAAAGCTGGGCAAACCCAAGAAATAAACGAGGAGCCCTCCGCCTTGGCGGAGGCGCTCCTAGTCTAGACGCACCGGTCCAAGCCCGATGCTCACACCGAACAGTTTAAGATTCGCCAAGGCCTTGTGCGAGTCGAGACTCTTGCCGGGGCATCAGGGCCAGGGCCGTTGCCGAACTGCCGCGGTCAGACGGCCCGGGAGAGTTCAGCGAACACCTTTCCCACCGGCTCGCGGATCGACGAGGTTCGCCCGCGAGTCGTAGGAGATGGGCGTGGCGTTCATGAGGCACAAGGCGGTCGCCGTCGTAGTAGTCGATGAGGCCGGCGGCCGGATATACGACGAGGCTCGTTCCGGCGACGATCAGCATGTCGGCGTCGGCGATCGCCCCGACCGCGCCCTCCAGAACGCCGCTGCCGAGCATCTCCCCGTAAAGACGATGTCGGGCCGCACGACGCAGTCGCATGAAGGGCAGCGGGGAACCGCTCCCGTCCGCGCCTCGTCGAAATCGGCGATCGAAAAAGGCCGTCCGCAGCCCGTGCACAGCAGGCGCGACCAATTCCCGTGCAGCTCGAAAATCCGCTCGGATCCCGCCGACTGGTGGAGCCCAGTCGATGTTCTGCGTGACGACGGCCGAAAAGCGAGCCACTCTTTTTCGAGCTCCGCCAGAAACTTGTGCGCGGCATTCGGCGCGACTCCCTCGCGGGCGTATTTCCTGCGCAAAACCACTCCCAATACGCCTGCGGGTGGGTCTCGAAGAAGTCGATGGACAAAACGCGCTCGATCGGGATTTCGCGATCCTGATGGAAAAACCCCTTTGGCGCCGCGAAAGTCCGGTATGCCAGACTCCGTCGAGACCCCGGCGCCGCCGAAAAAGACGATGCGATTCGATTGCGCGATCCATTGAGCCAGCTGGCGCCATTGACTGTCCATGTCACCAGCCTAGACCTTGGAGCGCCGCGCCACAGCCGGTTTCGCGACGCCCGGCCTTTCGCAACGCCCGGCCTTTCGCAACGCCGGACTTCCGCACACCGTTCCACAGAGCCCGGCCTTCGCGTCGCCTGGCGACGTACGGTCTTCGTGCATTTCGTCTTTCTAGGCGGAACGTAACAGGTTAGAGCCTCCCGGGTTCGCTAGGCTCATGTCATGACGATTAAAGACGCGGCCACTGCTTCCGCCATCGCCCTGCGCTTGGAGCTTCTGGGAATTCCCGCTGGCACAGGCCGATCAGAGCGAGACTGACGAGCCTTATGTCCCCGATATTGGCGCGCCAGCGCGAGCTTTCTCGCCGCCTGGCGCATCGCCCCTGCGCTGCCGATCAGCGCATCCAGAATTTCCTCGACTCCTACTTGGAGGGCGCCGCCGAAACGCCTCAGCTGCCGCGCTCCACTTTCGTGCTCGACCAGCCCGGCCTGGCTCGTGCGCTGTCTCTTCCATCGGATTCACGAGCTTCGTCTCCGACTACGTCGAGAGCTACAAAGTGCTGGGAGGCGTCCTGCACAACCCTCGAAACGACCGCCGCACAACGGCCGGCGTCTTCCACGTCGCCGAAGGCGGCCTGCCGATCCCCGATGACAAGATCGCCGTGGACCGGGACGTCTTTGCGCGGCTGTTGGCCCACGCGGTCGACGCGCCGGACGACCTGCTGACCCTGCCGTGGGCATCGACCCGCGCCGAACCCGCCCGCTGCTTCGTCTCGCTGCTGCTGCGCCCCGTCGTCGTCCCAGAAGTCCCCGGCTTCTCTGCAGAACGGTCGATGGAAATCCGCTTCATCGCCCCCGGCGGCCTCGTCTCCAACCTCGACTTCGTCGAGGGAATCTTCGGCAACGGCGGCGACCCCTATCTTCCCGAGAACGACGCCTCGCTCGCGCCGGAGTCATGGACCGGCCATACCGGCTGCGTCGTCCTTGCGCCGCATCTGACTAAGCTGACCAAGAAGGAGCTGGGCCTGCCCTCCTGGGAGGAGCCACCGAACGCCAGCGCCGCGACGGCCAGTGCTGGAAAGACGAGAACGAGCTTTACAACGGCGGCAAGGCATTCAAGTGCGTGGCGCGCGACGAGCGCGGCGTCATCGTCACCGTCATCGCAGACAACTACTTCGGCTACTGCAAGAAGGAAGTGAAAAACCCAGATCGGCTACTCGGCGAACCTCTTCGGCTGCGTCGAGGAGGAGCACGCCGGCGGCGCCGTCGCCCTACCCGCGCTACAACCTGGGTCAGGAGTTCACCGACGTCCACACGCCCGAGGGCCTGACCCTCGAACACGTTGTGGAACGCAACCCGGGCCGCTTCGATGTGCGCGAGGACGGCTCCGCGGCCGTCGTCGAGGACCCGACCGTGGTGCTGGTGCCCGGCGGGGCCCGCTACTCCATGCGCAGCCAGACGGTCGCGTGGACGCGGCCCGACGGCGGGGAATCCTCGATTCCGCTGCTCGTGGGCAACGTCTACGTGGCCCCGGAGGCTACCGTGTGCGCCAAGCACCGCGAGGGCGACGCCACCCAGTGGCATTTGGTGGGCACGGCCCCTGGTCGACCCAGGCGCACAAGCCCGCCACAGTTTCAGGCGGCGGAAAGTCCGAGATATCCAAGTCGCTCCTCGACGCCTTCGTATTCGGCGAGGCCTACGTCGGCGACGTCGACGAAGATTTCGACGCCGTCCAAAGAATTCTCGACGGCGACTACGCCGACCGCTTCGTCGACCCGGCGAACAAGAGCGATCATCACCGCTCGATCCTTTCCGAGCGTCGCTCTCTGGGAAGCGTGATCAAGCTGCTGACGCCGTCGTCCATGTACACCGACGAGTACAACGCCTTCCTCGAATCCATCCCGGACCACATCAAGGAGCTCATTTTCACCGTCAAGCGCTTCTACCAGCCCAGCTGGGGCAAGGATTGGCGCAGCCACTTTTCCGTGGGAATCATCAACGGCCGCAAGGGAAATTCGCTGCGACTGGACGGCGAAGTCATCAAGGTCAACATGCTGCGCGTGGGCTTCGAGAACGACGGCTCCTGGCGCCTCCTGTCCCTGCGCCCGGACTTCTCGCCCGCCGCGAAGGTTCAGACCGAGGACGACATCACCGCCTCGGTCGTGGCGCCCGGAGGGCTCGAATCGACGCCGGATTCGAGCTTTCGCGCAAGTTCGTGGCCAATTGCGAGGCCTGCTCTTCCAGCGGCCCGACGACGCAATCGTGCGCGGCTACGACAAGCAGACCGAATCGGACATGTCCGACCCCGACGCCGACCTCTTCATCTCGAATTTCCAGCCGCTGACGCCCGACGACGCCCGCGCCATGGCCGCGGACGCCCCCGGGCTGTCGCGTTTCACCGAGCCCATGCAAAGCCTGGTCAACCGCGCGGCGAAACTGCCGAAGGCCGAAAACCCCAGCGAGGAAGCCTACTGGGTTTCGACCGCAAACCCGCGCCTGGTGAACGGGGCGCCCACCAAGAATCCGCGCTATCTCCAGGTCCGCCCGGACATCGCCAACCCGAAGGACGTGGCGCTGGCGGATCTGACAGACCACCTCTTCCGCGACGTTCCGCTGGACAAGCCGCTGCGCCACAGCGTCGACGTCGTCGCCGCGGGGCGCCGCAACAACCCGCCCGAAGAAGGCGTGCCGCCGTTGTGCGCGTACAACCCCCTCCACTACATGGAGCTTCCCGAGCTGTTTATGGAGTTCATCTCGTCCATGACCGGGAAGTCCCCCTCGACGACCGGCGCCGGAAGCGAGGGCGCTCTGACCAAGGCCCGTTCAACGCCTTGCCGGCCATATACGACCTCAACGCCGCGCTGCTGTCCCTACGCCCTCAGCGGCTACGACGGCTAGCTGTCCTCCGCCGGCTACATCGGCCCGAAGGTCAGGTGGCGCATGACATTTCCCCTGCTCATCCCTGAAATCTTCTCGCGAATGAGCGTCGAGGAGCGCAACGCCCGCAATCTCGTCAAGCGGGGCTTCCTCGAGAAGATTGAGGGACTTCGAATACGAGGGCCGCACAATTCACGCCTCCCGCCTCGGCTACCGCATGAACCGGGCATTCGCCTCGACCTTCTTCGGTCGGATCTTCCTGCACCCCGACATCGTCTTCACCGAGGAGATGCTGCGTCCCGAGCTGCAGGGACAAGGCGATTTTCGCCGACTCGGTGGACGTCATCGTCACCACCCACAAGGTTGTGGCGGAGCACTATCGAGCCGACGGCTCCCTCGAATGGGCCGTTCCTCCGCTGCAGGGCCCTGCTGGAGATCATGATCGACGGCGTCTCGCGCGAGGCTGGAACTTGGCAAGCCCGGAGTTCCGCGCACAGTTCGAGCGCGAGAACATTCTGAACTCGGCCTGGTATTCTGAGCGTCTGGACGCCAAGGCGGCCCGCGACGCGCGTCAGGCTCAAGAGGCGATCGAGGGCCCTTTCCCGCTTCTACAAGGGCGAAAACAACGAGGTCATCGAACGTCTGGGGCTCGACGAGCGCTTGGCGGCGGCCCGCGCTTGGCTGGAAGAAGTCACGTCACGGGCCTATCGCGACCACCTCGTCGGCAGCCTCGGCCTCCAGCCCTCGCTGGCCTGACGCCGAGGGCCGACGTCGAAGTTTCGCCAGCCACCGCGGCCAAGGCATAACAGGCCGCCCAAGCGGGCGCCAAGCCTCGCCGTCGCCCGACGCACAACATGGCGACACCCTGGCAATCGAGCAAGCCCAGGGCGCCGCGCACGCCTCAGCGGCGAGCGCGGCGCCCGAGCCATCCTTCACGCCCCGAGGCTTTCGGCTCGTCTTTCGGTTCCCTCTGCATTCAAGATTCGCGCATACACGCCGACGATCTGGGGAGTAAGCGCCTCTCCGCGTTCTGGGAGGAACCGCTTCTGCTCATTCTGGGAGAAGCGCTTTCTTCGCCGCCGCCACAGGCCGGGCCTTGACACCGTCGGCGCGATCAATCAGAGGCTGAGCCTTTTCCCGCCGATGATGCGGTCGACGAGCACGTTCACGGCCTCGTAGAGGTCTGCATCGGGATCGAGGGGAACGGTTATCTGGTCGAGGATCAAACCGTCCAGGGCATGAGTGAAACAGTGTGATGTCCGAAGGCGATCCGGGCAGGCCCATCTTCTGGTTGAATTCAACGTCGGCTTCGAGTCCCGAACGTCGCCAAGACGTGAGCGCTTCGGCCACTTCCGGTCGCCCTAGCGGCTTCAAGGCGCAATTCGAAGAGGGCGATGGCCGCGTCCCGATCCGTTGTCAGCCGACGAACGATGTCGCGAAGATATGCAGCGAAGAGTTCGATGTTCGAGGGTCCGCCGAGCGAGGCTGTCATGAAGCTTAGGGGTCCGGTTGCAGACGCTCGCCGATGCGCAGCAGGATCGCCTCGACAATCCCGTCTCGGGAGGCGAAGTAGTTCGAGGCGGTCCCCTTCGGCACTCCGCCTCGGCGTCGACCGCCCTGTGCGTCAGACCGCGCGCGCCTTCCCGCGCAAGCACTTTCACGGCAGCGTCCGCAAGCTTAGTGCGCCGCTCAAGGTTTCGAGCCATGCTCTTAGCATACCGGAAACCACTACATGTGTTGTGGTAAGTTTGCCTCAACCACAACAACAGTAGTGATTGGAGAAACTATGCGTGAGCTTGTCTACTATGTCGCAGTATCGATCGATGGATATATCGCTCTACCGGACGGGAGCTACGAGGCCTTCCCTTTAGAGGGCGACCACATGGCGGCTTATGTCAGCGAGTTCGCAGACGCTCTGCCTTCCACGTTCTCTCAGCCTTTGGGAAAACGCGCGCCGGGCAGTCTTTTTCGACACCGTGATTCAAGGGCGTAGAAGCTACGACGTCGCTCGGGCCGCCGGAATCGAACGGCCTTATGCGCATCTGACGGAATACGTTGCATCGCGGTCGGAAACCAAATCGCCAGAAGGGTGACGTTCACGGCCGACGCACTCGCGACGGTGCGCGAGTTGAAGCGACAATCCGGCCTCGCGATCTATCTCTGCGGCGGCGGAAATCTCGCGGGGCGCCTTCGACAGAGATCGATCGCCTCATCCTCAAGCGCAATCCCGTCGTCCTGGGAGACGGCATCCGGCTCTTCGGAGACGCCAAGCCCGCAGTGCACGACTTCCGCCTGGATCGCTGCCGCACGTTCAAGTCCGGCGTGGCGATCGAAGAGTACTCGCGGCCCTCGCACCACTCGCGTCACCAAGCATGCGATCCTGCGATAGCTGAAAAACGAAGCAGGCGATCCCGCGACGGCCGAAAACAAGGAAACCTGAATTCGGCGCAATCACGGCGTTTCGTTATCGCGAAGTTTCCTTCCCATTCGCATCGCGCGGTTGTGCGCTGCGAAACGTCAGAACCGTTCGAAGGAGCCGCTCTATTCCGCCTTGGAGACATCCGGCGTTGAGGTCAACGATTTGCTTCCCGGCCGAGACTCCGGCGGCGGCTGGGTTCCGGCTCTGTTTCGTCCGGGACAAGGAAAAGGCCCGACCGCAGCCGGTCCGGGCCTTTGTTTGTGGCGGGGCAGGATTTGAACCTACGACCTCCGGGTTATGAGCCCGGCGAGCTACCGAACTGCTCCACCCGCGTCGGCCCGTCTAGTCTACCGACGTTCCAAGCCAGCTAGCAAGGAGGGAGGAAGTGTGAGCTGTCACGTTGAGCGGCGCGTGCCATAGCTGCGCTCCGCCCCAGATTCAGCCGCATGGCAACGCCCGCTCCTTACTTGCCGCCCTTCACCTTCTCGACGGGCTTTGACGGCGCGCTCGAGCGCGCTCTGCAGCTTCTTCTGCGCCTCGCCATAGGGCCGACCAGTTGCCTTCCTTCATCGCCGAATTCGACTCTTCCATTGCCTTCTGAGCGTCGCTCAAGGCGGACTGAAAGCTCGTCGGCCGGCGTCGCCCCTCCCCGCTCGGCGAGGCGCCGGGCGAGCTAGGCGAAGCCGAAGGAGAACCGCTCGGGCTCGGCGAAGCACTGGGATTCGCTTTCGGCTTGTTGTTTGAGTCGGCCGACGGAGCCTCCTTGTGCCCGGAGACGCTCGCGTCGCCTGCCTGTGCGCCGGAATCCCCGCCGAAGGTCTGGTTGAGCGACTCTTCGAGCGTCGGCGCAAATCCGATCTTGCTTCCCTTGCCAAAGGTTGTCAGCACATACTGCGCGATCGGATGAGGAAGTGCTTCCGCTCGTCTAGAGGCCTGGACGTGAGACAGGTTGGACGTACAAGAGCCCGCCGCCTATTGGCAACGTCAGAAGGTTGCCCATGATGACCTGCGTCCCTCCCTGTTTGAGGAGGTTGAGGGTGGTCGAAACCTTTGAGTCGGTCAGGGAAGTTGTTCTCCGCTTGGCCGGGGCCCCGGAACCGTCACGTCCCTCGGCAGCTCTATCAACCTCAGCTGCCCGTATCCCGTTGCGGACCTTGCCCGGCTCGCTGCCGGCTTCCGAATCGACCGCCAGGAAGCCCGTCATGACATTTTGCTTGTCGGCGCCGCCCAAGATGAATCCGTGGAAAGCGAGAACTGCGCCTTGTCCTGGCCTGGCATCTGCAGGGTCAGGTAGTACGGGAGGCTGATCCTGCGTCGAGCCCTGGGCGCGTCGGCTCCTGCGGAACGTCCCAGAGTCTCCGCCCGAATAGAATTCCTTGGCATTGGTCACGTGGTAGCGAGACAAAAGCGTGCGCTGGACCTTGAACATGTCCTCTGGGTAGCGCATATGGGACATCAGATCGCCCGACATCTTCGACATCGGAGTCAGCGTTCCCGGGAAAACCTTCGACCACGCGTTGACGATCGGATCCTTCTTGTCCCACTGGTAGAGCTTGACGGATCCGTCGTAGGCGTCCACAACCGCCTTGACCGAGTTGCGGATGTAGTTGACCTGCTCGGGGGACTCCCCATACTGGCCTGCGCCTCTGGACTTCGCGTCCGCCGTCGCCTCGTTCAAGGATTGGCGGGCCGAGTACGGGTACTGGTTGGTGGTCGTGTAGCCGTCGAGGATCCACACGAGGCGCTTGGGAGTCTTAGGGATTGCCGTCCATGTCGACGACGGCGGGATGAGACCCTCGAATCCAAAGAGTCAGGTAGGGGCGCGACCTTCGAAACCCTCACGCGGGGATCGCGGTCGTAGAGGATCTGCGAGTCCTTCGTGACGCGGTCGGAGAAGAACAGGTCAGTGTCGCGGAATTTGATGGCGAACATTAGCTTGGAGAAGGCGTTGCCGATCTTCGGGCCGCCGTCGCCGGCATAGGTGGTGGACTTGACTCCGTTCTTCGACCCGCCGGTCGGATAGTCGAGCTCCCACGGCGTCGTTCCCTTCGGCGCGCCGACCACGGAATAGTCGGGCGAGGACTTTCCGAAGTAGACGCGCGGCTCGTGCGTGCCGAGTTCGCCCGTCGAGGGGATCCCCTGCTGGAAGAAGGACGGTTCGCCGTCCGAGGTCGTCGTGTTGCCGTAGGCCGAGACGACGCCGAAGCCGTGGTGTAGACGGTGTGGTCGTTGACCCATGTGCGCTGTCCCTCCGAAAGCCCGCTGAGGTTGAGCTCGCGAACGGAGATGACCGTGTCACGCGGAGTGTCCTTGATCGTGTAGCGGTCCACGGAGAGCTGCTGATCGAAGGACAGTGAGGTCTGTTGCGCTGAAGCTGGGTGAAGGTCGGCGAAATGATATTGGGGTCGAGCACGCGGATCTGCGCCGTGGTCTCGGCGTCCGAACGGAGCTGGCCCGCGGCGGCGTCGGTCCGCGCCTTATATTCGCTCTTCTTCACGTTGTCGAGGCCGTAGGCGGTGAGAGTGGCGTTGATGTTGCGCTGAATGAAGGTCGATTCCTTCTCTGCGGCGTTCGGGACCACCTGGAAGCGCTGGACGAAGTAGGGAATGGCCGTCGTGACGACGAGGCCCGCCACGGCCGTGACGGCGATTCCGATGACCGTGAATTTCCACAGCCCCTTGACCGCCGCAGGACGAAGAGGCCGGCGATGAGCACCGCAGCCAACGACAGGGATCGTGATGCCAGGAAGGGAGGCGTTGATGTCCGTGAAGGAGGCGCCGGAAAACTTTTCGTTGTTGGCCAGAAGCATGTTGTACCGGCGAAGCCAAAGGAATCCGGCGACGACAAGCGCCGCGAGCGCTCGAGCACGCCGAAGTGGACCCGGACGCGGAGGTGAGGACCACCTTCGAGCCGTCGGAGGAAATTCCGCCGTAAAGATAATGGCTGACGATGGCCACCACTGCTCCGACGGCAAGAAGCGTGACCGACAGCGCGAGAAGCGATTGCAGAACCGGAAGGGTGAAAACGTAAAAGCTCACGTCGTTGCCGAATTCTGCGTCCTTCTGACCGAAAGGCGTGCGGTGAAGCCACAGAACGTACGTGCGCCATTGGCTGCCAAGCTGAGCGCCGAAGACGATTCCCAAGGCGAGCGGGACGAAGAGGCGGGCCAGCCACGGGTGTTCCTCTATCTGCTGGCGATACTGGTCTATTCCCTTTCGAACGGCCGTCTTTTTCCCCTGTTCGGGCGACGATGTGGTTGACGAAGGCCGACAGGCCTACAAGGAGTGTTCCGAACGCGCCGAGGGCGATGGCCCACCCCACTGAGTCCAGAAAACCTTGGCGGCTTTCAGCTGGGAATACCACTGCACATCGGTCCACACATTGGCGAAGACCACGAGGCCGGCCAAAAGAACGGCAAGGACGACGAGGGTCGGCACGAAAAACGCCGACCGACCTGCTTCGGCCGCCCTTGGAGGAACTGGGGGAATGCTTTTAGCGGACAACTTCGCCTCACGTGTTTCGACTCCGCGGTCGGTCGACCGCGCTATTCCAAAACTAGCCGATGCGCGGCGATATTCCCAGACGCGCGATGCCTTCGACGGCCGATTCGGCCTGGAACGACGCCCTTTCACGCATCAAAAGACAGACCGAACTCGGCGGGCTCCCCGGGCCGGCCGCCCCGTGTTTGCAAAGAGAGCCGCGCGGCTCGGTTGCAATCCTGCCAACGCCCGCAGCGAACGCGCTCCCTCGCCTTCAGCTCACTGCAGGCGGCGGCTTGGGGCGGGGCGACGTCGATCTCGGCGCGCCCCGTGGCACACTTGTGGCGTGAGCGAAATTGAGCAAGCTGTCAAAGAGATCGAGGCCTACGTCGCCGCAGACGGATGGGACGGGCCGGTTCGCGTCTTTTCCCTCGTCGACGCGGAAACGGCGATGTCAGTCAATTCGGCCTTGGCCGCAGAGCTGCCGGCCGACGCCACAGGCCTGCTGTCGATTGAGCAAGAGGGGCTTCCCAGCTCGGACTCGATCGACGAGCTGCTTAGCAGAGCTCGCCTGGCCCGACGCCGTCGATGGCGCGGCGATCAGCCTTGAACGCGTGACGCTTCCGCCCGAGGCGGAGGCCGAGATTCCCCGATGACGCGGAGGAGGCCCGGCGTTTCGTCGCCGCCGACCCGCGCCGCGAGGACATCAGGATGGTCGTCGGCGTTCTGCGCAGCGGCGAGAGCTGGTGCACGATCAGGCTGCGCTCGCACGATTCGCAGGCCGAGGCGATCTCCGGCGCCGACTTGGTTCCCGAGATGATTGAGGCTCTCCCTGGCGACATTCGCCGACTGACCCGCGACACTCGCCGAGTGGCCTCGCCCGCCTTGCAGGCCTGTCGCCTTCCCGCGTTCGGCCCGTCGCCTTCCCGCGAAATTCAGCCGGCCGCCCGCCAGCTTTCGGCTCCCTCGCTTTCGGCGGAGCCTCCAGCCCGTCGCTTCTTCAGGAGCTTTTCAGCTCCCTCACTTTTTCGGAGATTTGGCGACGACGTCGCGGCACGTCTGCAAGCCAGAGGCTTTGCCCGCGCCGATGGCCTGGACCGCCTTGACCGCCTCGTCGAAAGGTGCGCACGGAGTAGACCTTCATCCCCTTCGGCTCGTACCCAATCGTCTCGGCGCAGTTTTCGGCCGGCGCGAGGAAATGCTGCGCGCCTTTGCGAAGCCCCGACGAGCTTGTGCTGGATGCCGCCGATCGGGCCGACGTCGCCGCCCATCGACATCGTTCCGGTGCCCGCGATTACCTTGTCGCCGCCCAGCGAGCCCGGAGTCAGATCGTCGTAAATGGCGAGGCTGAACATCAACCCGGCCGAGGGGCCTCCGATCTGCTCGACGCCGTAATTGACCTTCACCGGGTACTGGAGGTTCTTGCTTGAAAGGTAGACGCCGAGCTTGAGCCGGGATGGGTCCAGCCGGTTGCGTCGGCCTCGTGCGCCGTCGTGGCGATCTCGGCCGTCTTTTCTTTTCCGTCACGGGTGAATCCCACGGTGACCGTCGTTCCCGGCGCGATCTTGGCCAGCCGTTGGGCCAAATCGAGTACGTCCGTATCTCGGTCTTCTGCCCGGCGGCCGAGATCGAGGTAAGAACGTCCCCCTGGCGAGCTTGCCGGACGCGCGGGAGCTTTTCGGCACGCCTGCCACCACGAGTTTCATCGTGACGGAGTGGCCCGTCTTCCCGAGGGCGACGACGGCCGCGTTGTCTTGAGAGTCGGTCATGAGAGCGGCGTTTTTCTTGTCGACGTCGCTGGACGTCTCGTTCTCGGAGTAGAGAGCCCGCACCGGGACGGCCTGCATGTCCGACGCGAAGAGCGCGGCGAACACCTGGGCGGAGGGAACCCCGTTGTCGGCGGTTCCGTACGAGCTGACCGTCGTCATGAAAAGCTTCGTCGAAGAAGCGTACGTCTTGGCCCCTGAGAGGGTGACGAGCTGCTTGCCTTCGTACTTCCCTGCGACGTCAATTGCCGGGCCGGCGGTCTCGACGACGTAGGCGCTGGGCATGACGAGGCCTATGACGGCAAGCAAAGCGAATGCCCCTCCGGAAACGAGGCGTCTGCGTGTTGGATTCACTCGTCTATCATGCCCGAGGAGGCCGCGTCTTCGCATGTGCGGAGAAGCCAACCCTCTCGACAGTCCGCCAGAAAAGTGGTGGAACCCGCTTCTTTGCACACGTCTGCACACGCCGAGAGGCCAAGCTCAGAGGATGCGACTTCTCCAAGACGCCGGGCCTTCCCGTGCGCGGGCGCCGTGCGGCTTTGTTCTGGTACAGGTCCAGGTTTCCGACCGGGCCTTCACATGTGCGGGCGCCGTCTGCCGGCGACGCCCCTGCGCTGTACAGGGTCTCTGGACTGTGCGGGCTCCATTGGACTGTACGGGCAGGCATTCGGGCGGCGGTCGGACGTTCGCGGTCCCCGGTATTAGCCCTCGGCGGACGGCTCGCCGCCATATTCGACGTCGAACAAATAAACTTGAGCCAGTGGATGAGAGGTGCCCAACGTGAGCGAGAACGAACTGCCGCAAGACCCCGACCAGTGGATGGAAATGCTCCGGGCTGTGATGGGAGACGAAACCGCCGAACGCATCATTGAGCAGATGCGCGAGTCGGGGGTCAATCCCGCAGCGGCTCTGCAAGGCATGGAAAAACCTAGACGTCACGGCTGCTCGTGAATCAGGTCAGGTCCATGCTCGGCTCTTCCGGCGAGGGTCCCGTGGATTGGAGCACTCGCCGAGAAGGCGGCGCGCTATCAGATCCAGAACGAGCACTACGACTCCCTGAGTTCCGCGGAAGGCGAACGGGCGCGGGAGGCCCTTTCCGTCGCTTTCCTTGTGGCTGGACCCGCGCGTCGACGTCGACCCTTGCACGGTCCGAACCAGGCGGAGCCGGCTGGACTGGCTCGCCCATTCGCTTCCCACGTTCAAGAGGCTGACCGAGCCGGTGGCCGAAAACGTCGGGCGCGCCTTCATCCATGCCATTCTCGGCCAGCTGGGGAACATCCCGGAGGAGTTCCATTCGGTTCTCGGCGACTCCGAGTCCCTTCCCGGGATGCGAAATCTGATCTCCGCCGTCATGGGCCTCCAGTACGGACGGGGCATGGCTGAGCTTTCCACCGTATGCTTCGGCACCGCCGACGCCGGCCTCCGCTGGTCGAGGGGCACACGGCCGCGATGGTCCCCTCGAACGTCTCCGAATTCCGCCGAGGGCCTGGACTCGCCGGGAGGAAGTCCGCATGTTCGTGGCGATACGCGAGCAGGCCGTTGCTCGGCTCTATTCGAAGGTGCCCTGGCTGCGTCCGCGGGTCCTCGGACGCCGTGGCCGCCTACGCCCGCGAGATTCAGATCGACATGAGCTCGATGGAGGAGCAGGTCCGCGAGGCCGGCTTCGACCCCCAAAAGCTCCAAGAATTCGACCTGTCGAAAGTCTTCTCCAGCAAGCCGACAGAAAGCCAGTCGGCCGCCTTGGCGCAATTGAGCACCTGCTTTCCCTTGTCGAAGGATGGGTGAGCGCCGTATCCCTCCAGGTCGCCCTCGGCGCAGCTGCCCCACGCCGTGGCGCTGGGCGAGATGTTCCGGCAGGCGTGCGGCCGTCAGCTCGCCCGCGCAGCGCGGTGTTCGGACCCCTCGTCGGTCTTCACATCCAGCCGCGCGCCAATCGCGAGGCCCAGCGTTTCTGGGAGGTCGCCTACGCCAAGCTCGGCACCGAGGGCCGCGACGGACTGTGGAAGCATCCCGATCTGCTTCCGACCAGCGAGGCCATGGAGGATCCTGACGCATTCTTCGATTCGTCGGGGCCCTCCCCGCCGTGGCGGAAGACTTGACGCCTTCCTCGCCGAGCTTTTGGGCGAGGACGAACCGCCGACCGAAGCCGAGTGAACTCCAAGCCATTCAAAGCCTGAGTTCCCACCGCAGCCGCACGGCGCCGACCGCCGTCGACAAAGCCCCTGAGAAGACCGCTGACGCCTGTGCATAACTCCGCCCTGAAAATCCGGGACAACGGTAGCTTTAGCCCATGGACAGGGTCTTTCACATTCGCGAGGGCCTCGGAGTGTTCTGGCGCGACCGCAACACCCTGCAGATCGGGCTTGATCCCGCACAGGCGTGACGGTAGGCGGGCTCAATCGAACCGAGCAGGATTTCGTCGCCTCCCTTTCACGCCCGTTGTCGGCAACCGAGGTCGAGGCTTCGGCGCACCGAATGCGCATCGCGTCTGCGCGGCGCACCGAGATACTCGACATGCTTGATCGTGCGGCCGTCCTCGCGCAACCGCCCCGGAGTTTGTCCGGGGCATGCGTCAGCTGACAAACCTCGACGCCCTCGGCGTGTCCATAGCGCTGGCTCTCGCTGAGGCGGGAGTGGGCGCGATCGTCTTCGGTCCGAACATGGGGGCGGTGGGACGGGACGATCATCCGGCCCTCGCGAAGCGGCTCGGGCTGCCGCGAGCTCAGGCGTTCCTGACCGCGTTGCGTTCGGCCTCCGTCGGGATTCGCACGAGCGGGACTCCCGACGTCGCCGTCGTCACCGGCTCGCGCCTCATCGATCCGAGAGCAACCGGCGACCTATGCGGACGGGGCGTCCTCACCTTCTCGCGTGGGTCGAGGAAGTCGATGCCTGCATCGGCCCCTGGTCGAGCCCGGTGAGAACGCCTGCGCCGGCTGCGCACGAAGCGCGGTGCAAAGCCGATCCCGCCTGGGTCAACCTCGCGCCCCAGGCCGTTTTCGCCAAGCCGATCGTCGCCCCGACGAATGTCAGGAACCTTGCCTGCGATCTGGCGGTCCGCTGCATTCTGGGCTTTCTGGCGGGCGACGGCAACAGCCTGCGAGAGGTTCAGTGGAGTGCCTCGCGGCACGGCGGCGCCCCGCCAGCGTCCGTCGTCGCGCACCCGCGTGCCCGTGCAGCGCGCACTCCCTCTTCTGGGCAAGATCGACAAAAGCCAGACGGCGAATCCGATTCCGAGGCGGACGGCGCCGGAGCGAGTGCGGAGCGCAGCGTCAAGGCGAATTCCAGGTCCGGCTTCGAGGCTGTTGCCGCAGCCAACGGGGAGGCGGGTCGGGCGCCAACGCCTCGGGCGCCTCAACGGCCGGAACGCGACTGGGCGACGACCCGAGGATCTCCTCCCCACTCGGCGAGTTTTGAGGCGCCTATGCCCCGGATCTTCCCCAGCTGAGCGAGCGTCGCGGGTTTGGCGACGGCGACGGCGCGAAGCGTCGAGTCGTGGAGGATGACGTACGCGGGTTTGTCTATGCGCCGCGACGCTTCAAGCCTCCACTCGACGAGCGCTTCGAAAAAGGGGACGTCGTCTTCGTGTTCAGCCGCGAATTGCTGCGCCGCCGCCGCTTTGCGCTCCCTAGCTCGTCGCGCGGGAAACGGGCTGCTTGGCCGAGGCCACGTCCCCTGCAGAAAAACGCGACATTTTTCGGGCGGATCGCTGCCCGTTGCCCCTTGGCGTAGGAAATCTGGAGGCACTGCTTGGCGCGTGTGATGCCCACGTACATGAGACGCCGCTCTTCGCCTATCGCGTCCTCGCCTTTGGCCAGCGAAATCGGCATGAGGCCCCTCGCTCATGCCCACCAGAAAGACGGCGTGCCATTCGAGGCCCTTCGCCGAGTGGAGGGATGCAAGCGTCACTGAATCGGTCTCGGGCGCAGCCTGGATCTGCGCCCGCTCCTCAAGCTCGGCGACGAACTCGGCCATCTCCGCGCCGCGAGCCTGCTCCATTTCTTCGGCCATCTTGAGCAAAGCGGCCAGCGCGGACCATCTTTCACGCGCGGCGCCCGCGCCTTCCGGCGGCTGTTCGCGCCACCCGCGTTGCATGAGCACCGCCTGACGTCGTCGGCAAGCGACCCACCCGCCTCCGCCCGGGCGGCTGCTCGCATGCTCCACCATCGCTTCGCGCACTTCGCCTGGAAAAGAAACGCTCGGACCCGCGAACGGAGTAATCGACGCCCGCCCGCCCCAGAGCGGCCTCGAGCTCCGCCGACTGGGCGTTCGTCCGGTGAGAGGACGGCGATGTCAGCGAGGGCCCACCCCTTTCGCGCAGCTGGAGAATCTCAGCTGCCACGGCCTCGGCTTTTCGACGTCGTCCCCCGTGCTCCTTGAATACAACGGGAACCGACGAGGGCAGCTGCGAGACGAGCCGGACGGCGCCTTTCGAGGCGTCGGGGCGATGACCTCGTTGGCGCACGCGACGATCTGAGGGCTCGAACGATAGTCCCGGATGAGCTCGAGAATCTGGGCGCCTGAAACTCTCGCGCAAAATCGGCCAGGGTAACGGGAGGACGCCCCGCGAAGGAGTAGATGGTCTGGGAGACGTCGCCCACCACGCACAGGTCGCGGCGCTCGCCCATCCACAGCTGCAGCAGCCTGTGTTGGAGCGGGAGACGTCCTGATACTCGTCGACGACGAAGTGGCGATACTGGTCGCGCACCATCCGGGCGACGTCAGGGACGGTCGATGAGGATGCCGATGAGCAGCAGCAGGACATCCTCAAAATCGATGACTCCCCGATTCTGCTTGACATCCTCGTAAGCCCGTATGAGCCGAGCGACTTCTTCGGCGGGATAGCCCGCTGCTTGATCCGCTGAAGGCTCCGGGCGCGGTCTGGGTAGTCGTCGGGGGTCACGAGGCTGACGCGCGACCATTCGATCTCGGAAGCCATATCCCGCAACGAGACCGAATCGGTCGTCATGCCGAGTTGGCTGGCGGCCTGCGCCACCATGGAAAGCTTGTTCTCTGCGATCGGCGGAACGGCGCCGCCAATCGCCGTCCCCCAAAAGTAGCTGAGCTGCCGCAGGGCTGCGGCGTGAAAAGTGTGGGCCGACGCCCCGCGCACGCCGAGATCGCGCAGGCGCGAACGCAGCTCCCCGCAGCGCGCGACGTAAAATGTGAGGGCCATGACGTTTCGGGGTCGAGGATTCCCGCCCGCGCGGCGTATGCGATCCTGTACGTTATCGCGCGAGTCTTCCCCGTCCCGGCCCCCGCGCGCACGCACAGTGGAACTCCGAAGCGCGTGGCGACTTCGCGCTGCTCGGATCGAGGTGCTCGAGCAATTCGTCCGCCGATTCCATGGTTCAAGTCTGGCACGTCCCTCCGACACTTTCCGGAACGGCAGATTTTCCGGATCGCCGGCCGTCCATTCCCGTTCGCGCCGTTCGCGAACAAAAAGCCCGCAGGCCAAGCGGCGTGCAAACGGGCTTAAACTTGCGTCATGGCACAATTCAAGATGTACACGACCACGTGGTGCAGCTACTGCAAGAACCTCAAGCGTCAATTGGACAAAGCGGGGATAGCCTACGACGAGGTCGACGTCGAAAAAGGACCCCGCGGCCGCCGAGCTCGTCATGTCTTTCAACGGCGGGAACCGCACCGTTCCCACCCCTCGAGTTCGAGGACGGCAGCGCTCTGACCAATCCGAGTCTGAGCCAGGTGGAGGCCAAGCTCGCAGAACTGTGAGCCGACCGGCTCGAGCCTTCGGCAATGCGGCGAAGGCTCGAGCCGAGACAAGCCGCAGGGGAATTGAGACGGGGTGAGACATGGCCCAGGCCTCGCAAGCCGATTGAAGCCGGGCGGCGAGACAGGCTCATGCGGCAGGCTCGCGCGACTTTGTCCGCTGCGGATACACCGGCGCCTCGCTGAGCGAGATCCTTTCCGCCGCCGAGTTTCCGCGCAGCTCCTTCTATTATTTTTCGGCAGCAAGGCCACCCTGTTCGAAGCCTCATTCTCTGACGGCTTAACGCGCCTGGCAGAAAGGGTGCGCGTGCCCGACGTCGATTCGCTGGACGCAGAGTCGTTCTGGCCCTCGATTCTCGCATTCCTCGACGATCTGGAAGAAGCCGGCGCAGACCAAGACATCTCAACGATCCCGCGCCTTTTCCATATGTCGGACGCTCCGGAATGCGCCGCCCGCGTCGATTTCGGCAGGGCGGCCAGGCAGTGGTGCGAGCACGCTGTCCGCGCCGGGCGGGCGCTGGGCGTGCTCGATCGCGAAATCCCCGTGAGCCTTCACGTCGAACTGGTGTGGGGCATCGCCGTTGCGCTCGACCGCTGGATGGCCTCGCAGGCCGCCAGCGCTGTTGACGGACGCGGACTCAGCCGCATTCTCATGACGCGAGTGCTCGGGGCCCCCTCATGACTCCCATGCTCGACGACATGGCACGCAAGCTCGGCGCCGCCGCGCCGCCCATTGCTTGGCTCCATTGCGCCTACGTTCGGCGCCGCCGCTGCCATGTTCGGCTCTGCCGCGTGCAGGCCCGGCCTCTATAACGCTTCGGCGGGGGCTACGGCGACGAGCTTGCTCTGCCGCGTGCAGGCCCGGCTCTATGACGCGAACGCCCGAGGCGCCGCGCTTCCCGCGCAGACGGCGCCGGGCGAGGAGCAGGTGAATCGCCGCGCCGCCGAAAGCGACGTCGATCGGGACGACCTGCGGAAGAGCCCGCCGCAAGATCAGCATGAAACTGCCGAGCAGGGGAAGCGTCATCGCCAAGGCGGCGTCGGCGAGGCGGCTGTCGCGTTCAAGGAGAACGCTTCCCGCGCTCGCCATCGCGACGGCGACGACGGTGTTGGCCTCCTCGGCGTGCTCGCCCAGCCAGCGGGTCACGCCCTCCTCCGCATGCCCGCGATTGGCCTCCAGCGCCTGCGCCAAGCGCCCAGGCGTGCTTTCTATGGCAGGGAAAACACTTCCCGACGCCGGCTGCGAGGTAGGCCGCCCCGAGCACTCGGCGACGCCGCAGCTCGCGTTCGGCCGCCGAGCGATGTGCGTGATTCATTGTCTCGATTCCTTTCTCTGTGCTGTTCGCTGTGCCGTCCCGATTTTTCTTGCCCCGTATTCGTGGACAACATTGTCCATCAAACGCTAGCATGGTTTCAGGCGTTCGCGCAGACAAACTTCGACGAAGCTTGCTGAAAGCAACCGTTCAGCAAGCCTTCGCCCCCACAAAGGTCGGCCGTGCGATCGCTCGACACACCCACGCCAGGCCCACTGGAGCAGAACGGACAGCCCGGCGGAACGAACAGTCCGGCGGAACGAAACAACGAGGCTGACGGGACCTGCTCAATGACGCGAAAAACGACCGCAAAGACGCGAAAGGAAGAACAATGTCCACCGTTCTAGTCGCCGGAGCGACCGGCTACCTCGGCCGCCACATCGTCGAAGAACTTCATCGCCGCGGCCGCCGCGTGCGTGCAGTCGTGCGACGACAGGGCGCGCCGAGCCGAGGAGGGGCTCTGAGTCGCCGCCGCTGGAGGGGCTCGTCGAAGAATGGAGCCGTCGGCGACGTCGCCGAACCCGACTTCGTCAAAGACCCTCGCAAAAGGCGCCGCCAAGTCATCTCGGCTCTGGGCGTGACGCGGCAGAAAAGCCGACCGCGTGGCAGATCGACAACCTCGCCAACCGCGCCATTCTCGCCTCCGCGCTTCGTCACGGCGTTGCCTCGTTCACGTACGTCAACGTCCTTGGCGGAGAAATGCCAGCCAAACTGACGCGGGCCAAAAGCCGCTTTCGCGCGAACCTTGAAAAAGAGCCGACGTCGCCTCTCAGATCGTCAATCCGTCGAGCATACTTTTCTGACATGATGTCGGTTTTGAAGATGGCCAAGCGGGGCAAAGGTGCGCATATTCGACCCAGCCGTCCGCCCTCAACCCGATCCACGGAGCGGACCTCGCAGTCTGCATCTGCGATCTCATGGAAAAGGGAGAGAAGGATCGTGGGACGTCGGCGGGCCCCGACGTCTTCACTTGGGACGAGCTGGCGCGAACGGCTCTTGCAGCCATGGGGAAACGGCCGCGCGTGGGCAAGATCCCGACGTGGATCCTTCCGCCTGCGCTGGGGCTGACGTCGCTGTTCAGCAGACGCCTGGGGGACGCCGCGCGCTTCGCGACGTGGAACATGCTGCACGACTGCGTCGGACCCGCAACCGGCGTTCGCCATCTTGCCGACTTTTTACGCGGAGAACCGAGACCTCGTCTGAGTTCGACCGCTCGGGCGCTGTTCGACGCCGCCCCGGCTTGACGTGGGCGTCGACTCCCGCCGTCGCCCAGGGCCAGGATCAGTCCGCGGGCAACGAATCCCCTCTCTCCGTCAACGCGTCGACGCATGCGGACAGATCCTCCCGCAGGCGGGCGAGCCGATCGCCGTCAAAACCGGACGTCATCTGCCTTTCGATCCGGGCAACCTCCCCGGACGCGCGTTTGAGCAGTGCCTGCCCTTTCTCTGTAAGCCGGAGAGGCAATGCCCGCCCTCAGGAGCGCGCTCGCGCGTTCAGCCAACCCTCGATCGACGACGCCGCGAAGAAGCGAGCTCATCGTCTGGCGCGCGACGAATGCGCCGCGCGCCAGATCGAAGCGGAGGCTCCGGGATCCTGTGGAGCAATTCAAGGCAGGCATACTGGGCGCGGTCAGCCCCTATCGGACGAAAGCGCTTCGTCCATGCGAGCCCTCAGCGCAGTTTGCAGCTCTTTGAGTTTGTAACCGAGAAACTGCCTCGGATCGCCATTTTGAGTCATACTCGAACCCTTCTTGACCCACTTTCGAACCTCCCCTCGAGCCGTTTTCGGCACCTTCAACCGGTTTCGAGGGCCTGAAACGACTTCAGACTTCCAGCCGGCTTCGACCGCCCCTTGACCCATAACAGTATTCTGACTACCCTTTTAATGTCAGAATACTGACATGATTTGTGTCCACGCATCTCCCAGAGGCGGGCACGCCGCCACTCGCAAGCCGCCCATCTCAGGCAGCGAGACGAGCCCCGTGCGCAAGGGCGACCCGCTTTCATCGCCTTCGGCTGCGGGGCGTGGCACACCCCCACAGGCGGCCCAAACACAGACGGGCAGCCTGCACACAGAGCACACAAAACCGCCCATGAACGAGGAGAAACATGACCGTTACCGGACGATTTCGTCGCACTTCAGGTTCGCGACCTCGAGCGCTCGGCGCGTCTACGAGACGAAGCTCGGGCTTCGCCGCGCCCCTCTTCACCGAAGGGCGCCGTCGTTTTTGCCACCGCGCCGATCCCCTTCGCCGTCCGCGAACTCCCTGCCCGGCGTAGACCTCGACCAGCGGGCCCCACGCCCCGGCCTTGGCGTTGCACTCTGGCTTCGCTGCGACGACGTACGCGAGCTGCACAGTTCGCTCACAGCGGCTGGAACGCCGACCGTGAACGAACCGACCCCAGGCCCTTTTGGACTGACCTTCACCTTCCTTGACCCCGACGGGTACGCGGTGACAGTCCACGAAGACTCCTAAACCCCATCGCGTCGAAATCTTTCACAGCCCCCGAGGCCCGGCCTCGGGGCTTTCCCTGACCGCAGAAGCCTTCGCGGACACCTCGTCCCCACCCTAAGGCCTCGCCGCTGAAACGCTTCAGCAACCTCGAGAACCCCCAGACCCCAAAAGAGCCACGACCGCCCCGGCCGGGATCGCATCCTTGCACCCAACCGACCGCAAGCAGGAAGCAAAGAAGCATGGGGCGACTATTTGAAGAAAAGTGAAACAGCCCACGGTAGGTGCAAGTTCTTGCAACTTCCATCGACCGCATCGTAGGCTAAAGATCGTCGGGCAAATGAATCTCGCAACTGGGAATCATCGTCCACGTCAAACAAACTCATAACGTCGATTCATACAACTGAAAAATTCGCGAGTTGCGCGGTTAAGCCGCAATGGTTTGACGCCGCGAGCTCCGTTTTCACGCCCACGCTCAGCGTTGCAGCGCCATCCGATCACAAAGGTCGGCAACATGACAAGCAGCCCCTATAACATCCCTGCTCGTCTTGGCTGGCACGCCATTCGAGCGGCATCCTACTTGAATTCGGTCCCAACGAAAACCGATCCAGACCCGCCCGCTCACCGCGCCACAACCCCAAGGAGAAACAATGAGCAAAAACGAGAAGTGCGATGACCTAGACAAATCCATCGGTCGGCTCAAGCGCGCAGCCATTGACGCATACGTCAGAGACGAGATAAGGGGCGGGGCAGAAACATTCTCCCGGAAAGCGAATGAGTATCAAAGGCAATGACAAAATAATAGAAAAGGAATGGCAATGACGAAAACCCATATTCATCACCCTGCGCATTCTCATCGTCGCGCTAACATTCTTCACCCTCAAATGGCTGTTCCTGAGCGGTCCGGTCGCAACCGTCGGTGCCAGCCAGATCCACTGCAGGGCGGTCGGTTGGGACTATCTAGGCGAACCTTATAGCGCGTCTGGTTTTTTCGACATTCACAGCGCCGACGACATGGACAGGTTCTCCTCAACCAACGACATTGGAGAAGAATTGGCAGAGCAACGAAGAGGGCGCGACAAGGCCATTGAAGGCTGCAACCTCGCACGCGACAACCGCAGGCTCTACATGAACCTGACAGCGATCTTCGCCGCAACTGCCTTCATCACCCTCCCCAAGCCAACACGGAAGAAGTTTAACCTCAACTTCCTGAAGCTAAAAACGAAAGGAAGAGATCGTCACCGTTGCCGAATCGCAATAGAACTCAGCTCTGTCAATCAGCCACTCGCAAACCGGAACGGCCAATGCACCAGCAGAAAGAAATAGAAAGGAATGGCAATGACGAAACCCATCTTCATCACCCTGCGCATCCTCATCGTCGCGCTGGACCTTCTCACCCTCAAATGGCTGTTCTTGAGCGGTCCGACCATAACCCTCAACGCCAGTGAGATCCTAGCGTAAGCCCGCGGGCTGGGACTATCTGAAAGAAGGCTATAACACGTCTGGTTTTTCTGACATAGACAACTCCGAAGAAAATGGATCAGTTCGCGGCAACCAACAACATCGGGGAAGAATTGGCCGAGCAACGAAGACGCGCGACAAAGGCCATCGAGGATGCAACCTTGCGCGCGACAACCGCAGGCTCTACTGAACCTGACAGCGATCTTCGCCGTGGGTGCCTTCATCGCCTCCCCGAAGCCAACACGAAAGAAAGCAAACTTCAACTTTGGTTAAAACGAAGGACGGGCTCGACGCCGTTCCCCGAATCGCAAGGAGCACATTTCGTCAATCAAAACGACGGCGAACCAGAACAGCAAAACAACGCTGGCTAGGACCGGGCGGACACGGGAGCCGGCCACAACGCCAGCTAGACGTCGGCCAGCGGCCGGCTCCAGCCATCGCTCGATGAGCCTCGCGGAGACCGACGTCGGCGTCGGCAAACCGATCTCCCCGAGGCCCAGAGCCCCCTGAAAAACTCCCTCCCTCGAGAAGAACCGGGCGAAAAACGAGCTCCTCGCCGTCGACCTTCACGTCTTCCCTGGCGGGCGCGGGTGCGCCCTCAAACGCAGCTATGAGGGAACGCGGGAAAGGCCACGGTTGGGAGGTGACGTACGCGACGTCGTCGACGACGACGCCGGTCTCCTCCAAAACCTCGCGCGCGACAGCCGACCGAGCGGCTCGCCGGGCCTCGACGAAACCCGCGAGAACGGACAGCCTGGGGGCCCATCGCCCGTTGCGCGCGAGAGCAGCCTGTCTCGGCATCGCGGACGGCCATGATGACGGCCGGATCCACAGCGGGAAAACCGCGTCCCGCGCCCGCAGACCATCTCTCCCATCCGCCGGAACGCAGGACAAAGGCTCGCCCGCATCTGTGGCAGAAACGGTGCCGCCTATCCAGTTCGAGATGGCCACGGCCTCGACTTTGGCGAGCTCGACCTCGACCGAAGCCATAGGTGGATGTCAACGGACCAGCGAAGTCGGCGCTCACAGACCATGCCCTCTCGTCTCCTCTGCAGCGGCCGCCGGACGAGAAGCGGCGGAATTGCGCGCGACGACCCTGAGGTCGCGTGCGGAATCGTCCGCATCGCCGATGTCACAGCGAAAATAGGTGCGCCGTCCACCAAGCCGAGATATACGGCGCGACGCCGCGCTTCCGGGGCGACGCACCCTGCGGAGACTGCGAGCACGCGTTCGGCGCCGGCTCGACGGCCACCCTCGACCCCGAGACGAAGAGGTCGCGCACAGGGATTCTGCGGCCGCGGCGAGGGCGTTCGAATCGCGTCGGTGTCTCGTCCTCGACTCCGGCCCGAACGCCGTCCGTCCCAGAATCCGCGCGCTCCTCACCTTCCTGCTCGGCGCCCGCCAATCCGCGATTGCCGCCCACGCGTCCGGCGTCTGTCGGTCTGGGCTCGTCACCACACGCCCGCGCTCCGCACCGTGCGTTTGGCTCCGTCATCGCATTGCTCCCGTCCTGACCTTGGCCCAATCAGCCCTAGTGGCGCGCACATCGCAAACAAAACTCGCTCCTGGAAAGAGGACGGCCAACGAAGAAAGGTTCGTCGACAGAAAAAGACCCGCAGACAAGCTCAACGCAGCCCATTCGCGCACATGGATTCGACCGTTTATCGCGAGAAGGGCCATTCAAGGGGCGAACTTCACATATGCACGCGAAAACCCGTTGAAGAATGACGAACTACTAGGGAAAAGACACGCGGAGCTCGTCCGCAACGTTTTTCCCAACATCGCACAATCACGACATTCCGCGGAAATCCAGGCCTTCTCATCCGCATCTGCACTTTCCGCCGGGCAATCCTTCGCATCGGCATGTTCTGGAGTTGAATCTTTGCCATACTTTGCACTGGTGAAATCCCCACCCGTTGTCGAACGCCGCGGTCTTCGCAGAAACAGAAACGATGCCGACGGAGCACGCCGTCAGCTCGCCCTGTCGCCGCAGGCGCACACACGTCGTAGGGTCCGGCACAGATTTTGCGCTCATGGCGCCGCACGCCAGCTCGGTGACGCTGTGCCTTTTCGACGGCGACGACGCCAGCGGCGAGCGAAGATCTGCACCCACCGCTAGGGCAGGGCTTTTGGGCGGGCCACGTTCCCGGCGTCGGCGTCGGGCAGCGCTACAGGATACCGCGTCGCCGGGCGCTGGGCGCCTGAACTGGGACTTCCTCCACAATCCTCCAAGCTTCTTCTGACCCTCACGCTAGAAGCCGTCACGCGCGCGCCCGTCCTCGACGGCGCCTTTCTCTCCGGGGTTCAGCCTGACCGCTCCCGAATCCTGGACCCCGACGCCCTTGACTCAGCCCTTTTATGAGCCTCGGCGTTGGGACGGGAGCCGGAAGAGTCCGTCACCCACCACCCCGCATTCCCTGGCGCAACACCGTCATCACGAATGCCACGTCAAGGCATGACGCGCTGTGCAAGGACATCCTCGGAGGAGCCTCGGGGACCTACGCCGGCTTGGCCCACCCCGTCGTCGTCGACTACCTCAAGCGACTGGGCATCACGGCTGTCGAGCTTCTGCCGATCCAAGCCAAGATGGACGAGACCTTCCTTGCGGACATCGGGTTGACCAACTATTGGGGCTACAGCACGCCTCGATTTCTTCGCCCCCGAACCCAGCTACGCGACGCAGGTCGCACAGGAGGCCGGTCCCCTCAGCCGTCGCAGACGAGGTCAAGGGCATGGTCGCGGCCCTGCACGAGGCAGGAATCGAGGTGATCCTCGACGTCGTCTACAACCACACGTGCGCGAAGGCGGCGGCGACGGCCGACGATTTCGTGGCGGGGCATCGACAACACCTCCTCATTACATGGCTCAATCGGACAACCCGGGCGCCCTTGCGACACCACGGGATGCGGCAATTCGCTCGATTTCCGACGACGATCCGTGCTCCTTTTGGCGCTCAACTCGCTGCGTTACTGGGCCGACAAAATCGGGGTCGACGGTTTCCGATTCGACCTCGCCATGACCTCTGGGGCGCAACGGAGAGCATTTCGACACGAACCACCCCTTCCTCATGGCCACTGTTGACCGACCCGGATCCTCGGCGGCCTCCGTTGGTCAACGAACCCTGGGATCCGGACCCTTCGGCTGGCGGACGGGCCAGTTCCCGGCCCCGATGGCCGATTGGAACGACCATTTCCGCAACACGATGCGCTCGTTCTGGGTTGCCGATCCGCGGGTGCTGCGCACGGCGGCAGCGGCGGCGACCCGCGAGACATAGCGACGCGGCTGGCCGGATCGGCGACCTCGGCCATGGGCGCCTGCCTGGCGGCCGCGGCGTGTACGCCTCGATCAATTTTCATAACGGCCCACGACGGATTCATCGCTGCACGACCCGTCTCCTACGACGCCAAGCCAACGAGGCCAACCGCGAGGACAATCGGGCACGGGACCACAAACAACCTCTCCTGGAACTTCGGATTCGAAGGCGCGACCGATGCGCCCGGCCCTGTCAGCAGAGCGGCGCAAGGCCATGCGCAACCCTCCTGGGGACGCTCATCCTCTCCGCGGAACCCCCATGATCACCGCCGGCGACGAATTCGGGCGAACCCAAAAGGCAACAATAACGCCTATTGCCAGGACAACGAGCTGACCTGGGTGAATTGGGACCTGGCCCCGTGGCAGCGCGATCTGTGGGAGACGACGGCTTGTCTCCTGCGTCTGCGCAGGGAGTCGAACGCGTGCCGCCCCACCGGCTTTTACACCGAAACGTCTCATAAGGCGACGTTCTCACCGATTTGGACTGGTCTCGACGCCGAAGGCAATCCCATGCCCCAATACCTTTGAGTCTCGACCGCGGCTACCGGACGATCCAAATGCTGCGCTCGACGGGAAAAAGACAACGACGTCCTCGTCATCCTCAACGGCTCGCCCCACGACAAGGAGATTCACCTGCCGGAGGGCGCGGAACCATTTTCCGCCTGGCTGGGATTCGGCCTGGGAACGCCCTGGCATAACCAGCCCTCCTACGCCCCCGGAGCAAGGACGTCGATCGGCGCACTGTCGATGCAGGTGTACACCGTGCCGCCGGGGCCATGCGAAACGGCGGGCTCCGGCAGGCTGACGGGCGAACCTACTAGACTGTGTGTCGAAAACGCGTCTGGCGGCTTAGGCGTCCGACTGCGAACCAAACCGACGACGAGAACCAAGCTGCGCGTCAGATGAGACGAACCATGCGTCCGACGCCGAAAGAAGGGACATATGACCGAGGACACCGGGCTGCTGACGCCGGGCGCTCAGCGGCGGCCGGGCTGGCGACGCCCATCGATCCGACGAGGCCGGACCGGCGACCGGCGGCAGGCAAGCCGCAGGCGAGGCGCCGGAGACGAGCGCAACCTCGCAAAGGCTCGCGACATTTCACGCAAGATCGAGAAGGCGATTGAGAGAGACCCGGCCAGTTCCGCGTGTTGACGGGCGACCGGCCGACCGGCCTACTTCACATCGGCCACCATTTCGGCTCCTCCACAACCGCGTGCGCCTCCAGAAGGCCGGAATCGAGACGTGGCTCGTCATCGCCGACTACCAGGTGATCACCGACCGCGACGGCGTCGGCCCCATCGGGGAACGCGTCCGCTCGCCCAGTTGCCGACCACCTCGCCGTGGGAATCGACCCGGCCAAGGCGACGATCTCACCATTCGGCTGTGCCCGCCTCAATCGCCCATGCTCCCCTTCCTTTCGCTCGTCACGGAATCCGAGCTCACCGCAATCCGACGGTCAAGGCGGGAGCTCGAAGCAGCGGGAAACCGGGCGATGTCCGGCCTCATGCTCACCTATCCCGTTCACCAGGCCGCCGACATCCTCTTCTGCAAGGCGAACCTCGTCCCCGTGGGCAAAGACCAGCTGCCGCACATCGAGCAGACGCGCGTCGTCGCCGACCGGTTCAATTCCCGCTACGGCAGCGGTGTTTCCCCGCCCGCACGGCCTGCTTTCCGAAGCGGACATGATCCTCGGCCTCGACGGGGACAAGATGAGCAAATCCCGCAACAACACGATCGAGCTGCGAATGAACGCCGACGAAACGGCCAAGCGGATCAAGAAGGCTGACCGACTCCGAGCGCTTCATCGCCTTCGACCCCGAGAATCGCCCGGAAGTCTCGAATCTTCTGACGCTCGCGGGCCTCGCCCGCGGGCGCTCGCCCCGCGAAATCGCCGAAGAGATCGGCGACGCCGGGGCTGGAAGGCTCAAAGCGGTCGTCACCGAGTCGCTCAACGACTTTCTCGCGCCGATCCGCGCCCGCCGCGCGGAGGTCGAGGCCGACCCCGGATACGTCGAGAAGGTCCTGCACGAGGGGCAACGAGCGGGCGAACGCCATGGCAAACGCCACCCTCGACGAGGTGCGCACGGCCATGAAGATGGTCTACTAGAGAGGCTTTTGCGACGTCTGCCGTCGATCCGCGGCCGACGTCGAAGCCGAAGGGCGCGCCCACCCCGGCCAAAAATCGGCAATCGCGATCATTCAGGGCCGTCGAGGATCAAACTCGCAAAGGCGTCGTATGCGATGGTTTCACGGCGCGGGCCCGCGATGAAGGCGTCCCAATCGTCGACGAGGCAATCGTGGGTTCTGCCGACCTCGTCCTGGTCTCGCCCCAGGTGAAGCCGCGCAGGTAATAGAAGGTCGCCCATCGGCGGTGCTCCAAGGCCGACATGTAGCTCAGCAGCGGGTCGGCGGCAATGGCGTCGGCCTGCTCCGCCGCCGTCAGGCCCTCCAAGACCCGCTCCCAGTGGTTGATGAGCTGAAAGCCGTTGACTCGGCGAAGGCCGGGCCGTCGCGTCGAGCACGGCGCCTTGACGTGGCGATGCAGGGCCTGCGCGAAGCTCTGACTCTCTTGACCGTGCTCAGCCCCGTCCACGCCTCTTGCGCGTTGATCGGCGGAAGCCCGCCGGCAATGCGGGCGTCCGTCTGAGCGTAGACGAGGTTGAAATGCCGTGCCTGCTCCAGGTAGCGCTCGGCGAGGATTGCCCCGGGTTGAGCACCTCCGAGTCCAGGCCGAACAGGCGGATCCGCGAGCCTTCGGGCATCGCATTGAGAATGGGATCGACGTCGGCGCGATGCGGGCACCATACGGCGGTGTTGATCCCCGCGAGCACGGGCATCGTGAAATCGGCGGACAGGAGGGATCCCCGGCGTCTTCCAGGGCGTAGACGGCCGCGCTGAACGGATGCTGGCGGAGATGCCCGCCAGGGCGTCGACTGCATGGCGCGGCTTTCGGGATGAGGTCGAGGACGGTCAGATCGATGACTTTGGACAGATCCTCGACCTCGCGCGAAGACGTCGTCGATCTGCTCGCCCACCCCGCGGCCCGCCGCAGTCACCCGCAGAGGCCTGTTCGGGCTGGTGATCCCCAGATTCGCCAGCATGGCCGAAGCTCGCCGCCCACCTGCCCCATGCCGACCACGAGCACGTGCGGCTCGGCCACGGCCGCGTCGATCTGTTCGAAAGTCAACCCGTTGTATGGAAGGACGCGGCCGGGCGCCTCGTTCCGACGGGGCGCCGGGTCGATGAACCTGCGCGAAGCGTCCAGAGCGGGCGGCAGGATCGAAAAACTCGCCCGACCCGAGGAGCTGATAGGAAGCCAGCTCCGAGAGGAATAGCAGCATGTCGAAGTCGGGGGAAATGTCCATGTCCCGTTCGACTATCTCGCGCAGGCGGCGGCTCTCCGAATTGACGTGGACCGTCGCGCCCACGCCCCTTCGGCGCCCGCGCCGCAAGCCAGCGAACGTGGCCGAAGGTGGCCGCTCCGGCTCCATGGAGATGATCCCGCGGGCCGACTCCAGGTGGATTCTGGCGATCGCCCTGGCCTCCTCGGCCGTCGTCGTTGGCGTCGTAATCGACGGCGACCACCTGGATTCCGGCGGACTTCAGGGAGCGGACGTCGTCGAGCGGCGTCGTGTCCGGGACGACGCATACGACGCCGCTGGCCTCCTTCCAGCCGAGAATCTCGTGCATGATCGCCTGCGACCGCTCGCCGCACCGAGCACCACCACGTGGTTGCCGGTCAGCCGGGTGGAGCCGCAGGCGCAGGTCGACCGCGAAAACCTCGAAGACGGCGAGAACGCCGGCCGCCGTCGTCATGGGCGCGAGCCATCGGGCAACCTCGTAGACGGGAGGCCCGGGGTCTCCCTCAAGCACGGAGTCGAAAAGGAAAAGCTTCATGACGGCGTACACCGTCATGGAGGCGTCCGTCCACGAGTTTCCGTTTTTCCCCCACTCGACTTGCAATCCGGCTATGAGCGCCGCAGAAGGCCACCGCGGCGAAAATCTTGAAGTAGAGAGCGCGCAATCGACTTTCGGGGCGACGCCCTCGCGGGCGTTCACCGGGCTGATCACTTCCTTCTCAGCCTCCGTGAGCTTCCTGTTCCCACCATCTTTCTTTGCGGCCGCCTCCCGCGTCGGCCAGCTTTCACGTTTTTCACCAGGCGAAAGCTCCTGGTTTGGGGGTCGTCGACGTCGTAGGCGACGCCGTCGGAGACAAGCAGAGCTCCGCGCATTGACCGCCGGCGTTCTGAGCCGCTGAACCACCCTGGCCGACGGCGAGGTCAAAGACAACGACTTGCTTCTGCGTCCGGACGAGGAACCTGTCTTCGGTTGCGTCAAGCGCTTGCCCCGAGCGAACCAGGCGGCCGACTTGCCTCGGCATCTCGACCTTCCGCTTGACATTGCCCGACGCGTCGACGGTGCTGATCGAGTTCCCCGCCCGCAACGTCGCGGATTCGAATGCGCCGTCCTTCCCTCGAAACGGCGTAGACTGTCCCGGTCCCTCGTTTGAGGAGCTTGCGCGTCTTGACGTTGTACGCCCGCCATTTTTCCCCTCCCTGATTCACGAGGAGGACCGATCCGTCGGCGCTCGCCAGGAGCGAGGCGACGTCGCCGTCCCTTTTTCGATCCATAGGAGCCGAGTTTTCCGCTGGCGTCGTAATGGACGATCTCCCTTTGACCGTCACATACACGATGTACGGGACGGGCCGAAGACGATCGAGGTTCCCGAGGCTCCCAGGGCATGCTCGGGAGTCCTGTACTCGGCTTGGCCGAGTCAGAAAGGACGCTCACCCCTTCCGCGTGTGCTTGCGACATGAATGCGAGCGCCTTTCCGTCGTTGCTGACGGCTGCTTCGCTGGAACTCCGAATCTTCGACAGAGTGGCTTCCCCTATTTTCTTGCGCGCATCAACAATCACTCCTCCGTTTCCGCTGCGGCTGTAGAGAAATCGCGGTTATTGGAACGGACGACGACGGAGCCCGAGGTTTGGACCCTCCGTCAGGGGCCGCGACGTCGTAAACCGTCAGGTTGCCGTCGGAACTTGCTGTGACAAATCGCTTCCCGTCACGGGTAAACCCCGCCCATGCTCAATGGGCGATCCGCTGTAGGCCCCAGCCGCGGCCGGCGCTATAGAACGATCAAACGGCTTGGCGTCGGACAAATCGTCCCACAGCATGAGCTCTCTGCCACGCGTGCCGACGATGAATGCGTTGTCGCGCGGGGAAAGCCACGCCAGGCTTCGATCGTCGCCTTCCATAAGTGCGTAAGAGGAGAGTTGTTTGCCTGTCGCGGCATCGATTTTCTTCTTCGTGGAGGGGTCGATGACGAACGTGCCGTCTCCGAGATTTTGGCCATTCCTCCGCCGTAACGTTTTTCGACGGAATTGGAGACGACGGATCCCGACGGCAGGGAAACCACGTGCATCGTCTTCGCGGAGAAGTAAACGAGCTTGTTTCCCGACATCGAGTAGTCCACGGATCCGCCTTCCGCGCGAGATTCGCCAGCGCGGCGGCGTCTTGGGCGGATCGACAATCGACTGGCGATGGCGCCGGTGGCGCTGTCGTACCTCTCGGCGCCGCCGCCTTTGAACGCAATGGCGAATTCGAGCCGTCCTGGGCGCAGTCGAAGTGGACGAACGGCCTGTTGGAAAGATCGACGTCGAAGATCTGCGCCCCCGTTTTTACGTCGTAGCCGCGGACGCGAGAACTGCCTTTTGTCGGGTCATGGGTCACGAAGAGACGATCGCCGGCGAGAACTGTGCCGAGTATGGCCCGCGCATCCGCGATTCGAACGGTTCTGGCAGGGCCCCCGTCTGCGGAGGGACCGTCAGGCGCCCCCGGCTGTCGATGCCGTAGAAACGCGTCCCGTCGGTCGACGCGCCGACGTCGATGGGCTTCTCCGAGAGGGTGACCGAGCGCAGCGTTTGCCGTTCTCGCTGCTCCATACGCTGAGAGTCGCGCTCTTGCCCGCTGTGACGATCGTGCCGTTGGATCCGATCCCAAAACTCGCAACGCCCGAATCCGTCTTGATCCTCGTCAACGGCGCCAGCGGGCCCTGCGACGTCGCACCGTTGACGTTGACGTAGTGCCTCCCGCGCAGCTCGGCATAGGAGTCCCAGGACTGCTTCGCCCTGGACAAGGCAAGATTGCTGTAGAGAAGGCCGAGCTCCCCTGTCGCCCCCGGCGATCGTCGTGTCCGCAAGGTCCATAAGGGTTTCCACGCTCCGCCGGTTCGCCACGTCGCTGTCGCGGCGCGCCTTGATCCACAGCCCGGCGCTGGTGGCGGCGAACAGGCCGGTCACGAGTGTGGCGGCGGCTGTTGCGGCGGTGATCCGGCGCATCCGACGCTCACGCTGACGCTGCCGCAAATCACCCAACGACACCCCCACAACACCAGCCATCAACCGATCAATCCCATCCCGACGCAACACACCCACCGACTGACGCACCAACCGATCCACCACACCCGACCCACACCCCTCAAACCCACCAAAACCCTCCGACCTCACCGCACCCGCACGCACATCCACAGCCAACACATCCCCACCCACAACATCACCCCACAACCACACCAGGATCACCCTCCACCACAACCGCCAACACATGATCCACACCCCGCACCCGCGAAAAAAACTCCACCTCACGCATACACCACACCGACCCCGCCGTCCGCGGCGAACACACCACCACCAAAAACTCCGACTCAGCCAACGCCGACTCAATCAACACACCCAACTCACCCGACGCCAACTCCTCCACATCACGAAACACACGAAAACCCCCGCCGCTTCACCACACCCCCAACAGACCCCTGCAACCACATACCCCTCCACCAACCGCGCAACAGCCCTCGCCACATCCGCATCCGGACGCACATGCCGATACGACACAAACACGTCATACTTCACCGTATTTCCTCCTTGTCCTCTTCGGAGAGCTGCCGCCCGCCGAGCACCTTGTCGGCCGTTTTCTCGAGCTGGGCAAGAGAATGCATCTCCGTCTCTTTGAAACCGTCCCGCAAATCGGTGCTCAGAACGCTGTATACGATGCGCCGTCCCGATATGAATGCTTTCTAGGGTATCGAGCGTCCGTCGATATCCTTCTCAGCACCTTTCCCGATCGGGCGTCGATGACGAAGTACGAGCTTTTCGGAAGACGGCACGACGACCTCGGTGCCGTCTTCCGACCCTTCGAAAGGACCTCGCCGTCCGAGCGGACGCCGGAGGAAGCGCGACGTTCGAAAGCTCCTCTCCGCGGCTGTCCCGGCGAACGATTCTTCCCCTGCCGACCGACAGCGTCGATTCGAGCTTTCCCGCACGTCCGACGACGCTGAGCATTTTCGCCGGAGCCCATTGCCACAGACCCTGCCTCCGTCGACCTTGAAGATCTGCCAGCTCGCTTCGGCGTTCGCAGGCTGATTCGACCGTGTGACGGCCAAAAGGCTGCCGTCCTCACTCGCCCTGAGGGAGAGGACCTCGCCCCCGAAATCGAGGTAAGATTCGCGTTTGCCGAGGCGTCGTAGCGGACCACTTTTTCCCTTCGCAGTCACATAGACGACGTCGTCGCCCCTGCCGAACACAGCCAACGGGCGATTGCCCGTGTACTCGGTGCCGACCTTCTCCTCCGGAGAATACAGAACCTTGCGGCCATGTGAGACGGTCAGCCGGTCGGCGTTCTCCCGGGACACCCATGCGACTTTCCCGCTGTTGCTCACGGCCACCCTGCTCAGGCTGTACGGGGGCGCGGCGTCTGAGCCCTCCTCGTCCCCGCCTCGTGAATGAAGCCGACCACGCCGTCGTAGCCATAGATCTGCCTCCTGTCGTTGGAGCGCGCGAGCAGCTGAGATTGCCCCTCATACGACCGGTCGGTCCCGCGCACATCGACGACGTTGACCGTGCCGTCCTCACCGAGAGAGAGAAGCTTCGAGGCGTCCTTCACCATTCTGACCTGCACGATCTGCGCTCCGAGGTCGTCCGTCTTGCCGATCGCGCGAATGGAAACGACCCCGCTGGAACGGGGGTCCCATGCGGCCAGGGAGTTGTCCGAATTGACGCCGATGAAGAGCGACTGGGCGGAGAGCAAGACGCCGTCTTCGACTTGGCCTTCCCTCTTGCCCTCTTCTGATTGGGAAGGGCCAAGTCCAAGGAGCGCGCGTGCTCGTCGGACAAGTCAATCCGACTTGTTGTGAACAGAGTCCCGCTGCCGACGAGATAGGCCCATCGGCCGTCCTCGGACAGGGACAAAGACGTCACTCTGGCCGGAAAGGACTCCCTGTGACGGGTCACGCGCTCTCCGGTGCCGGTGTCCACTCTATAGAGGTGCGTCGCAGAATAGTAGAGCAGCTTTTTCGCGCCAAACGCGTAACTCACCAAACCGTTGACGTTCGAGCCGCGCTTGCGTTCCTCCGCTCGGCGCGCAGCGTCCTCTTCACGCGAGACGACGGCCTCTTTCTCGTTGCCCGTCGAGTCGTAGCGAAACGCTCCGCCTTCTTCGTAGGAGACGGCGAACTCCTTGCCGTCCGTCTGAACGTCATAGCTCTCGAATCCGGGGAACTCTTTGTCGAAGAGCACCGTGCCCTTGTCTATGTCGTACGCAGCGATATGCACGTTTCCGCCGTCCTTGTACGGCAAATAAAAGCGGCCGCGCACCACGCTCGCCCGCATGGACGACAACGCGCCGAGCTTCACCTTGAAACGGCTCAGGCGCTTGCCCTCGGCGTCGAAGACGCTCGCCTTCCCGTTCTTCGTCATGACCAGGAAGCCACCGCGCGAATCCGTCTTCTCCAAGTACAAAGGCCGTCCTTCGACGTCGATCGTTTTGACGCGCCCTGCCGGTGGACGCCCTCCACATCGTCACGTGGGCGCCTTCGCCTGCGGTGAGAAACAAATCGCCGCTCCCGGGAACGACCAACATGCGGGCTTTGTCGCCCGCGGCGCCGGTGTCGATTTTCGAAAGAACCGTCATCGCAGGATAAACGGCTCCTTCAGCCAAATTTTTCATAGTACTTGGTCCTCAAAGCGTCGTACGAGGGGCTGTCGGGGTCGGCCTTCTTCCAAGCCTCCTTCGCGTACAGAAGCCCTCGAATCCGGTCGCCCGAGGCGATGGTTTCGACGCCATTCTCATCGTCACCGTCGCGCTCTCCTCGTGGGCTGCGCGTTCGGCGCTCTGCCCGCAGCCACAGGCCGGTCACCGACACGCCGATGCCGCCCATGACAGCGCAGCGGCGGCTGTTGCGGCGGTGATTCGGCGCATCCGACGCTCACGCTGACGCTGCCGCAAATCACCCAACGACACCCCCACAACACCAGCCATCAACCGATCAATCCCATCCCGACGCAACACACCCACCGACTGACGCACCAACCGATCCACCACACCCGACCCACACCCTCAAACCCACCAAAACCCCTCCGACCTCACCGCACCCGCACGCACATCCACAGCCAACACATCCCCACCCACAACATCCCCCACAACCACACCAGGATCACCCTCCACCACAACCGCCAACACATGATCCACACCCCGCACCCGCGAAAAACTCCACCTCACGCATACACCACACCGACCCCGCCGTCCGCGGCGAACACACCACCACCAAAAACTCCGACTCAGCCAACGCCGACTCAATCAACACACCCAACTCACCCGACGCCAACTCCTCCACATCACGAAACACACGAAAACCCCCGCCGCTTCACCACACCCCCAACAGACCCCAGCAACCACATACCCTCCACCAACCGCGCAACAGCCCTCGCCACATCCGCATCCGGACGCACATGCCGATACGACACAAACACGTCATACTTCATGGAAACCCCCGTTCGAATGCATGGGCCTAGGCCGACGATCTCGCGCAATCGCCGAACGATTCTGAGCGACCGCCTGATGCCTCACACCGCCGCCGGACGACCTTCAGGCAACCGCCGGACGCCTCAAGCCGTCAGAAAACATCCCTAATGTTTCACTTCGCTCCGGGAAAGGAGCACCGTTCCCCAAAGGAGCGCCGTTCCCCGATCGGGGAACGGCTGCTTCCGGCAGTCTGCAACGGCGTTCGCCGGTCCCACTTTGCGGACTCTTTCAGTCCATTCTTCGAGCGCTCCGTGCATTAACAACGCGCACCCTTTAGGGCTGTGAACTGTGAGCACCTCGAAGAAGCAGTCCGCGCCGCGAGCGCATGAAGTCCCCAGCCGCCCCGGACAGCGCGTCAGCGCCTGCGGAGGCGGCGTCGTCCCCGGCCTTTGCCCCCGCCATCGGCCGAATACCGATCATGGAGGTCACCCCCAGGTCGAAGGCGGACGCCTGGCCGCCAAAGGAACGGAAGGCGAGTCTTTCCCCGTCCAGGCAACCGTCTTTCCGCGAGGGCCACGACAAGTTCGCGGCCCAGGCGGAGCTGATCGACCCCTCCGGCCAGATCGTCCAAACCTCCCCCATGGCCCTCGTCCGTCCTGGGCTCGGCAGATACGAAGGGTGGCTCACCCCCGGATATCCGGGCTCGTGGTCCTTTCGCGTCGCGCGTGGTCCGACCCCTACGCGACGTGGCTCCACAACGCCGAGGTGAAGCTGGAGGCCGAGGTCGACGTCGAACTCGTCTTCCTCGAAGCGGCCGCGCTTTTCAGGCGGGCGGCCGAAGGGCGCCCCGAGGGATCCGAAGCCAGGCGGGCCTTCGAGGCCGCCGCCGCAGCCGCCGAGAACGGCGAGGCCTCGGCGGACGACCGCTTCGCCGCTGCGACGTCGCCCGAAGTGAGAACGGCCTTCGAGGAGGCCCCCTGCGCGACCTTGAGACGGAGAGCGCACGCTGCCCGTGAACGTCGACCGCATACGGGCGCTCGTCGGTTCGTGGTACGAGATCTTCCCGCGCTCGATCGGGGCGTACAAGGACGGCGAGGGTTGGCATTCGGGAACGCTGCGCACCGCGGCGGGCGACCTTGACCGCATCGCCGGCATGGGCTTCGACGTCCTGTACCTCACGCCCGTCCATCCGATCGGTTCGACGAACAGGAAGGGCCGCAACAACACGCTGACGGCCGAGCCGGGCGACCCTGGAAGCCCGTATGCCATCGGCTCGCATGAGGGCGGGCACGACGCCGTCCATCCCGGACCTGGGGACATTTGAGGACTTTTGACTTTTTCGTCGGCGAGGCGAAAAAGCGCGGGATGGAGGTGGCTTTGGACGTCGCCCTCCAGTGCTCGCCCGACCACCCGTGGCTGACCGAGCATCCTGAATGGTTCACGACCAGGGCCGACGGAACGATCGCCTACGCGGAGAACCCCCCGAAGAAGTATCAAGACATCTACCCCCTCAACTTCGACAACGACCCGGAGGGAATCTACCGGGAGATCAAGAGAATTCTGGAACTGTGGGTCGAGCACGGGTGACGATCTTCCGCGTGGACAACCCGCACACGAAGCCGGTGAACTTCTGGGAGCGGATTCTCGCGGATTTCAGGGAGAACCATCCCGAGGTCGTGTTCCTGGCCGAGGCCTTCACGCAGCCGCCGATGATGCGGGGGCTGGGCGCCGTCGGCTTCCATCAGAGTTACACGTACTTCACTTGGCGCAACGAAAAGAAGGAGATCGAAGACTACCTGTGGGAGCTCGCCCGGATCTCCGACGACCGCATGAGGCCTGCCTTCTGGCCCACGACCCACGACATCCTCACGCCGTACATGCAGCGCGGCGGCCTCGCGGCCTTCTCTATCCGCGCCGTGCTGGCGGCGACGGGCGCCCCCACGTGGGGCATCTATTCGGGCTATGAGCTCGTCGAAAATGTGGCGCGCCCCGGCGCCGAAGAGCAGATCAACAACGAGAAGTACGAGTTCAAGGCTCGCGACTACACGCCGGGCGAGGACAACGGCATCCCCACCTGCTCGGCAACCCTCAATCGTATCCGCAAGGACCATCCGGCGCTTCAGCGTCTGCGCGGGATCGTCATCAACCCGACGTCGAACGAGAAGGTCCTTTCCTTCACGCGCTTCGCCCGCCCGGAGGAGACTCCCAACGGAAAGCCCGACGCCGTCATCGTGGTCCTCAACCTCGACCCGTACGCGACCCGCGACGCCGTCGTCCACCTCGACCTGACGCCTTTCGGCGTGAATCCGAGGTGGGACGCCGGCCCGATTCCGGGTCACCGACGAGCTGTCCGGGCAGACGTTCCTGTGGAACGAGAACCCGTACGTCAGCCTCGACCCGCGCGGACAGTGCGCACACATTCTCTCAGTCAAGGCAATCTGATGGAGGGCAAAACTATGAGCGAAACGAGACGGCTTTAGCTTCGAAGCATCCGACCTTCTGGCATGGCTCGGCGGGATGCGATGGTTCGGGGGCGGAAAGCCGACGATCGACCGTGCGTTCGCGCTCGGCGGTCCCTGGGATGAGAAGGTCTTCTGGCTCGCCGTCTCCGCCGACGGCAGGGAGTACAACGTCCCCGTCGTGGTCACGCAGGACGGGCCGGTCGACGCCGCCGAGCATCCCGCCGGGCAGCGGGCCTTGCTGGCTCTGGCGACGGCGAGCGAGCGCGTCGAGGCGACGGCCGTCGTCGGCGAATCCGACGCCCGGCTGGCCTCGGAGCCCCGCGCGGCGGGCGCAGCGGCTTCCGGCGCGCACAAGCTGACCGGCGAGCAGTCCAACACCTCCGTGATCTACGAGCTTGCGGACTCCGGGCGGGCGATAGTCAAGGTCTTTCGGGTGCTCAGCCCGGGGGAGAACCCCGATGTGTTCCTCACGGGGGTCCTCTCCGACAGCGGCACGGTGCCGCGCCTGCTCGGCAACGCCCGCATGGCGTGGGCCGGGCAGGTCGCGGACGTCCTCGTGGCGCAGGAGTTCCTGGCCGGCTCGCAGGACGCGTGGCGCACAGTGACGGCGCAGGTGCCGGGGGCCGACGGCCGCCAATTCGACCCCGACAGACCTGTCCAGACTCCCGAGGAACGCGACTCCATCGAGCGCTTGGGCGCCCTCACGCGGAAGATTCACGAGGAGCTCGCCGCCCGCTGCGGAACGTCCGAGGCCGACGCCGCCAGCCGGGCACGGCTCAGGCGGGCGTGGTCCAAGCGCGCCGACGAGGCCGTGGCCCTCGTGCCGGGGCTGGCCCCTCATCGCGAACGGATCGACGCCCCTGTACGCGGCGACGGAAGACGTCACGTGGCCGCCCCCTGCAGAGGATTCACGGCGACTACCACCTGGGCCAAGTCCTGGACGCGCCCGGCCGAGGATGGGCGGCCTCGATTTCGAAGGCGAGCCGCTCCGGCCGCTCTCGGAGAGGAACGAGCCCGACTTGGCCGTTCGCGACGTCGCCGGGATGGTTCGAAGCTTCGGCTACGCGGCGGGCATGACCTCAACCGCCTCGCCTACGCCCATGACCGCCCCGATCCGATCGACGTCGAAGAGCGCGAAGCCGAGCAGATCGCAGCCTGGGAGAAGGCCGCGGTCGCAGCCTTCTTGCGCGGATACGGGGAACTCAGCGAAGCCGAGAGCCTCCTGTTGGACGCGCTCATTCTCGACAAGGCCCTCTACGAACTGGCCTAGTGAGGCCGCTCAGCGCCCGGATTGGCTGGGGATTCCGCTCGGCGGAGTCGCCGCGATCCTCCGGTCGACCCCAAGTCGATCGCCGAGCCCGCCGGCGCCGGGAAGAGCGTTGCCTCGCGAAAAGCGCAGACGCCGTCCCAGATCAGAACGCTGACGCCAACCAGAACATCGACCCCGAGCGGAGAGAGGAGTCACCCGAAGCAGAATCAGCGGCGAATCCCTCCTAGCCCGGCTCCGAGGTCCGCCGCACGGCCGTCTCGTCGCATTCCGCGCCCGCTGCCTTCACGCCGCGGACGCGGATTGACGATGAAGTCCAGGCCCGTCATCGAACATTTACGTCTTTCCCCGTCAACGCCAACCCCAAGCTCAACCGTCTGATGGACGGACAAATCCAACTCGCTTCATCTGTGGCACAGTGAAGTCGCAATCACCTATGGAGAAAGCCATGAAGGAAACAAACTACGTTCACGTCGACGAGGACCTCCTGAATGCGGTCTCGAACGGCTGGTACCACGCCCCCCACGAAGTGCTGGGCGCCCACGTCGAAGACGGCAGGACGACCATTCGCGTCCTCCGCCGCCTCGCTGATCGCGTATTCATAGAAACCGCCGAGGGCCGCACCGAGGCCGAGCACGAGTTCAACGGAATCTGGCGGGCCGTCCTGGAGACGGCCGAAGTCCCCGATTACCGGGTCGTCGCGGTCTACGGCGACGTCGAAGACCGGGGCGACGATCCCCTACAGGTTCCTTCCGACCGTCGGAGAGCTCGACCTCTATCTGTTTTTCGGAGGGCCGCCACGAGCGGCTGTGGGAAGCACTCGGCTCGCACGTGAAGACCTTCCCCAGCGAGCTCGGCGACGTCAGCGGCGTGAGCTTCGCGGTGTGGGCGCCCAACGCCAAGTCCGTTCGGGTCATCGGCGACTTCAACGGTTGGGACGGCAGCCTGCACGCCATGCGCACGCTCGGCTCGTCGGGAGTGTGGGAGATCTTCATCCCCGGAGCGCTCGAGGGCCAAAGGTACAAGTACGAGATCCAGTACAACGACCTCGTGGCATCAAAAGGCCGACCCGATGGCCCAGCGCACGGAGGTGCCGCCGTCGACCGCTTCCCTCGTCACGGATTCCCGCCACGAATGGACAGACGACGAATGGATGGCCGAGCGCGCCTCGAAGGACCCCACGCCGGCCCGCTCTCCATCTACGAGGTGCATCTGGGAAGCTGGCGGCCCGGGCTGTCGTACCGGGAGATCGCCGAGCAGCTCATCGGCCACGTCAAGTACTGCGGCTTCACCCACGTCGAGTTCATGCCCCTGGCGGAGCACCCCTTCGCCCCCTCCTGGGGCTATCAGGTGACCGGCTATTACGCGCCGACGGCGCGGTACGGCACCCCCGACGACCTGCGCTACCTCATCGACGAGCTCCACAAGGCCGGAATCGGAGTCATCGTCGACTGGGTCCCCGCCCACTTCCCGAAGGACGAGTGGGCTCTGGCGCGATTCGACGGCACCCCGCTGTACGAGGACCCCAACCCTCTGCGCGGCGAGCATCCAGACTGGGGCACCCTCGTCTTCAACTTCGGACGCACCGAGGTGCGCAACTTCCTGGTGGCCAACGCCCTGTACTGGCTTCAGGAGTTCCACATCGACGGAATCAGGGTCGACGCCGTCGCCTCCATGCTCTACCTCGACTACTCCCGCGAGGCCGGACAGTGGCAGCCCAACGTCTTCGGCGGGCGAGAGAACCTCGAAGCGATCTCCTTTATGCAGGAAGCCAACGCCACCGCCTACAAGACGGTCCCGGGGATCATCATGGCGGCTGAAGAATCGACGTCCTTCCCGGGCGTGACGGGCATGACTCGAGCACGGCGGCCTCGGCTTCGGCCTCAAATGGAACATGGGGTGGATGAACGACACCCTGCGCTACCTGGAGGAAAAAGCCGATCAACCGCTCGTGGCACCACGGCGAAATCACCTTCAGCCTGGTCTACGCCTCTCCGAGCAGTTCCTCCTGCCGCTCTCCCACGACGAGGTCGTCCACGGCAAGGGATCCCTCTACGCGAAAAATGCCCGGCGACGACTGGCAGAAGCTGGCCGGCGTCCGCGAGCTCCTCGCCTACCAGTGGTCCCACCCGGGCAAGCAGCTGCTGTTCATGGGCCAAGAATTCGCCCAGACCGACGAATGGAACGAGGCGGCCGGCCTCCAGTGGTGGCTGACGGAGGAGCCCTCCCATGACGGGGTTCTCTCGCTCGTCAAACGCCTCAACGAAGTCTACAGGAGCATTCGGCTCTGTGGAGCCAGGATTTCACCCTACAAAGGCTTTCGAATGGATCGACGGATCCGACGGCAACCACAACGTCATCAGCTATCTTCGCTGCTCCGCCGACGACGAAGACGTCGTCGTGGTCGTGCAACTTCGCGGGAATACCGCACGGCAATTATCGCGTGGGCCTGCCTTCCGGCGGAGTGTGGGAGGAGATCCTCAACACCGACGGCCCTGAATACGGCGGCTCCGGCGTCGGCAACTTCGGGGAGGTCAAGGCCGAGGAGGTCAGCTGGAACGGTCGAGACCACTCGCCCTCTCTGAGCTTTCCGCCCTTCGGCGTCATCTACCTGACCCTCGAAGGCCGGCCAGAAGCCTGCAAAGAAGGCCGCAGCCAAGGAGAAGGCCGAGGCAAAAAGAGGACAAGCCCAAGAAGAGCACGAAAGAGTGATCTGACGGCGCGACAGGGCGCTCCGACGGCGCGACGCCGCTCTCCGACGGGGCGAAAGCGGCGCCCGCCAACGCAGCGACGGCAGCCGTGGGCGGCGCAAAGGCGTCGCCCTCAAGCGAGGCTAAGCCGCGAGGCGTCGGCTGCGGTCGGTTGACCGACCGCAGCCGACGCCAGTCAAAGAGCAAGATCACATAGAACCGGCACAAAAGGCGCTTTTTATACGGAAAACTATTTTTTGGCATTTATAACGCGAAAAGGTGTTTGCAATGTCAAAAGCACTTATTTCGCGATCAAACTCATACGTCGCGCGCCCCAATCGCACCCTAGCGAACGGTTGCTTTCCACGGTGAAAAGACGCTCCAACGGCCGACGGCGGCCGCCCTCGGCCGCGTAATTTCACACGGATATGCTACGGCCCCACATGTGGCGGTAAACTTGCGGGCAGAACGGCGTCGGCGCATCGACGTCGGCACATCGATTTGGCGTAGTGACGTCGGCACGTCGACGCGACGCCTCAAGACGAGGGGCGGAGTTGCCCCCGGAGGTGAGCATGGCGGATCGCATCCGGCTTTCGGATCTGGCTCGGCAGGCGGGGTATCGACCGCAACGGTTTCTCGCGTTCTCAACGGGAAAGAAACCGTCGCGCCCGCCACTAGGCAGGCTGTTCTCACGGCGCTCGACCTTCCGGGTACGAACGCCCGGAGAAGCTGCGAGAGCATCCCGGAGGCAGGATCGGCCTCATCGTGCCGGAACTGACGAATCCGATCTTCCTGATCTTCGCGCAGAACATCGAGACCACGCTGTCGTCGCGCGGCTACACGCCCCTGCTGTGCACACAGACGGCAGGGGGCATCACCGAGGACTCCTACGTCGAACTGCTCATAGAGCAGCACGTCGCGGGGATCGTCTTCATCTCCGGCCTGCACGCCGATTCAACGGCCTCCGTCGGCCGGTACGGACGTTTGACGCAGATCGGCCTGCCGTTCGTCACGGTCAACGGCCCCAACCCGGAAATCGCGACGGCGGATTTCTCCACCGACGCCGTCGACGCCGTGGCGCAGTGCGTGCGCCACCTCGTCTCGCTCGGCCACACCGCGATCGGCCTGGCAATGGGGCCGGAGCGTTTCATCCCCTCCCAATTGAAGGTCAAGGGCTTCGCGAGCGCCATGAAGGCCCTCGCGCCGGGCGCGCCGGCCCCGGTCGTCCACACCCTCTACACGGTCGAAGGCGGCCAGAGCGCCGCCCGAACGCTGCTGGCCGACGGCTGCACCGCCATCGTCTGCGGCAGCGACATCATGGCGCTCGGGGCGATCCGCCAATGCGCCTCCCAGGGGCTCTCGGTGCCGGAGGACGTCTCCGTCGTCGGCTTCGACGACTCTCCCTCATGGCTTTCTCCGCCCCTCCCCTGACCACCATCCGCCAACCCGTGAGGGCTATTTGCGAGGGCGCCGTCTCCTCCCTCATGGCCCTTGTCTCCAGCAGCGAGACGCCGACGTCGATGGAGTTCCACGGCGAGCTCATCGTCCGCGAATCAACTGCTCCCCTGCAGGACGTGACAACCATGCTTCTCCACAACCCCACGGCGCCGGGCCTATGGTGGCGAGACGCCGTCATCTACCAGATCTACCCGCGCTCTTTCGCCTCTTCGGGCGGGCCCATCGGCGACATCCCCGGGGCGATCTCCCGGCTGGACCATCTGGCGCGCCTCGGCGTCGACGCCGTCTGGCTCAGCCCCTTCTACCGAAGTCCGCAGCGCGACGCCGGATACGACGTCGAGGACTACAGGGACATTGACCCCGTCTTCGGCACGATGGACGACGTCGACGCCCTCATCGCACGCGCGCATTCGCTCGGGCTGCGCATAATCTTCGACATCGTGCCCAACCACACGAGCGACCGCCACGCCTGGTTCAGGCAGGCCCTCGAGGCCGGACCGGGCTCGCCCGAGCGCGAGCGCTACTGGTTCCGGCCGGCCCCCAATGACTGGCGCTCGGTCTTCGGCGGAGGGGCGTGGACGCGGGTGTGCGACCGGGAGGACGCGCCCGGGTCGCCGTGGGAAAGCGACGCCTCCTGGTACCTCCACCTCTTCGACTCCTCCCAGCCCGACCTCAACTGGTCCAATCCCGAGGTTCAGGCCGAATTTCGCGACATTCTGAGGTTTTGGCTGAGGCGCGGCGTCGACGGCTTTCGCGTCGACGTCGCCCACGGTCTCGTCAAGGACCCCGCCCTTCCGAATTGGGAGCACACAGCCGCGATGGTCGAGGGAGAAAAGAAGCCGGAGAAGGACGAGGCCGCGCCGATGTGGAACCTCGACGGCGTGCACGACATCTACAGGCAGTGGCGGAAGGTCCTCGACGAATTCGGCCCTGACCGGATGCTCGTGGCCGAAGCCTGGGTCTCCCCCGCCTCGGCGATTGCGAAATACGTTCGCTCCGACGAGATGAGCCAGTCCTTCAACTCGAGTTCCTCGCCTCGCGTGGACCGCCGACCGCATGAGAACCGTCATCGCCGATTCTCTGCGGGACATGGACGCCGTCGGCGCGACTGCCACGTGGGTGCTGTCCAACCACGACGTCATCCGAGCCACCGCCCGCTTGGGGCTTCCCGACGCCGGCAACTACCCGAAGGGAATCAAGGAGGGCGACCCGCTCCCCGACGTCGTCGGGCACAGACGTGCACTGGCCGCGCACGCGCTCATGTCGGCGCTGCCCGGCTCGGCCTACATTTGGCAGGGCGAGGAGCTCAACCTTCCGAGCACATGGCCCTTCCGGACGAGCTGCGCGAGGACCCGGCCTACTTCCGCACGAAGGGCGAGGAGACGGGCGCGACGGATGCAGGGTGCCCCTGCCGTGGGAGGCAGACCGCCCGCCTTCGGTTTCTCCCCGACGGGAAGTCCTGGCTGCCCCAGCCGCCCGAGTGGAAGGAGTACGCGGTGGACCGCGAATCGGCCGACCCGCGCTCGCCCCTCAACCTCTTTCGCCGGATGTACGCGCTGCGGCGCGAGCTGAGGCTCGGCTGCGGCGGGCTCGTCGACGTCACGGATGGCGTCGCCGCGGACAGCCGCGGCTTGGCCTTCCTCAACACGCCTGCCTCGTCCCTCAATGCGCCCGATCCGGCGGAAGGCAGGGGGTCCGCCCAAGAGGAGCGACGCAACGACCCGGAGCGAGCGCGGCCTCGAAGGGCACGGCGGCCTCGAAGAGGGCGCAGCCGCGTTTCAGGAGAAGCCGACGAAGCCTCAAAGGAGCCTCGCGGCGAGGTCCTCGTCATCACGGCGTTCGACGAGCCGGTCCGAATCCCCGAGGGATGGCGGCCGATTCTCTGCTCGACCGACGAGGCCCTCGACGGATCCGTCCCCGCCGACGCCACGGCGTGGTTTGAGAGAGCCCAGAAGAGAACGCTCGCCAGGGCCTTCCTCGCCTGCGAGACGAGGGGGTCGGAGGCGCCTACCGCCCTGGAAAAGGTCGAGCAGGCGTTCCCTGAGCCTTTTCGCGCTCGTCGCCCGCCGTCGCCTGGACCGCCGCGATGAGGCGCGTGAAAGCCGCGTCCGGCCGGCCGAAAGCCACTTCGACGTCGGCGGCGGCGAGCTGGGCTTCGACGTCCCCCGCGGCGCCTCGTTGGCCGATTCGATCGCGGCGAGAGGCTCGCTCACCTCGCCGACTCTGAGCATGAGACGCGCCTGGGCCAGGCCCCGCTTGATGTCGTCGTTGCCGGGCCCTCCTTGAGGGCGAGCTCGAACTCTTCTTCCGCTTTGGCGAAATCGCGCGCCTCGAGGGCGGCAAGCCCCGCCGCGTGATGCGCGCTGAGGGCCGGTTCGGCCGGCGCCTGCGCGCCGTCGAGCCTTCCCGTGATGCCGTATTGCGCGGCCGCGGCGAGCAGCTGATCGATGAGCGGGCCCAGCTCGGCCTCGGCGGGCGCCCCTTCGAACAGGGGAAGCGGCTGGCCCTGGAGCAGCGCCACCGCCGCGGGAACACGGCTGACTCTGAACGCCTGGACTGATTTCGGGCGCCGCATCGACGTCGACCTTGGCCAGCTGGAAGCTTCCCGCAGACTTGACGGCGAGGCTCTCCAAGCGGGCGGTCAGCGCGGTCGATTCCTCCGAGCGCGCAGAGAAAAAGACGGCGACGACCGGCACGCGGGCCGAAGTCTCCAGAATGCTTTTGAAGGTTGGCTGCGGTCGCTTCCACCGAAAAGGGGCCGGGAACCGCGTCCCCGCCCGCAGAAGCGGAGGCCGATCCTGCGGCCGCAAGATCGACGGCGCCGTACATGGACAATGGCTGAGTCATTCCCTACCTCACTGAACTTGCGCGCCCAATATGACGTCGTCGCTCGATCCGATCACGCTGATCGTCTTGTCTTTGGACTTCGCGGCGGGAACTTTGAACGCCACCAAACGCGTGTTGATGTGGTCAGCGTCTTCCCGTCGAGTGTGACCTTCCCCTGCCCTGCCGCTTGCGATGCTTCCCGCCTTGTCGCCGACGGTCACCGTGTGCTGCGAGTCCGAGGAGATCGTGGTGAAGTAATTCAGCTGCGCGACGACGACGGCGCCGCCGTCGGACGTGCGCATGGCCACGGGCCCCTCGTTGCCGACGGCGAAGGTCATCGTCGACTTGCCCGCGCCGTTGACCGCGGCGGCGTTCTTGTCCGCGGTCTGCTTGAGCTCTTGGCGCAAGGCGTCCTGCGAGAAGGTCAGCCCCTGGGAGTCGCTGCCGGTCTTGTTGAGGTTGACGTATGCCTCGATTGTCTTCTTCGGGCTGGCGGCAAGGCCCTTGTCCGACTCGGCGGCGACTGTTTCGGCGCCCGTCTTCCCTCCCTCGACGGAAGGGAACTCCGCGCCGGGGAAAAAGCCGCAGGCTGCCCCACAGCTTCCAGTTTTCGCGCGCCTTCCCTGGGCGAAGACGTCCATCGTCGGGAGGTTGTTCCCCTTCAACGGGTCCATGACCGTCATCGCGAGCCGCGGGTAGCCCTTGGAGCTGGAGATCGCGACCCGGTTCTTCGTGACCTCGGTGGCCAGCGCGGGGAATTTGTAGGAGTCCCCGAGGAGCCGTTTCGTGTTGTACTGAGCCTGGCGGATGACCGTCATGGGGCCCGTCGTCGTCGCCCGAGCTTGTCCGTGCTCTGATCCTTGTCGGTGGCGTTGACGGACTCAAGAACCCGCTTCGAGACCTTCATGAGTTCTCGACCGACGTGGCCGGACGCGAGGCCGACTTCGCCGCCGTCGGCTTGGGCACGGGCGGCTCCGATTCTCCGCATCCTGCCAAGGCCCCCGCGGCCAGAGCCGCTGTCAGGGCGAGGCCCATTCCTTTTTTAAGCATGTGCATCCTCCTCGTTGTCGTTGCCGCCGACGGGACCCTTTCGGGGCCCTCCGAGTGGGCGAATCCCCATCGGCCGCGCCAGGCGGTCTTGGGCAGATCGGCTCCGCGGACGCCGAAGTCGGACACCGAGGCGTCCGTGGCACGCATGCCTTCGCCGCCGTTTTGAGCGCCGGGTCCGGAGACCGCCGGCGCGCCGGCTTCGGGCGTTCCTTCGACCCGGGGCCCGCTCCCCCTGCTGACCCGCCGGGGGCTTCGGGGATGACGATGCGGTCTTCGGCGGAAAGCTCCCTGCCCCGCAGTTCGTCGGCGCGAGGGCTGCCGGCGATGATTCCCGCGCCGAGGGTTCTCCCTGTGGCGTTCGCCTGTTCGTTTCGGGGAGTCTCATGCGGCTGTCCGGCAGGCGGCGTCGCGAAGCCGCCCTGGGCGACCGCCCCCAGGTCGATTTCCTGAGTGTCGCTCCCCAGGCCGGGAACGCTCGTGCGCGGAGGAATCGCCTGGCCGCTCATGATCTGGGCGATCTCAGGCGCCGCCGCGTCGGCCTGGGGCAAGCCCTGCGGCTGGGCGCCGCTCGCCTGTCCGCCGTTGGGCCGCGGCCCGTTTGGCGAAGCCGCCCCGTGCACAGGAGCCTCCTGCGGGGCAAGCCGCCCGGCGCAGGGCCGCTCGGCGCAGGCCCGCCCGGCGCAGCGCCGGCGACCGCGGGGCCATCCGCCGTCGAACGGTCAGGCGCAGCGTGCCGCCTCGATTGTCTCACGTCGTGGGCGGCCAAAGCCTCGGTAGGCGTCGCATCGGCGTCGCCGCCGGCTGCCGACGCGCCCGCAGCCGGGGCCGTCCCGGGTCTGAAGCCCCGCCGCCGACGGCGGCAGACGCATTCTGCCTTGGCCCTCGCCCACCGGGGCAATGGGCACGGTCGGCTTGCCGCTTTCGAGATCTTCGTTCCGCTGAGGGTCGGCGGTCTTGCCCAAAACGGTCGTCTCTGCATTTGCGCGGGCCGCTCGGCGAGCGAGCTTGCGTTCGCGAATGGCCTCCCGCTCGGCCTTTGCAGACGATCCCGATGGTCAAGCGCCAGCAGGGCGGCCCCGATGAGAGCCATGAGCAGGCCGATGACGACGATCGGTATGTTGTTGAACGGCTCGAGGTTGCGGTCCCACGTAGAGAGACCGTGGGAGCCTTGCCGTCCGAGCTCGTCGCGATGAGCGAAATCGAGCCGGCGCTGTTTTCGTCGATTCGATACTGCTCTTCGACCGCCCCCTTCTCGGTCTTCTTCTCGATCCACATGTCGGAATCCGCAAGGGTCGGCGCGCCCTTCGCATTGCCGCCTTTGGCCTTTTCCGTTTTCAGCGTCTTCCAGTTCGTCAGCCCTGGTGATCTTGGTGGCGGGAAGCCCCTTCACCCAGCTTTCGACGTCGTCGGAGGCGCCGAAGGCGAGCGTCACATTGGCGTTCCCGGATCCCGTCACTTTGACCTTGACCGTTTCTGCGCCCAGCTCGAGCACCCCCGGCGCCGTGTAGACGTAGGGGGCCGACCCTCCTCGGCCACGGCCGTCGCCGTGCTTTCGGTCTTGTCGACGACCCCGATGATGATACCGACCACGGCCACTATGAGCCCCCAGCGCAGCAAGCGCGATGCCGACGGTCCTTCGTCGCATGTTGTCCCTCTCGTCGAGCGGCAAGGGCGCCTCGCACACCCGCGAATCGGGCTTCTTCCGAGTCGCGGCGCCCCTCTTTAATAACGATTTTATAACATTATCGGCCGTCCGATCTGACGTCCCGGTTAGGCCGATCACGGCCTATGAAAGTAGCCTAGTCTGTATCCGATTCACAACCCACATATCACCCATCGGAAAGGTCGGAGAATGGTTGAGGAAACCAGCAGGTTCCCGCTTGTGCGAAAGGGGTATGACCGCGCGCAGGTCGACGAACACATACACGAATTGGAGTCGGCGCTCGAAGAAAGCGAGTCCGCACTCGAGGAAACTCGGTCCCAGGTCACCGAACTGGATTCACGCATCCTGCGCCTGTCGGGCGAGCTCGCCGAGGCGAAGCAACAGGTTCGGGAGAACTCCCCGCCCCAGCTACGGCGGGCTCGGCTCGCGCGTCGAACGCCTCCTGCGTTCGACGGAGGAGCAGGCCATGGACGTCATGTCCAGGGCAAATTCCGACGCCGAAGCCATCATCGCGCGTGCAGGAGCGCGCCGCACTGCTGACCAGCAGCGCGGAGGCCGAAGCTCAGGACACGCTCACGAGCGCACGCACCAAGGCCGATCAACTGCGAGCTACATCACGTCAGGAGGCGGACGCTTTGGCGATCAACGCGCACCGCACCGCAGAAGAACTCGTCGCCTCGGCCGAGCGGGAGGCGGATCGGGTCCGCACATCGGCGTCGAACGAGGTCTCGTCCATGCGCTCGGAGATCGACCACTACGTCGAGTCCCAGCGGGCCAACGTCGACGCGGAGCTGTCCGAGATGCGCGCCGCCGCAGAAGAAGAGGTGTCCAAGATTCGCGCGGAGGCGACCCGCGACGCCACACGGCTTCGCAGCGAGACCGACGAGATCGTCGCCGCCCTGCGCGCCTCGGTGGACCGCGAGGTCGCGAATCTGCGCAAGCGCAGCGCCGACGAGCGCAGCGCCATCGACGCAGAGGCCCGCGAGCGCACGGAGGCCAGGGTCTCCGACGCCGAGGGCAGGGCCGAGGCCGCAGAACGGCGCTTGTCGGAGGCGACGCAGAGGGCCGAGCAGCTCACGTCTCGACTCGGAGAAGACGGCGACGGCCACACTGAACCAGGCTCAGGAAGAGGCCTCGTCCATCGTCTCCGCGGCACGCGACGAGGCTCGCAGGATCCGCTCCGAGGCCAACGCGGAGGCGGCCGCGATGGCTCACTCGGCCGAGGAGCACGTCGCCTCCCTGGAGAGCCAGCGCGACGCGCTGCTGACCTATTTGGAGGACATGCGCTCGATGCTCGCGTCTTCGGATTCCGGGCTCGCGCTGGCCAACATCGTCAGCGCCGGCCAGGCACGAACCGAGACGCCGACGGTCACGTCCGCGGCGTCGGCGGCCTCCGCGCCCGAAAGCGGGGACGAGGGCGCCGAGGTCCACGAGATCGAGGTTCCCCGGGCCGTCGAATCGGAGGAGACAAGCCCGCCGATCAAGACAAGCCGAAGTCGTCCGCCTCAAGAAGAAGCCTCAGGCAAAGGCTTCGAGCAAGTCGGCGTCCTCGAAGGCAGGCAGGGGCCGCAAAGAAGAAGCAAGCCTCCTGAGGGATCACGCACCCGAAGGGCTCGCGCAGCCTGTTACATCACGCACATAGCTCACTCACGCGGGAGGGAAGGCGCCCCTCCCGCGTTTGCATTCGGCGCGCCCGTCTCTGCCGATGCGGCCTGGGGACGCTATGCGGGACGCCAAGCGGCGGCGCTATGCAGCCTGACGGTAGAAAGTCGGCCAGAGCCTTTGCCAGCACCTCGGGCTGCTCGTCCGCCACGAAGTGGCCGGCGCCAGGGAATCTCGATGATCTTCGCGTGCGGGGCAAGCTCCTTCCACTGCTGGAGGAGGGCGAAGCTGCATGTGGCGTCGTCGGCGCCGCGCTCGAGCAAAATGGGCCCGTCGATGGCGGTCAGCGCGCCGATGGCGCTGTCGCGGTCGAGCAGAGCCCTCTGCAGCCAGGCGAGCGAAGCCGAGTTGAACAGCCGGAAACGCCGGTCGAGGCTCTGACGCACGGACTCCGGCGAAGCCGGGGAAACGAGGAAATTGCTCCATTCCTTGACGGATTCATAGCCCTTGCCCTCCTCGCACAGGGCGATGCTCTCGCGCCGAATGGCGGCGTGGTCGGCGTCGTCCACGCCGATGTTCGTGTCCATGAGCGCCAGGCCGGCGACCCTCTCGGGGTAGGTCTGCGCAAAGGTCGCCGCCACGGTTTCCGCCCATCGACATGCCCCCGAGGACGACGCGCTCGATCCCGAGCTCGTCGAGCGACTCGCGGATCGCCTCGACGAAGGCTTCGAGCGAAGGCTCAGGGCGCCCGTAGCGCTCTTGGAGTTCGGCGCCGCTCGGGGAGCCGCCGAAGCCCGGTGCGTCGACGGTGACGACGTCGATCGGGGCGAGCCTGTCGCGAACCAGATCCCACATCGTCGAATCGAGCGGCATCGCGTGAAGAAGAAGGAACGGGAGCGTCCCGGCGTTTCCCGTCCGCCTTGTAGCTAGTACAGTCATATCCTCCACCCTAGCCGTGCATCCTCGCTCAAGCCAGGGTTACGCGCCCGTGCACTCGCTTTCGCCGCGCGGAGCTCTCGCGCCTCCGCATCCGGGGCTCCGCGGAACTCGCTCCTCCGCCGATGCGGCACACGCACCTCCGCCTACGCGGAACTCGCGCCGACGGCGCAAAGCGTCACCGCCGTCCGCGATGCCTCCAGCACGACGTGTGCCAATGTCGCCTCGAATCGATCCCGAACTGCGAGCCTAGGACGGTGTCCTCCGTCCACGCCACCTCGTGCGCCTCGCCGACGTCGATCTCGCCTCCGCATCCGGGGCACACATAGCGTTTGGCCGCTTCGGAGATGTGGAAAACCTTGTACTCGGCGCCGTCGCGGCCGACCTCGTGCTTCACGCCGCCCATGGCCGCACGCACATTCAGCGGGCGCACCGGCCGCGAGTACTTCTTCGACCGGCGCATCAGAACAGCCTGTCCTCCGGGTTGTCCAAACCGCGCATTTCGTCATAGTCGAGGACGACGCATTCGATGCCCCTGTCCTCGGCAAGGACTCTGGCCTGGGGCTTGATCTCTTGGGCGGCGAAAACCCCCGCGCACCGGAGCGAGCAGCGGATCGCGCTCGAGCAGCGCGAGGTATCGGGTCAGCTGTTCGACGCCGTCGATCTCGCCGCGCCGCTTGACCTCAACGGCCACATGCCCGCCGTCGCCGTCGCGCACAAGAAGGTCGACCGGACCCGATGGCCGTCGGAAACTCCCGGCGCACCAGGCTCATGCCCTCGCCGATCCTTTCCACCTGCTCGGCCAGGAGCGCCTGCAAATGCGCCTCAACGCCGTCTTTGACGAGGCCCGGCTCGATTCCCAAGGTCGTGGCTGGCCTCGGCGCACCTCGAAGATCCGGACGACGAGCCTGTCCTCGCTCTTGTTGCGTGAGACCTCCCACACTTTGCTCACGCCGGATGCGGCTTCGTCTTCGTCGGGCTCGCGCACGGACATCGAGCAAGGCGGGCTCATCCAGTTCAGCGGCTTGTAGGAGCCGCCGTCGGCGTGGACGAGCACCGAGCCGTCGGCTTTGACCATGAGAAGCCTCGTCGCCTTCTCGAGGTGGGCGTCGAGGCGGCCCGAGTAATCGACGGAACACTCAGCAAAGACTACGCGCATAGCCTCACAGCCTACCCGATCCGCCTGAGACCGCGCCTCGCTCGCCCAATGGGCGTCCGCCCGACGCCCAGCGACTCGATCAGAAGTCGGCCGGCTCCTCGGCCGGCGGCGCGGAATCGATCCACGAGACGAGCCCCGCGAATTGAGCGGCGCCCAGCGCGGCTTCGTACTCGACGCCGTCGCCGAGGAACTCGACGACCGTGGTTCCCGGGAGCATGCCCTGGCGATGCCCTCGGATCTCCAGGAGCTCGCGGGGAAAGCTCCATTTTGAGTTCAGCACCAGGGACCTACGCGGATACCATTCGATCGCGTCGGCTTGGAGCGCGATTATCCCGGGAATCCAGCGGCCTCCCCTTTCGCCGCAGGGCACACTGAAACGTGCCGTACTTGTGCAAAAGCCCTCTCAAACGCACGAAGTAGACGGTGAGAAACGCAAGGCCCGCCAGGGCGCCTGCGAGCGCAACGGCCAGTATGACGTCAAGCGCCCTCATATCCCCGCCTTTCGTGCCTTTGCCGCGTGTTCCCGGCCGCTGCTCGCCCGGCTACTCAGTGTGTCCGGTGTCCGAATGCTCGACGACGACGTAGGCATGGTCCTCGTCGACCGTCACAAAACCGCCGTCGACCTCGAAGACGAGCGAGCGGCCCTCCGAAAGGTCCACCTCCACCCTGCCGGGCAGGAGAAGCGCCATGAGGGGAGTGTGCCCGGGCAGGATTCCCATGGCCCCTTCGTGAGACGGAACGACGAGGTGGTCGGTGTCTCCCGACCACACGAGCGCCTGCCTGTCGACGATCTCGACCTTCATCAGCCCTGCTCCTGGCGAAGCTTCTCCCACGAACGCTCGATGTCCTCGATGCCGCCGATGTTGAAGAACGCCTGCTCGGGAATGTGATCGTACTCGCCGTCGCAAAGGCGCCGGAAGGCCTCGACCGTCTCGTCCACGGGAACCGTCGACCCCTCGACGCCTGTGAATTTGAGCGCCGTATAAGTGTTTTTGCGAGAGGTACTGCTGGATGCGCTGGGCCCGGGCGACCGTCACCTTGTCCTCTTCGGACAGCCTCGTCGACGCCCAGGATGGAGATGATGTCCTGCAGCTCCTTGTTCTTCTGGAGGATGGCCTTGACTCGGGTGGCGACCTCGTAATGCTCCTGCCCCACCACCTGCGGATCGAGGATGCGCGAGGTCGACGTCAGCGGATCGACGGCCGGATAGAGCCCGCGCGAGGCGATCTCCCGCGAGAGCTGGGTCGTCGCGTCCAAGTGGGCGAACGTCGTGGCCGGGGCCGGATCGGTGTAATCGTCCGCGGGCACGTAGATCGCCTGCAGCGAGGTGATCGAATGGCCCCTCGTGGAGGTGATGCGCTCTTGAGGCGCCCATCTCGTCGGCGAGGGTCGGCTGGTATCCGACGGCGGAGGGCATGCGGCCCAGCAGCGTGGAGACCTCCGAGCCGGCCTGGGTGAATCGGAAGATGTTGTCGATGAACAGAAGGACGTCCTGGTTCTCGACGTCGCGGAAGTACTCCGCCATCGTCAGCCCGGACAGCGCCACCCGAAGGCGCACGCCCGGCGGCTCGTCCATCTGCCCGAACACCAGGGCAGTCTTGTCGAGGACGCCGGCTTCGTCCATCTCGTTGATGAGGTCGTTGCCCTCTCGGGTGCGCTCGCCGACGCCGGCGAACACGGAGACGCCGTCGTGGTCCTGGGCCACGCGCTGGATCATCTCCTGGATGAGGACCGTCTTGCCGACGCCCGCGCCTCCGAACAGGCCGATCTTGCCGCCCTTGGACGTACGGGGTGAGAAGGTCGATGACCTTGATTCCCGTCTGGAACATCCGCGTCTCGGGCTCGAGCTCGTCGAAGGCGGGCGGCTTGCGGTGGATCGGCCACCGTTCTTCGACCTGGAGGACCTCGTCGCCGTCGAGGTTGAGGCATTCGCCGAACACGTTGAAGACGTGCCCCTTCGTCGCCCTCGCCGACCGGCACGGAGATGGGCGCGCCCGTGTCCGTGACGAGGGCCCCGCGCACGAGGCCGTCGGTCGGCTTGAGGGCGATGGCGCGGACGATGTTGTCGCCAAGGTGCTGGGCGACCTCGAGCGTCATGTCGTATGAGCCCTCGCCCTCCCCCTGGGCGCTGAGGTCCACGTGCGTGGTCAAGGCGTTGTTGATCTCAGGGTAAGGAGTCCGCCGGAATTCGACGTCGACGACGGCTCCGATGACCTGGACGATGCGTCCGGTTCCCGGATTGGATACGAGCGTGGTCATGTTTCTCCTTTAAGCACCCTGCTTGAGCGCGTCGGCGCCCGAGACGATTTCGGTGATCTCTGTCGTAATCTCCGCCTGGCGCGCGTTGTTGGCCAGGCGGGTGTAGTCCTCGATGAGCTTCTGGGCGTTCTCCGTGGCCGAGTGCATCGCCTGTTGGCGCGAGGCGAGCTCCGAGGCGGCGGCCATGAGGAGAACCGAATGAATGCGCTGGCTCACGTACATCGGCAGCAGCGCGTCGAAAATGTCCTCCGCCGAGGGGCTCGAACTCGAAGAGCGGGCGCGTTTCCTCGGGCCTGTCCCCCAGGTCGTCGACCGGCCCGCGCTCGTCGTCGTCTTCCGCCTCGACGACTTCGAGGGGAAGCATATGGCGCACCTGGACGATCTGCCTGACCATCGAGACGAACCTCGTGTAGACGACGATGAGCTCGCCGACGCCGCCGTCTTCGGGCGCCGCGAGATAGGCGTCGAGCAGGGGTGGAGGCGACGTCGTCGGAGACGCCGACGTCGGGGTTGTCGGACTTGCCGGTCCACGACTTCGCCACCTCGATTCCCCGGAACCTGTAGTAGGACTCGCCGCGGCGCCCGCTCACGTACAGAACGGGCTCCCTGCCTTCCGTCCGCAGCTCCTCGACCAGCCGATCGGCCTCGCGAAGGACGGACGAGAGTAGGCGCCCGCCATTCCCCTGTCCGAGGTGACGACGAGGACGGCCACCCGATTCGTGTCCTCGCGGTGGGTGAGCATGGGATGGTTGAGCTCGTGGTCGTGGAGGGCCACGGCCGCTATCGACCGCGTGAGGATCCGGGTGTAGGGATCCAGGCCGCTCGCAGCCTCTCGCGCCCTGCCGATGCGCGAGGCGGCGATGAGCTCCATCGCGCGGAAGACCTTCTCCAGCGTCGCCGTCGCCCTGATCTTCTCGCTTGAAGACCCTCTGTGCGCCCGCCACGGTCAGCCCCGCTTCGCCCGGACGATCTGCTCTTTGGCGACCTCGGTCTCCACTTCGACCTCGCCCTCGCCGTCCGCGGCGACCCCTCGGCGACGAGGTACCCGCGTGTGAATTCCTTGACCGCGGCGCGAGCTCTTCTTCCGTCTCCTTCTCGAGGAGCCCGGTGTCCGCGATCTTCTCCAACACGCCGGTGTTGTGGCGCAAATAGTCCAGCAGACGCCTCTCGTAGTCGTGGACCTTGTCCAGCGGAAGCTCGTCGAGGAAGCCGTTGGTCCCCGCCCACACCGAGGCGACCTGGTCCTCCACCTTGTAGGGCGTGTACTGCTGCTGGCGCAGCAGCTGCATGAGGCGCTCGCCCCTGGTCAGCTGCTGGCGCGTGGTCGCGTCGAGGTCCGAGGCGAACATGGCGAACGCCGCCTGCGCTCGGTATTGGGCGAGCGTGATCTTCAGCGTTCCCGCGACCTTCTTCATCGCCTTGATCTGGGCGTCGCCGCCCACGCGCGAGACGGAGATTCCGACGTCGACGGCGGGGCGCTGATTGGCGTTGAACAGATCCGACTGGAGGAAGATCTGCCCGTCCGTGATCGAGATGACGTTCGTGGGAATGTAGGCGGAGACGTCGTTCGCCTTCGTCTCGATGAGCGGCAGCCCCGTCATCGACCCCCCGCCCATCTCGTCCGAAAGCTTCGCGCAGCGCTCGAGGAGGCGCGAATGCAGATAGAAGACGTCGCCCGGGTAGGCCTCGCGCCCCGGCGGGCGGCGCAGCAGCAGCGAAACCGCGCGATAGGCCTCGGCCTGCTTGGAAAGGTCGTCGAAGACGATGAGCACGTGTTTGCCGTTGTACATCCAATGCTGGCCGATGGCCGAGCCGGTGTACGGCGCCAGATACTTGAAGCCCGCGGGGTCGGACGCCGGAGAGGCGACGATGGTCGTGTAGTCCATCGCGCCGGCCTTCTCGAGCGTTCCGCGGACGGAGGCGATGGTCGAGCCCTTCTGGCCGATGGCCACGTAGATGCACCGGACCTGCTTCTTCGGGTCGCCGGAGAGCCAGTTCTCCCTCTGGTTGACGATCGTGTCGATCGCCAGGGGCCGTCTTGCCCGTCTGGCGGTCGCCGATGATGAGCTGGCGCTGGCCGCGCCCGATCGGGATCATCGAATCGATCGCCTTGATGCCGGTTTGCAGGGGCTCGTGGACGGATTTGCGCATCATGACGCCGGGGCCTGCAGCTCCAAGGCGCGGCGGCCCTCGACTCCCTGGATCTCGCCGAGCCCGTCGAGCGGCCGTCCGAGCGGATCCACGGTGCGGCCGAGGTACCCCTCGCCGACGGGAACCGAGAGCACCTCTCCGGTGCGCCGCACTTCCTGGCCCTCTTCGATCGAGGAGAATTCGCCGAGGACGACGACGCCGATCTCGCGCTCCTCCAGGTTCATGGCCAGGCCGAGGGTTCCGTCTTCGAAGGTCAGCAGTTCGTTGGCCATGGTGCCGGGAAGCCCCTCGACGCGGGCGATGCCGTCGGCGGTCAGGGTGACGTGGCCGACCTCCTCGCTCACGGACTTGGCGGGCTCGTAGGAGCTCACAAAGTTGTCGAGCGCCGCCCGGATCTCCTCGGGCTGGATGGTAAGTTCAGCCATTCCTCTTTCCTTAACTACGTAGGCGGTGGCCGCCGGTTACTTGATGACGGCGTCCTTGACGCCCTTGATCCGCGTGGCGAGCGTCGCGTCGATGACGTCGTCGCCTATGTGTATGCGAATGCCGCCCACGGCTGCGGCGTCGATCGCGACGTGAACGGACACGTCTTTGCCGTAACGCGCTGAGAGGATTCTCTTCAGCCGTTCTTCCTGTTTGCGGGTGAGCGGGCTCGCCGCCGTCACGGAGGCGACGAGCTTGGATTGATCTCCGCCGCCGCATCGACATACCCGGTCAGCGAAGCGGCCATCGTCGGGAGCGGCGCCCGCGCCACGGCGCGGCGGATGAGCGTCAGCGCGGGCGCTCCAACGTGCTTTTTTTCCACACGCGATCGGCCAACGCGCCCCTGCGTGCCACGGAAAGCGGCGTCGTCGGACAGGGGCGATGCGCAGGTCGCGCTCCTCGGCCAAAAAGCCTCATGGCCCGATACAGTTCGCCCTCGGTTTCGCCCAGCCTTCCGGCCGAATCGGGTGCGCGAGCACCGATTGGACGCCGAGGAGCTCGACGGAGTCGGCGATGTCCGCCTCGTCGGCCCACCGATCGCGCACGAGCCCGACGACGAGCTCGGACGTCTCCTCGGAAAACCGTGCGGAGAAGACGTCGGAGGCCAAACGCGCGCGGTCCTCCGCCGTACGGCTGGAATCCGCAAGCGAACGCGCAAGCTGGCCGGACGCGCGAAGAACGTCGGCTGCGGAGAAGGCCTCCTCGCCGAAATCGAGTCCCGCGCGCGCTCTTTTGCCGCAAAAAGCGCGCCCCAGCGGTCCTTTGCACGCTCGTAGGATTCCCGGCTGACTGCACGCATCTACTTCTCCTTCGGCCGCTGTCCGGCCGGGGCGCTCACATCCGCCTCGAGCTCGTCGAGGAAGGAATCGACCACGGCGGAAGAGACCTTGGGATCGAGGGCCTGCTCTCCGACAATTCGGCCCGGCCAGCTCGGCGGCCAGCGATCCGACGTCGCGCCTAAGCTGGGTTCTCGCGAGCTTCGCGTCTGCCTCTATCTGGCGCTGAGCGGCGTCCGCGACCCTCTTCGCCTCGACGGAGGCGTTCTTCTGGCATCCTCGACGATCGTCGCGGCGTTGCTCTGAGCGGTCTCGCGAATTCTCGCCGCCTCGCGCCTGGCCTCGTCTACCTCGTCCGCGAGCGCGGCCCGTTCGCGGGCTGCCTCCTCGCGGGCGCGCTCCGCCTGGTTCAGCCCCTCGTCGATCTTCTGCGTGCGCTCGTCGAGCAGCCGCATGAAGGTGGGCCAGGCGAACTTGAAGATCGCCAGGGCGACGATGACGAACGAGACGGTTCCCCAGACCAGGTCGGCGGTCGCCGGAAGTATGAGGGAGTGCTCGGAAGCGGTCGTCATGATCAGGAGCCGAAGGCGAAGCCGGCCACGAAGCCCAGAAGACCGAGGGCCTCGGTGAAGGCGATCGACAGGAACATGTTGACGCGCAGGTATCCCTTGAGCTCGGGCTGGCGCGCCGTCGCTTCCTGATTCTTCGCGCCGATGAGTCCGATGCCGATGCCGGGGCCGAGGGCCGCGAGACCGTAACCGATGGTGGCGATGTTGCCGATCATTTCGAGTTCCTTTTGTTCGGTGGATAAATCAGTGTTCTATGGACAGTGAGATGTAGGCCGCGGCCAGCAGGGCGAAGATGTAGGCCTGCAACGCGGCCACGAAAGCCTCGAAAAGCGTGAAGACGACCCCTGCCGCGAGGGTCAGGGAGCCTAGGGCGATCCCCATTCCCCCGCTCATCGACAGGTAGAGGTAGTGGGTCCCCAGGAAGCAGAGGACGAGCAGGAGGTGCCCCGAGACCATGTTGGCCAGAAGTCGGATGGTCAGCGTGAGCGGGCGGATGACGAAGGTCGAGAGCAACTCGATCGGCGTCATGAAGAGGTAGATGGGTTTGGGCACGCCCGGCGGGAAAAAGCTGTTCCTTGAAGAAATGGCCGGCGCCGTTGGCCTTGATTCCCGCGTAGAGGAAGGAGACGTAGGCCACAATCGCGAAAATCAAGGGCATGCCGATGATGGACGTCGATGCGATCTGCAGCCCGGGAATGATGCCCGTGACGTTCATGAAGAGCAAAACCCACGAAAATCGTGGCCAGAAGCGGCTGATACGGTTTCGCCCTCTCCCCGAGGATTTCGTGGCCCACCTGATTGCGCGAAAAATCGAGAATCGATTCGAAAGCTCCCTGAGCGCGGCCGGGCACGAGCTTCGCCTTCTTGTAGTAAAGGAAACAGAGAAGGAAGAGCACGGCGACGGCGATGAGCCGGACGAGGACCACCCGGTTGATCGCAAAAGGCGTCCCGCCGAAGAGGATGGGGTCGGGAAAGAACTCGTCGATCGACGGCGCTTCGAAGTCGCCTGAGGCCAAGACCCGGCCGTTCGCCAGAGCCGTGAACGCGTTCGACACTTCCTACCCCTTCGTTGATCCGGCAGCGTGGTTTGTCTCATTCGCACCATACACCACTCGCGGGAATGCCCGCGAGCACGTACACCTCACGATGTTACGCCCTTGAACCGAGAGAGGCGCCACATGCCCGCCGAACCGGAGCGGCGAGACGCTCCCCGTCGATCGAAACGGACGCGAAATGCCGAACAAGACGGAGGGAAGACGTCAAAGCAAAGCGGAGGGAGGGACGTCAAGAGGGACGTCGTCCGCCTCGTCGTTCCGTCCAGCGTTCCGCTCTTCGAGGCCTTCCCGCTCTCCAAAGGCTTCCCGCCCTCCAGGCCTTCCTGTCTTCCAAAGACTTCCCGCCCTTTGGGACCTTCCTGTCCTTCAAATCCTTCCTGCCCTTCAAAGCCTTCGCGCTGCCTCAACGCGCCCCACGAATCGATCGCAAGGGACACGACGACGCCGACCGCCACTGCAGCGGCCAGCGCTCTGCGATTGAGGCCCGCCCAGCTGTCGAGGACGGTGAAGGCTCCGAGCACCGCCGCCATTTTGAGAACGAAGCCGAAAGCCATCGCCGCGCCCGAGCACCGGCGGGCGGCCATCGCCGTGAGCGCGCCCGCCGCGCCGACCGCCGCCGCGGCGACGGCAATCGAGCGGGCGACGTCAAATCTTCCCGCAGCCGCGAAAACGCCGGCTCCGAGGCAACCGAGCAAGGCCATGGCAGCGAGGTTCCACAGAGCGATCGTCCGCAGCGTCCTGTCGGCTTCCGCCATCCGCCCGCCTTACGCCCCCTCGCCGCGCATCGGCGCGCCTCTCGACGCGTTCGACGCCGTCTTCCGAGCTCGCTGCGCGCTCTTGAGTCGCCGCGGGAGGCCGCGCGGAACGTCGGCTTCCGTCTCAACCTGGATGAGCTTGTGCCTGGCTGCGCGGCGGGATCGCGGCAGCAACGATCCACCGGGCGGCTGCTCAGTGCGCCGCAACGGCACGCCGGACGCCGGAGGATCAGCCGGGCGAGCCCCGGGGTCACGCGAATCGGCATGCTTTCCCCCGCCCGCTGAGGAGCGGCCTCTCGAGCTCTCTCCGGCGGGGCAGGGCCCTCGCGGCGGTTGCGGCGCTGCCGGCTCGCGGCCTTCGTCCGCTCTTCGCCGTCCTCCCGCTCGGGGACGGCAAGTTCCCGCCCACTCGGCGCCGGAAAGAGGGGCGTCGGCGTCGGAAGGGCCGACGTCCGCGCCGGAAGGGCGGGTGCCTCCCCAGGCGAGCGGGCGTTCGTCGCGTCGGCCGAGGGGGATCCGCGTGTCGTCGTCTGCGTCGTCCCCGCGCCTGCCGAACTGATGCCGTGTGACGAATATCCCGAAGATGAGGGCAGACGAAAGCGACCGTCCCGACGATTCGCGCCGGGAATCTCACGAGCGCCACGCAGGTCAGCGAGGCCATCGCGGCCCACATGTAGAGAATGAGGACGGCGCCCGCGTGGGAATGCCCCCGGCGCAAAAGCCGGTGGTGAAGATGGCCTGCGTCGGCGGCGAACGGAGACCGCCCGCGGGCGAGCCTGCGGGCGACCGCCCACGTGAAGTCGAGGAGCGGCAAGAAAATCACCGCGGCGGGCACGAGAAGCGGCATCACCGCGGGCAAGGCGTACCCGGGCGACGTGTTGGCCGGATCGATTTGCCCCGTGACGAGGATGCCCGCCGCCGCGATGAGCACGCCGAGCATGAGGGCGCCGGAATCGCCCATGAAGATCCGGGCCCGGTGGAAATTGTGGGGAAGGAAACCGGCGCATATGCCGACGACGGCGGCGACCACGACGCACGCCGCCGACGCGTAGTCGCTCGGGGAGGCGTCGCGCGTGAGCGTGTAGGAATAGACGAAGAAAGCCAGTCCGGCGATTCCCACGATTCCTGCGGCCAGCCCGTCGAGCCCGTCGACGAAGTTGACGGCATTGGCCACAATGACCATGACAATCGTCGTGATGAAGAGCGTCAGCCGCGTCGATCCGACCGTCAGCCCCATGAAGGGGACGGTCACCAACTGGACTCCCTGCCATGCCATCGTCCCGGCGGCGAGCACCTCGCCCGCCAGCTTTGCGTACCAGACGAGCTCCCAGACGTCGTCTATCGCACCGACCAGGCACATGAAGCCCGCGCCGAGCAAGACACCCCAAATCGCGGAACCTCGCGGAAAGACGCCCGACAGATAGGGTATTCGCGAGGCGATGAGGATGGCTGCAGAAAATCCCAGATACATGGCCACTCCGCCCAGCCTCGGGATGGGAAGGGTGTGCACGTCGCGTTCGCGCACCTGCGTGATTGCGCCGAGCAAAAAGCGCCAGTCGTTTGACTACGGGAACCAGCAGATACGTCGCAACGGCTGCGATCGCCATGATGAGAAGGTAAACGCGCACTAGGGCAACATCTCCGAATCGGGCGAGTTCGCCCCTGTCGATGCCGCCCTCTCGCAGAACCCTCGTGAGATCGCCGTCGAAAGACACGATCGTGGAGGGCGCTCCGCCCGGGCACCGACCGCCGTCGAGGTAGACGGCGACCTTCTCTCAAGCTGCTCGACGGCTTCGCCCACAGTCGCAGCGCGGGCGGGCGGCCGCTCAGATTCGCGGACGAAACGGCAAGCGGCCCGGCCTTTCAGCAATTCCAAGGCGACGGGATGATTCGGCATTCGCAACGCGATTGTGCCGTTCGTCTCACCGAGGTCCCATCAAGCCGCTCGGACGGCAGGGACGAGGGTCAGCGCGCCGGGCCAGAACTCGTCCATGAGAGCTTTCGCGACGTCGGAGGCCTCCCGCGCCAGCCCCTCGGCCTGGGCCGCAGAGGCGACGAGGACGGGCGAAGGCTTGTCTCTCCCGCGCCCTTTCGCCGTGAGAAGGCGATCGACGGCTCGGGGGCTCCGAGGGTCGGCCCCGACCCCGTAAACGGTGTCGGTCGGAAGCACGACGAGCGAACCTTCGCGAACGGCCGCAGCCGCTGCCCTTGCGGCGTCGGCGTCCTCGCTGTCGATGACTCTCATCGCGCCTCCCAACTTCAATGCTCATCTAAGGGTAGCCGAGCTCGCAGCCATCGCGGGCGTCCGGCCAGATCCGTTCCCGTTTCCGCCTTGACGAATCCCGTCTTCAACGCAAGCGACGCAACGGCTCCGCCTGTTCCTCGGCGTGTTCCATGACCAGAAGCCCCGCCCGGCTTCAAAAGTCCAACCGCCTTTTTGACCAACGCGTTCGGCATGTCCAGGCCGTCTTCTCCGCCTCCCACAGGGCGGCGGCGGGGTCGGCGAGAACCTCCGGAGACAGTTCGCAGCGCGCGGGCACGTACGGGGGTTCGCGACGACGACGTCGAACTTTCCGCGCGTGCCGCCGGGTTCGAGGGCGTCGGGTTCGCTCGCGCCGGAGAATTCCAGCGCGTCGGCGAGGACGAATTCGACAGGGGTCACCGTAGGCGGCGTTGTTTTCACGCGCCACTTGAAGAGCCTCGGCTGAGGCGTCGACGCCGACGACCGCGGACCCCTGGGACCTCCGTCGCCACGGCGAGGGCGATGGCGCCCGATCCTGTGCACAGGTCGAGGATGCGCGGCCGCTCGCCCCGATCGGCGATCCGCCGAGCCTCGTCGACGGCGTCTTGCGCAACGGCCTCGGTTTCGGGCCTAACTATGAAGGCGCCCCGGGCGGCTGACGAGCTCAAGCCAGCGAAAGTACATGCGCCCGGTGATGTGCTGGAGCGGCTCGCGGGCGGCTCTGCGCGCGACGGCCCGCGAAAACGCCGCGCGTTGGTCAGGCGTCGGGTCGGCGTCCGGCAGGCGGCGTACGCCGACCGCGAATTCTGCAAGCTCGCGGGCGTCCGACGTCGGGGAGGCCACTCCGGCGTCGCCCAAAAGCGCGGACGCCTCCGCAATCAGGCGATTCCAACTTCTCTGCGTCACTCCTGGGAGGCCATCCGCTCGGCCTCGTCCATCTCGCGAGCCGAGATCGACGAGAGGCCCGAGGTCTCCGGCGAGAACCTGGTCGAGGTTGTAAGCCTTGTACCCCGTGCGATGGTCGGAGATCCTGTTTTTCGGGGAAGTTGTAGGTGCGGATTCGTTCGGAGCGATCGACCGTGCGCACCTGCGAGCGGCGCATGGCGGCGTTTTCCTCAGCCTGCTGCTCGAGCTGCATCTGGCGAAGCCTCGCCCTCAGGACGCGCATGGCGGCCTCTCGGTTCTTGATCTGCGATTTCTCGTCCTGACAGGGAGACGACCAGTCCGGTGGGAATATGCGTGATGCGCACGGCGGAATCCGTTGTGTTCACTGACTGCCCGCCCGGGCCCGAGGACGAAACACGTCGACGCGAATGTCGGCGTCGGCGATCTCCACCTCTCCGGGGTCGTCGACCTCCCGCGAAGACAAGCACTCCGGCTGCGGAGGTGTATGCGGCCCTGCGATTCGGTGACGGGGATGCGCTGGACGCGGTGGACCCCGGCCTCGAATTTAAGATGCGCCCACACGCCGTCGGCGGGGTCCCTCGGGAGCCGAACGCAGCCGGACGGCCATCTGCACGTCCTTGAAACCGCCGAGCTCGGTGGGCATCGAGCTGAGGATCTGCGTCTGCCAGCCCATCCGCTCGGCGTAACGCTCGTACATTCGCAGCAAATCTCCCGCGAAGAGGGCCGATTCCTCGCCGCCCTCCCCGCCTTGACTTCGACGATGGCGTCGCGGGCGTCGTCGGGGAGGTCGCGGGGAATGAGCACGTCTTTGAGGGCGGCCTCGGCCTGCGCATAAGCTTCTTGCAAACCGGGCAGCTCGGGGCGGAAGAGCTCGGCGTCCTCGCCGCCGGCTTCGACGATCTCCCGGGTCTCTGAAAGATCGGCCTCGGCGCGCCGGTAGGCCCTCATAAACGCGCACGACCCGCCCCAGTTCGGCATACCTGCGCCCGAGGGATTTCATCTTCTCGGGACTCGAGAGCGCCTCGGGGCTGGACATCTCCGTTTCGATTCTGTGGTGCTCGGCGAGCATCTGCTCGGCGAGCTCGATCTGACTGCTCATTCCTCACCACGCTCCTTCTCAAAGAAAATACACCTCAGCGCCGACGCATTTCCTGCGTCGGCGCCGAGAGCACGAACTACTTGGCCTTCCGCTTGCCGTAACGGGCCTCGAACTTAGCCACGCGGCCGCCGGTGTCGAGAATCTTCTGCTTGCCGGTGTAGAAGGGGTGGCAGGCGCTGCACATCGACGCGAAGGTGGTCGCCCTCAATCGTCGAACGAGTTTCGAACTCGTTGCCGCACGTGCACGAAACCTTGATGGCATGGTATTCGGGATGGATTCCCCGCTTCATTTGAGCTCCTTGGATCGTTGAACGCCCCGGGTCCGATGCGCGGACGGCCTCTCAGAGGAGACCGCCCCTTGCCGCAGGGCGAAAAGCGCCTGCGGCCGCGACACCGGTGAACCCGGAAGCCGACGAGCTATTTTTACACAACTCGTCGCTTTTTGTACATCCGCTTACGCCGTGGGAGGACGGACGAATCGCGGCGCCGACTGCAGCGCAGATCAATTCGCCTGCATCGACTTCGATGATCTGCACGAGGAATTCCGCATTCGACTCGGTCTTGCGCAAACGCCCGAGCATGAAATCGAGGCCTCCGCCACATCGAGCGTTCCAAGGGCCCGGCGCAGCTGCCAGATGACCTTGAGCTCCTCCTGGCTGAAGAGCAGCTCCTGCGGCGCGTGCCGGAGGCGTTGACGTCGATCGCCGGGAAGATGCGCCGATCCGCCAACTGGCGCGAGAGGCGCAGCTCCATGTTGCCCGTGCCCTTGAACTCCTCGAAAATCACCTCGTCCATCTTTCGAGCCGGTTTCGACCAGCGCCGAGGCGATGATCGTCAAAGACCCCCGTTTTCGATGTTGCGGGCCGCTCCGAAGAACTTCTTCGGCGGGTAGAGGGGCAGCGGCGTCGACGCCTCCCGAAAGGATGCGCCCCAAGCGGGAGCGGCGAGGTTGTAGGCGCGAGAAAGCCTGGTGAGCGAGTCGAGAGCACGACGACGTCTTGGCCGAGCTCCACGAGGCGCTTTGCCCGTTCGATGGCGAGCTCCCGCGACGATCGTGTGGTCGGAGGCCGGGCGGTCGAAGGTCGAGGCGATGACCTCCCCCTTGACCAGGCGCTTCATGTCCGTGACTTCCTCGGGGCGCTCGTCAACCAGAACCACCATGAGGTGGACGCGCGGGTTGTTCGACGCAATTGCCATGGCATTTGTTGCATGACCATCGTCTTTCCGCCTTCGGCGGGCGACGATGAGGCCGCGCCCAGCCCTTTCCGATCGGGGCGACGAGGTCGATCGCACGCGGCGTCAGGGCCTTCGGCGTCGTCTCCAGACGGAGCATGTCCTGCGGGTAGAGCGGGGTGAGTTTGTTGAACTCGGGCCGGGTGAGCGAGCGTTCGACGTCGAGGGAATTGATCGTGTCGATCTGAACGAGCTGGTTGAGCTGGTTGTAATGGTTGCGGTTGCGATTGCGATTGCGGTTGTTGTAGTGCTGATCGCCTTCGGTGCGCGGCCGAACCGCGCCGACGATGGCATCGCCGCGGCGCAGCCCGTGCTGCTTGACGATCTGCTGGGAGACCGCTGCGTCGTTCCCACCGGAAGATACCCTCCGGTGCGGAGGAAAGCGTTGTTTCCCTCGAAGTCGAGGATGCCGGCGACTTGCAGAAGGTCCTCGTCGTCGCGCTGCGTGGCTTCCTGAAACTCGCTGCGGTCGCGATTGCGGTTCCTGTTGCGGTTGCGCGACCGACGGTCGGACGCCGTGTCGTCCCTCGCCGGCGCGGCGCTCAGCCGCATCTCCGATCGCGTCGAGCGCCGCGCGCTTGTCGGATTCGGTCATGCCGCCGTCGCGCCCGCGATCGTCGCGATTCTTTCCCCGCCGTTGCGCTCGTTGTTGCGTTCGGCGCGCTCACGCGCAACACGCTCGTTGCGTTCGCGCCTTTGACGCCGCGAAAGATGTTCGGATTTGTCTTTCGGAACCCTTGGATTCGGGCAGAACGATGTCGATCTCGCCGTCGCGAGGGCCGCGACGGCGAACCCGCGCCCCTGCGCGCCGCGATCCGCTCCCTGGCTTCCACGATCGGCCGTCTGGGCGCCGCGCTCGTCGGAACGATTGCCGGGCTTGGAACCGTCCTGCCCGGCTGTCTTGGCGCCGCTCCGGCCCCTGGGCGTTGTCGCCGAATTGCCGCCGTCGGTCGAATTGCCGCCGTTGCCGCTCGGATTGTGCGCGTCCCGGGCGGCGGGCCATTCGAACGGGGTGTTGGTTTCGACCTTTTCCTTCGCAGGCTTCGCTTTCGGCAGAGGCGCCGGCGTCGCCGCCTTTGTCCACATTCGCATCGGTGGGGGCAGGGGTCGCGTGACCCGTCCGGCGAGCGGATTGGCCTCGCCGGAAGCCGATTTGGCAGGGGTCGGCCTTGATCTTGGGGGCTTCGTGGCGCACCTTGATCTCGGTCCTGTTTTTGGGCGGGCGTCCGCGCCGCGCCGGTCCCGTTACGGATCGAATCGCGGCGACAAGATCTGCCTCTTGGCTTTCAGGGTCAACCTCAAGACCCAGAGCTTTAGCCGCTTCCCGCAGTTCGGCAGGCGCATGGTCGATACCGCGCCCAGGTTGATTTGGCTCACGAGGTTCCTTCCTCGGATTGTCGGCCCGTGTCGACAATCGACTTGTGGGGGAATAACACCGAATGTGCGTAATTTCGGTGAAGGGAATAGCCGGGGACGCCTCTGGTCTCTCCGAGCTGGTTCTAGAATAGCAGCATTTTCTATCGGCACCTACATTTTAAGGAAGTTCCCGGCGAGTTCTTCTCCCCAACCGGCGCGTCTCTCCTTTCCACGATCCTCTGAGTCCACCGAATTTTTAACGGACCGTTGTGTCACTCCCTCGCGATTCTTCGATGAGGCGCGCGCCGCTGCCGATTCCCGCGGTGATCGATCTGAACCCCCGGGCGGCGAGGAAGATCCCTGCGTGCGCCGATCCAATTTGTCGAAAACGAGCACCGAAGGGCCCTGCCCCGGAAATGACAGCGGGCCATTCCGCCTCCCGCAAAGCCCGAAGGACTTCAGCCGATTCCGGCATGGAATCGGCCCGATAGCTCTGATGCAGGCGGTCGCCGGTCGCCTCGAGGAGCAAGTCCGGCCTCCCTTGAAGCGCAAGAACCAGCATGGCCGCCCTGGACGCGTTGAAAGCCCGCATCCCCATGGGGCACATCGGAGGGCAAAAACAGAGCGCGCGGCTTCGGTGGCCAATTCCGCCTCGGGAACCAAAAGGGTGGTCTTTATCTCTTTTGCGACGTCGATCTTCGCAGCCTTGGGGCCCTCGTCCGCCATCCACGAAAGAACCGCCCCTGCCGTGAAGCGCGGGCGCCTGCGTTAGTCGGGGTGCCTCGAATTCCGTGGCGAGGCGCAGGACTGCGTCGTCGTCGAAAAGCTCGGGTTGGTCGACAAGGCCTCGCACGAGCTATAAGCCCCCGCGACAACTGCGGCCGCGCTCGATCCGAGTCCTCTTCCCTGGGCGATTCCGTTGCGGCAGTTGAGCTCAATTCCGGCTGCAGGGAGACCCCGCGGCGTCGAAGCCGCGCCTCATCGCCCTGACGATGGGGTGGGAATCGTCGGTGGGGAGCGTGCCCCGCCCTCGCCCAGAATATGGACGCGCGCTGGCCCCGGTGGTCAACCGCACGTGGACTTCGTCCCACACGTTGTGGGCGAGCCCCAGGCAGTCGAATCCCGGCCCTAGATTTCCCGATGGCGGGAACCCTCACTCCCGCCGTCGCCCGCACGATGCGCATCACAAATCCAAAGCGGATGCGACCGCCTCAAGAGTGGGCGCAACCGGGTCGAAGGACAGTTCGCGCCCCTCGAGCGCGGTGGCCGTGTCCTTGAGGCCGTTGCCCGTGACGGTGCACACAATAGTCGCGCCTTCGGGAACCTTCCCTTGTTCCGCGGCCTGCAAAAGCCCGGCGATGGAAGCGGCCGACCCCGGTTCGACGAAAAACGCCCGTCTCTGCGGCGAGAATCGATTGAGCTTGAAGGATCTGCTCGTCGGTCACCCCTGTCGATCCATCCCCGCGAATCGTCGCGGGCCGCCTCGGCGTACTTCCACGACGCCGGATTTCCGATCCTGATGGCCGTGGCCACGGTCTCCGGGTTCTCGACGACGCGGCCGAGCACGAGCGGAGCGGCGCCCCACGCTTGGACGCCCCACATTTGAGGAACCTTCGTCGAAACGGAGCCGCTCCGGCGGTGCGGGCCATCGAGGTGAGGGCGGTGCGGCCTGCGTATTCGCAATAGCCCATCCAGTAGGCGCTGATGTTTCCGGCGTTGCCCACCGGGAGCACGTGGATGTCGGGGGCGTCGCCCAGCTCGTCGACGATCTCGAATGCGGCCGTCTTCGCCCTTGAAGCCGGTATGGATTGACGGAATTGACGAGGGCGACGGGATGGCTTTCGGTCAGTTCGCGGACGATCCTCAAACAATCGTCGAAGTTCCGTCGACGGCGACGAGCGTGGCGCCGTGGACGATCGCCTGAGCAAGCTTCCGGCGGCGATCTTTCCCGCGGGCAAGATGACGGCGGCGCTCAAACCGGCGGCTGCCGCATGAGGCGGCGGCCGAAGCCGACGTGTTGCCCGTCGAGGCGCACGCGACGACTTTTGCGTCGGTTGTCAACACCTGGGAAATGGCGGTCGTCATTCCGCGGTCTTTGAACGAGCCCGTGGGGTTGGCGCTTCGACCTTGACGTGAGACGCAAGCCCCTCGTTCGCGCGTCAAGGGCGCGGGCGCAGACGAGCGGGTTCCGCCTTCCTTCAGGGTGACGATCGGATCGCCGTCGTCGAAGGGAAGCCAATCGGCATACTCGCGAATGAGCCCTTGCCACTGATGCGCCATCAGGATTCCTCCACTCGGTTGACGTTGTAAACCTCGGAAATGAACTCGGCGTCGGCCAGCTCGGCCAGAGTCGCCTCGAGATCCGCTTTGGAGGGCCTCGTGCGTGCTGACGGTCAGACGCGCCAGTCCGTCTTCTCCGGCCGTCTGGACGACGGCCCTTGATCGAGACGCCATGTGCGGCGAACACACCCTGTGACCTTCGTCAACACGCCGATTTCGTCGCGCACGGCGAACTCCGCCTGGAAGCTCGAACGTCCGCGCGAGGCTTCGAGCACCGGAATGTCCCCGTATATGAGTTCACGAGGGGCGCGCCCGCCGTCGACCTTGTGCGAGGCGGCGGCGACGACGTCGGAAAGGACGGCCGAGGCCGTCGGAGCTCCCCCGGCCCCGGGGCCGTAGAACATGAGCCGATCGGCCGCCTCCGCCTCGATGACGACCGCATTGAACGCCCCGCGAACGGAGGCCCAGCGGGTGATCGAGCGGAACGAGTGTCGGGCCGACGTGCAATTCGATGCCTTCGGGGCGGCGCTTGGCCGACGCCACAAGCTTCACCACACACCCCGAACGTCCGGCGGATTCGATGTCCGCCTTCGTTATCGAGCGAATGCCGTGGACGTGCACGTCGTCGATGCCCACGCGGGTGTGGAAGGCGAGCGAGGCGAGAATCGCGCACTTGGCCGCGGCGTCGAGGCCGTCGACGTCGGCGGTGGGGTCGGCCTCCGCGTAGCCCAGCTCCTGCGCTTTGGCGAGCGCCTCGTCAAAATCGAGGCCCTTCACGGTCATCTCGTCGAGAATGTAGTTCGTCGTGCCGTTGACGATGCCCCAAAACGGCCGTGATTCTGTCGCCCGCAAGCGATTCGCGCAGTCCGTAGACGACGGAACCGCGCCTGCCACCGCGGCCTCGTAGTAAAGGTCGACGTCGGCCCGCGCCACTGCCTCGTAAAGTTCAGGGGCCGAAATGGGCCGCGAAGCGCCTGTGTTGCCCGTGACGACCGATGCGCCCGCGGCGAACGCTCGAAGAATATGGGAGCGCGCGGGTTCGATTCCGCCCTATGAGCTCATGACGACGTCCGCCTCGTCGATGATCGACTCAGGGTCGTCCGTCAGAAGGGACCTGTCGACAGCGGGATCGCGAGGGGCTGAGACATCCCTCTGGCAATTCCACGAGCTCGAGCTGGGCGCGATCTGGCGGCGGGTCCTCCTTTTGCTCCAGCAGGCGGGCGACCTGGGTTCCCACGGTTCCCGCTCCGAGAAGGGCGATTTTAACGACGGTCACTGTTCTCCTTTCGCTGGAGTAGCTTACCGCCATCGGGCCGATGAGGCTCACCTGTCCTGATCTCGCCTGTCCGCAGCCTTTTTGCCACGTGCCACAGAAGCGCTCGGTGCGAGCCCGCAAGAGCGTCACGGTCCACAGGGAGGCCGCGGTTCGCAAGAGCGCTGCGACCTGCAATGACACCGCAGTCCGCAAGGCGCCGCAGTCCGCGAGCCCTCGTCTGCGCACAATGCTCGTGCCCTCGCGCGCCCTGCCGCCCCATAAGCCCTTTGACGAAAATCTGGGAGAATCGAGCCCGGGCCGATTCGAATCCAGCGAATTCGAGTTCGGAAAAGCCCGCGCCCGAAAAATAGGAGAATCCAGGCTCGAGCAGTCGAGAAGGCGGCGGCATGAGCAACGGCGGCACGAGCAGCGTGAAAGGACGGCAGCCTTCGGCGGCGTCGTCCTCGGCGAAGGCCGGACGAAGGTCATCGTCCCCGTCACGGCGGAGACTTTCGACGAAATCAAGGAGCAAATTGCGAGCATCGCGAAGCTCGGCGGGCAAACCGCGAGCGGTGCGTGGAACGGCGTGGACGTCGTCGAATGGCGGATGGATTTCCCTCGCCCCTTCGATTGACGTCCTCTCAGCCCTCGAGACGCTTGTGGGCTTCACCGATCTGCCCGTCTTGGCGACTTTCCGGACCGCGGACGAAGGGGAAAGGCGATCGAGGCCCTCCGCTTATCGGGACCTGCTCCTGGCTGTCGCCCGATCAGGAAAGGTCAGCGCGATCGACGTCGAAGCATTCCGCGACGAATCGACAGTGAGGAGGTCATCGACGGCGCGCACGAGGCAGGCTGGCCGTCTTGGCCTCCACCACGATTTTCACGCCACGCCGACGGCCGAGGAGATCATCGCCCGGTTCGAGGCCGCTGGACGCCGCCGGAGCGGACGTTCTCAAGCTCGCCTGCATGCCAGCCTCCGTAGACGATCTGCTCGTTCTCCTGAACGCGACGCATCGGGCCTCGCGCACTTTTGTCCCGTCCGCTCATCACCGTCGCAGTGGGGCCAATCGGGGTGCTTTCGCGCATCGCGGGCGGCGTTTTTCGGCTCATGCGCGACGTTCGCCGCCGTCGGCAGAGGTTCGGCCCCAGGCCAGATCCGGTCTCGGATCTTCGCCCGGCGCTTGACCTGCTGGATTCCGCGCAGTCAGCGTCAGCCTGCTGCATCGCAGCCTCAGTCTTCGCCTCGGCCTCAGCCCTCCCCTCAGCCTCAGTCAGCGTCGCGGCGAGGTAGCCAGCATCGAGGGCGAGGAGGTCTTCCACGGTCTCGCGGCGCACAGTCCAGCGCGACGCACCGCCTCGAACAGCCACACGCCCGGACAGGGCAGGTGATTGTAATTCGAAGCCATCGACCGCCCGTACGCACCGGTGGCGGGGACGGCGAGAATAGTCGCCCGCCGCGAGGGTCCTCTGGCAGCGACACGTCGCGCACCACATGTCCCCGCTCTCGCAGTAGCTGCAGGCGACCCTGCTTCTCACGCCGCCTTTCCCTCGCGAGACGCGAGGGCGGCCGTACGCGGCGTCGTGCAAGGCAGGCCGAATATTGTCGCTCATCCCGCCGTCGATTGAAACATAGCGGCGCGGCCCGTCCTCAATTCGACCGTTTTGACTGTCCCCACAGTGTAGAGAGTCACGCCGCACGGGGCCCGCGATGTTGCGCCCCGGCTCGATCGAAACCCTTGGCGGCTCAATCCCCCGACTCCGCGGGTGCGAAGCGACGAGGGACGCGAGGGCCTTTGCCAATTGCGCGGGGGCTCGGGGGAACGGAGTCGCCGCCCGTGTAGCGGATGCCATAGCCTCCGCCGAAGTCGACCTCGTGAAGCTCCAATCCGATCTCGCGATGGACCCGGGCCCGCAAGTCGAGCACTGCGCGTGCGGCTTCCTCGAAGGCCTCGACGACCAGGATCTGCGAGCCGATGTGCGAATGCAGGCCGACGAGCCGCAAATTCAGCGCGTTCACGGGTTTTCTCGACGGCCTGCCAAAGCGGGCGCCGCCCGCGATCGACAGACCGAATTTTTGATCCTCCACAGCGGTGGGACATGTATTCGTGGCCGCCGGCGTACGCCAGTCGTCACCCTGGGCATGACGGAGGCGACGGCGCCTCGTCCGCGCGCAGATCGAATCGACGAACTCCAACTCGGCCAGAGAATCGACGACGAAATGCCCGACTTCCGCCCGCAGAGCGAGCTCGAGCCTCTTCGCGCGCGACTTGTTGTTGCCGTGCATCCCGATGCGGCGTGTTCGGAACGCCCGCGGCCAGCGCCGTGCAAAGCTCCCCTCGGAACAGGCGTCCACGGCGAGCCCTTCGTGTGCGACGGCCTTGGCTACGGCGACGCACAAAAAAGCCTTGCCCGCGTAGTAGACGTCAGCCCCCCGGAGGCGGGCGAAGGCCTCGTCCATGGCCTCTTCCAGGCGCGCGCCCGGGCGCGCAGCACGTCCTCGTCAAGAATGTAAAGCGGCGTGCCATGCTCCGCCAACTCGCTCGCGCCGATGCCGCCGGTTGCAATCCGCCGCCGACGCGGCGCGGGCCGACGACAGCCACGGTCCGTCCGACGAGCCGTCGGGCTCAGGCGCGGGAAGGTTTCAAGATTCATATGGCACTACATCCTCTCCGGAGCGCTGACGCCGAGCGAGGCCCAGCCCGTTGGCAAGAACCACGCCTGCGGCGTCGTTCACTCCTGAAGCGCGTTCTCATGAAGATCGAGTGACCTCCTCTTCCGCGAGGCGGCGGACCCGACCTGACCATACCATGCATGGTATGCAGCCGCAACCTCCTCGGAGGTGGCGCGCAACGCAGTGGGGCTCGCGAAGAGTCGCCGACTGGGCCGCGACGTCGGGGAAGCGCGCAAGCGTGCCGAGAAGCTCGGAATCGACGGCGTCCAGCAGACCGGGTGCGAATCCGTCCTCGCGCCTGACGCCGTGGGAGGCGGCGTTCGACGCCACCGAGCACGTGCGCGCGCGCTGGCGTATGGACGTAGTAGACGGGATTGTCGTTCGTGCGGGAGGCGACGAGGTCGAGGTCGAGGTCGAGCGTCGTGTCCACGGAGGCCCGGACGAGCGAATAACGGGCCGCGTCCACGCCGACGGCGTCGACAGGTCCTCAAGCGTCACGACGGTTCCCGCCCTCTTGGACACGCACGGGGACGCCGCTGCGGACGAGGTTGACCAGCTGGCCGATGAGGATCTCCATGTTCTCGCCCGGCCCGGCCGTATCGCCGTAGGCCCTCGCCATGGCGTACATGCGGCCGATGTACCCGTGATGGTCGGGCGCCGAGCATGTAGACGCAGTTGTCCCGCGCCGCGAGGCACGCTATCGAGATAGTAGGCGAGGTCGCCCGCAAAAATATGAGCCGCTTCGCCGTCGGATTTGACGATCACCCCTGTCCTTGTCGTCGCCGAAGTCGGTCGTGCGAAGCCACGAGGCGCCTTCTTTTTCATAGACGACGCCGCGCTCGCGCAAACGCTCGATCGCCTTGGAGACCGCGCCCGATTCGTGGAGCGAATCCTCGTGGAAGAAGACGTCGAAATCGGAGCGGAAATCGTGGAGCGAAGACTTGATTTCGGCGAACATCAACTCGACGCCTCGCGAACGGAAAGCCTCGAGGGCCTGCTCGTCGGGCGGCTCGCGCGGATCCGGCTCGCCGTCGGCGATTGAATCGGCGACGACCCTCTCGGCGATCTCTAGTGACGTACTGCCCGCCGTATCCGTCCTCGGGGCGCTCCTCGCGCGCTCGCGCCAGAAGGGGACGCGGCAGAGACGGTCAATCTGATTGCCGTGGTCGTTGAAGTAATATTCCTTGACGACCTTCGCTCCCGAAAACTCAAGGATCCGAGCGAGCGAGATCGCCGACTGGCAGCCCAGCAGGCTCCGCGCCGATGATGGAGGGCCGGTGGGATTGGCCGAGACGTATTCGAGGTTGACCGTCTTGCCGGCGGCGCCTTCCGTGCGCCCGGCAAGAGCCGTCCGCCCTCGACGACGGCGGGCGAGCTCGCCGACAGATGCGGCGGAGAGCCGTAGTGTTGACGAAACGGGCCCCGCGACTTCGGCTTCCTCCACCCGTCGTGCGCCGCGATCCGCGCCGCGAGCTCGCCCAGTTCGCGCGGATTCCTCCCGGCGCGCTTGGCCAGCTGCATTGCGACATTCGTGGCCCAGTCGCCGTGCTCGCGAGACCGAGGGCGCTCCACCTTCACGACGGGCAGCTCGCCCTCGATCGTCAGAGTGCCGTCGGCGGCGACAGCGGAGGCAAAGTTCGTCGGCGACGAGCCGACTGAGTTCTTCGGGTGTCATGCGCGCAATTCTACGCGGCGGCTCCGACACATTCTCGCGAACGGGCCGTCCCGAGAAGCGCGAACTCGGTCATAGCTGCTAAAGTTACTTCTCAGGCCCCAATAGCTCAGTGGATGAGAGCGTTTGCCTCCGGAGCAAAAGGTCGCGAGGTTCGAGATCCTGTTTGGGGTACAGCCTTATGAGACTGGGGTGCCGCTATGAGACCGGGCGCGCCGCCTACGAGCGGCTGACCCGGGGCCCTCGTTCCACCAGCCCTCGTACATCGCGGTCGGAACGTCCGTGATGATGCCGTCCACGCCCATGTCGAGAAGCCGGGCGGCGACGTCGACGTCGTCGATCGTCCACGCGTGACCGCGATTTCCCGCCTCGTGCGCCGGCGACGACAGTCTCCGTCAGCACCGGAACCCCGCGGAGAAGCGGGACTTGGGCGACTTGGGCCTTGGGAAGGCCTTTGAGCAGACGCCGACGCGCCGCCCCTTTCCTTGCTCGCGAGGCCGCGACGATCCTGGCGATGGCGCCTATGCCCAGCGAGCTCGCGGCCCCCGGCAGCTCGCCTCGCAAGCGGCGCAGCCGGCGCTCCGAAAAGCTCGCGACGCACACCCTGCTCTGGGCGCCTGCCTCGCGTATCGCTCGGGCGAGCGGGGCTGCGACGTCGTCGGACTTCGCGTCGATGTTGAAAACCGGCGTCGGGGTATTTTTCCGAACGCTTCGTCAACGCGCATGGCCGCCGGCCTGCCCTCGCGGCCGCGAACCCTCGCGAGCTCCCTCCACGTGTAGCCGCGGACTTTCCCGCCGACGCCGACGGCGCGGTCCAAGGTCGCATCGTGGCTGAGGACGGCGACGCCGTCGGAGTGTGGCGCGACGTCGGTCTCAGGTGGCGGAAACCTCGCTCGACCATGGTCAGGAAGGCCTCTGCGGTATATTCTCCGGGCGTTCCCGCGCCGCCGCGGTGGGCGACGACGATGGGCGCCGATGGGATCGAGCATCGCATCAGCCGCAAACCCCTGCAGGGCGTCGACCGCCTATCTGATCCTTCAGGAACTGGACGGGGTTCATGAGGCTTGTCGTTTTGGTCGTACGCCTCCAGGTGCAGGTGCGGGCCGGTGGAATTGCCGTCTGGACCCACTTTTTCCAGTGACCTGGCCCGCCTTGATCCGTGTCGCCCTTCTTGACGAGAACCCCGTTGTCGTACATGTGGATGTACCACGTGGTACGTCTTTCCGCCAATCCTCGTGCTTGACGATGATGAGGTTGCTCGAGACGCCCCTGGATCCGGCGCCGGCGTGGGTGACAGCCGTCGGCGACTGCGTGGATCGGAGTGCCCATCGGCGCCGCGAAATCCTGGCCGGCGTGCATCGAGACGTCGCCGTAGATCGGGTCGACGCGATATCCGAAGGCCGACGTCAAACGATAGACGCCCTGCTGGAGGGGCATGACTGATCTGGCCGCCGCGGTGCGAGCTGGCAAACGCCGCCCGTGCTCCAGCCGCCCCGGAGGCGGGAACAGGTGGTGATCGTCTCGTTGTTTTCGTTCTCTTTTGGCCTGGTGAGGAGATTCGTTGGCCCATCGAGGCGGGCCTGCGCGTTGGCGTCGCCGGTGAGAGGCGGCCGGAACATCGGCCTTCTCTTTCGTTTCGCCCCCGATGTAGGGAACGAGAGAGGTTGTTCTGCGCAGCGGTCGCCGGCGTGTTGTTTGTGGCGAGAATCGGCACGCCTGCGGCCACCAGCGTCGCGACGCCAGCCGCCACGCCCTGGATGGCGCACTGCTTCGAGCCGAAGGAAGCCGGCTGCTCGCTCGCGGCGGACTCGGACTTGGCGCGCTCTCCCCTGGAGCCCCTTGCCGTCCTTGCGGCTTTCGCGTCTGCTGCCGCCTTCGCGTCTGCGTTGCGGTTTCGCCGCTGCCGCTCGCCGACGCTCCAAACGGGATATCTGCGCGCCTTTCGGAAATGGCGTCGCTGATCGTCGTGCAGGTGAGAACAGCGGTCTCTTCGTCGGACTCGTTTGCCCCGTCCTCGTTGTCAAAGGCCGCCGCAGCAGCCTCCGCCGCACGCTCGGCCTCGAGGATCTTCCCGCGCCAACTCGGCCTGCTGCCGCCTGCGCCCCGACGAGCCTCTTCACGGCTCGCGGTTTCCTGCTCTGCGCAGGCTCCTCGGCGGCCCGGCGCTCGTCTTCTGCGCGTTGCTCAGCGGCGGCGCGGGCCTCCGCCGCTTTTTCGCGACGCCTCGGCCTTCCCTGCTCCCGCAGCTGCCCGTGCCCTGCGGATTTCTCCCAGGCAGGCGGCCTTCTTGGCTTCGCGCTCTTTGCGCGCCTCCTCAGCTTTGCGGTCCGCCTCCGCCTGGCGAGACGATCTCCAGACGCCTCAGCGATTACGGCGAACGGGCTGCTTCCGCACGGCGCGACCATGCCTTCTGAGCTTCCTGGGCCTTGCGGGCCTCCTCGGTTTTCCGCCGCACCTCTTCGGCCTGGCGAATCGCCTCGGCTTCTTGCTCTTCCTCCGCGCGACGAGCCTCCTCCGGCTCTGCGCGCTTCCACTCCACCGCCTGGCCTGCTTCAGCCTTGCGCGCCTCCTCAGCCTTGCGAGGCCTCTTCGGCGCGACGGGCCTCCTCGCGTGCGGCCCTCCGCGCCGCGCGCTCGCCTGCTAGCTCCTCCAGCTTGCAGGCCTCTTCGGCCTTGCGAGGCCTCCCTCGGCGCGGCGGACTTCCTCCGCCGAGTTTGCGCGCGGCCCTCCGCGCCGCGCGCTCCTGCGAAGCTCCTCCAGCTTCCGGGCCTCTTCGGCCTTGCAGGCCTCTTCGGCTCGCCTGGCCTCTTCAGCCTGACGCGCTCCTCCCGCGCGACGGGCCTCCTCAGCCTGCAGGCCCTCTCGGCCTTGCGCGTTTGGCCTCGACCCTCCACTGAAATCTCTTCCTAACCGAGCTTCCTCCTCGGCGATTCTCTGCACTTGCTCTGCCTCCTGGCGTGCGCGATTTCTCAACCTCGGCTCTCTGCCCCGCCTCGCCTTGCGTGCCGGCAGCTTCCTCCATCTCGCGAGCCAACCGCGTCTGGCGGCGGTTGAGGCTCGGGGTCTCCTGCCTAACACCCGAACGGCGCGTCCGGGCAGCCTGAACCTGAGCCTGCGGCTCGGTGTTAAGTGCGTGCCTGCCCATCATCCTCCGGTTCTATGATTTTCCGGTGACTCCATTACAAAATGATAACGACCCGCCGAAAGGCCACCACCCTTCACGCGACGACGGCCGAGACGACCTTCTCCATGCCGGAACGCCCCCTCAATCCCTTTGAATTCCTCCTACAAATATCGCATGTATCCGGAGCAGACGTCGGTTTTAGAAATACACATCACTTTTGACGCATGAAACTCGCCGCCAAGTCCATGTGTAATGTCGAATTCCAAAGGGTGGGGGAAAACAGTGCATCACGAGCCAGACGACTTCAGGCCCCAGACTGCGGCTTCATCGAGGATCTCTACACCGGACTTCCTCAAGAATCCGTCTGCCGTCCCCTCCGCAGTGGGCGACCTTTTCAGAAGATGGCGCGCGAGGCGCCCCGTGCACAAACGGGCTGATCCCGACACCCACCAAGGCGCAGATCGAGATTTCCTCCGGAGCGACTCGGCAGGCGGCGCCCGATCTCGGTCTCCACCCGTTCGGACCTCCCTCCGCGCCCCGCCGGCCGCGCTGCGCCGGCCCTCACGCCCCTATGCCAAACGCGCATGCTGGTGGCAGGCGACACCGATCTCTTCCGGCGAGACCGTCCGCATGAAGGGCACGGCGAAGTCCGTCGCAGCCAACATGGACGCCTCGCTCGCCATTCCGACGGCGACGTCGTTCCGCGAAATCCCCGCCAAAGACGATGTTCGACAACCGCGCCATCGTCAACGAGCGGCTGCGGGCCACCCGGGCGGCAACAGGTCCTTTCCACCCACCTGGTAGCCTTCGCCGCAATTGAGGCGCTTGTCCAGATGCAGGATGAACGACTCGTACACGTTGGCCGACAGCGCAAGCCCCGCAGTCCGCCATCCCGAGGCATCACTTTCGGCATCGCGATCGAGCGCCGCCGCCCCGACGGCTCCGCACCCTCGTCGTGCCTTCCGTCAAAGCCCGCTAGGACTCATGACTTTTCCGCGATTTCCTCTCCGCTTACGGGGACCTCAGTGCGCGCAGGCGCGAGCGTCCTTAGGAATCGACGACTTCAGGAACCACCGTCCCACTGAACCCAGGGCATCGGCTGTCGCAGTCGGTCCCGCGGCTCGCGCGCCGGGCGAGGGGCGATCATCGGCGTCGGCTCCATGGTCTACCCCCGCCCAGTTCTCCGGCACGTCGGACGCCGTGCTGGCCCGCCTCGGCATCTCCAAGGTGGTCACCGTCTCCTCCACCTGACGACCACCGCGTGATCCAGAGCCACGTCGGGCGAGTTCCCACGGCTCATCGAACGCAAGCTCACCGGCCTCGACGGCGCACGACAAGTCTTCCATTCGCTCCACGTTCCGACGGAGCCTTTTCGTCTTCAGGCGCGACGTCAGACTACAACCCCGCTCAAAGACCCGGACAAAAGTGCCTCTCGCGTGCAGGCCTCACTCCACGCGTATCGCCTCGCGGGGCATCTCATTGCAGACACGGACCCGATCTCCTTCGCACCCTCCGCCACCGGACCTTTCCCTGGGATCCTACGGCCTGACGTCGTCGGGACCCGACCGCTCCTTCCCCACCGGGGATTTCACGGACAACGGCTCGATGACCCCTGCGCGGCGCTTTCGCTGCAGAGGCGTACTGCGCGTCGATCGGCTTGAGTACATGCACATCACAGATCGGAGCAGCGCCGCGCTGGTTCCAGGGCGAATCGAACGCCGCGCGCCAGCTCACCGACGACGAACGCTCAGATTCTCGGGAGGCTCAATCAGGCGGCCCGGAGCGTTCCGAGACGTTCCTGCACCACCAGAGTACCTCAGGCGGAAAGCGCTTCTCGCTCGAAGGCGGCCAGATCGCTTCATCCCGCGCTGAGCGCCATACTTTCCCGCGCCGCCCGGCGGCGCTGGACACGGTTGCGATCTCGGTGGCCCACAGGGAAAGGCTCAACGTCTGACGAGACATCGCGGGAAAGCGGTACAAGCAAATTTTCACACGACCGGGTTGCGCCACGGATTCGTCGACAGAGCGCACCGTCAAAGGCTCCAGGCGACGTCAGAGTACCACCTGGGAACCGGGGACGTACACCTCTCGCAGCGGCGGACGACGGCGTCTATCTCCGCGGCGAACGCTTCCGCACCTCGAGAGCGGCGAGACGGCGTTTTGGAGATCGTCCGCGCACGCCAAGACCTTCAGGACCGGGAGGACCGAGGACGCGCCGTTTGCCGATCCTCATCCACGCGGCGACGCCGCACTCGTTTTCAGCGAGGGGTCGTCCGTAGTACTCAGCCTTTCGCGGCTTCGCTGGCTACCGCGCCGGCGGGACCGTCCACATCATCGTCAGCAGCCAGATCGGATTCACTGGCGCATTTCCGGGCGTTCCTCGAACTTCACCGCGACCGACGGCTGGCAGAAGGGGCCTGCAGATGCGATCTTCCACGTCAACGGCGCGACGGCGCCGTCGATGCGCGCAGCGGCATGCCTGGCGGCCCTGATACCGTCAGGCCTTCTCGAAGACGACTTGCAATCGTCGACGTCGTCGCTGCATCGACGCCGCCGGACACAACGAGGCGGCGATCCGTATTCGATGGCCAGCGGTCATATGCCGCCTTGGTCGAGTTCGAAGAGGACGTTCCCGCCAGCTGCTGCAAAGGGAGGGCGCTCATCGGCCAGCCGAGGCAAGGACCGCCGAGCAGGCCGAAGCCTCGAAACTACCGGGGCGACCCTCGACAGCGCGCCGCGGCAGGTCCAAGGCCGCCGAGGACGAGAGAAAACGTGACCCGCCGGCAAAGTCCAGCGGCGTCTATGAGGCCTGGGTCCGGCAGCCCAGCAGGAAGATGCGGGAACGCGATGATCGGCTGGACCAGCTACTGGACCGCACGTATTGAGATTCCAGCGAGGATCGGCGACGCCCACCTTCATTCCCGACGGATTCACGCACCTCACCGAAGATCGCCCAGCTCTACGAGCTGGGAGGCGAAGACTGATGCGCACCGCAGGACGTCGATTGGGAGCTATGGGAGAGAGATCGCCGCGTTTGGCTCGCTCCTCATCGAGAGGGGTTCCATACGCATGTCCAGTCAGGACGTGCGCCGCCGAAATCTTCGTCCAAAGGCACGCGGTTTCCCACGACCACAACACCGGCGCGAGTGGGCGCCCCTCGATCATTTGACGGAAGACCAGGCAAAGCTGGCTGGATCTACGACTCTTTCCGAGTATTCGGTCATGGCCTTTGAGTACGGCTATTCCTCGAGCGCTTGATGCTCGTGGTGTAGAGGCGCAGTTCGGCGACTCGCGAACGGCGCCCAAACGGTTGTCGACAATTCGTCTCATCGGCCGAGCGAAAGTGGAACCAGCATTCGTCTCTGTCCTCCTCCTTTCCCCACGGGTACTGAAGGTCAGGGCCCGACCATTCCTCCGCGCGAGATCGAGCGGTATCTCAGCTGTAGCGCAAAACAACATGTGGGTCTGCCAACCGTCCACCCCGGCCAGCCATTTCCATTACGCTGCGCACTCAGGCTTACGAGCGTCCGCGTCGGCCGCTCATCGCTTTCTCGCCGAAGCAGCTTCTGCGACGCCGGGGCGTGGTCTCGCCGGTCGAAGACTTCATTCGGGGCTCCTTCCTCCCGGTCATCGGGCGACGACGCCGAGGGTGAAGCCCGCGGAAGCGATGCCTCCCGGAGGCGCGTCCGCCGGAGATTCCGCCCGCGGAACTGCGCCGGCACGAGGGCGCCCGCCGGGAAGCGCATTCGCGCGAGAAACCGCCGCCGGAGGCGCATCGCGGGCGCACATCGACCGAGGTCCTTCTCTGCTCCGGCCGCATTTATTACGATTTGGCCGATTTCCGCAGGAAGATCGGGGACCGGCGGACGGCGATCGTCCAGCTGGAACAGTACTATCCGCTGGCCACCGAGGCTCTGCGGGCGGAGCTGGCGAAGTACCCCGGCGCCGAGATCGTCTGGGTCCAGGACGAGCCCGAGAACATGGGCGCGTGGCGTTTCCTCCTCGTCACGGTGTTTCGCGAGCTCGGGCTCACGCCGAGGCTCGTCTCCCGCCCGGCCTCGGCGTCGCCGTCGGTCGGCATCGCCCGAGCCCACACGACTCAGAACGAGATCCTCATGCGCGCTGCGTTCGAGCGCTGAGGCCCGGCTCCTCCGATGCAGACGGGGGCTCCGATGCAGACGGGGGTTCCCGATCCGAATGGGCGCGCTTGTCCAACCCGGATTGACGCCGCTTCCACAACAGCGGAGGCGCTACAGTCTAGAGTTGAGGTAACTTCTAAGATGTAGCACAACTGAGGAGCAAACGTGGCGATCTTCTTCATCGGCGACGAGCTCGTCGCGGGCTTCGGCGACGCGCGGGCTCTCGGCTGGACTGGGCGAGTCATGGCACGAACCCGCAGCGAACCGCCTCTCATGCCAATAACCCTTGCCGTTCCGGCGAAGACACAGCGGCACTGGCCAAAACGCTGGGGCGACGAAGTGGCCCGACGCCTCGCCACGATGAAGACAACCGTCTCATTATCGGCTCTAGGATCCCATGACCTCGACTCGGGCCAGACGCCCGCCGCGCTCGGCTCCATCTCGCGCAACATCCTCGATGCGGCTGCTCGAATGAAGCTCCGGTCCTTCATCGTGGGCCCTCCCCCGCGTCGGGAAGTGCCTTTCAAAATCCAATTGGATCTGTCGAAGGCATTTGGCGACGTCTGCGCTCGCCGCGATCTCCCTATGTCGACACTTTCACCCTCTCGTCGAGCACGAACAGTGGAACACCGACTAGTCGATGTCCAGCGGCTACGAACCACGCCAAGCGGGCTGACGCCTCGTGCGCACGGCTGGTTCTCCACAACGGATGGAACGATTGGCTGGGAGTCCCTGCCGTCGGTGCATCTTAAGATCGTTTAGAGTTCTTTAGATCCATTTAAACTCTTTAGTACCGCTTAGGGCTTAAACCACCCTTCAAGGCGTTTTCCCCGCGGCCTCGGCAACCGCGCCGGCTCTTTGCCCAACCGTCTTCCACTTCTTAGTCGGTCATGGTCCGCGCCTCCTGGCGCCTATCGTCTCAAAGCCGTCAGGCGCCGTGAAGACGAAACCTCCGATGTGGTGCGTTATCGTGATTTCTTCACGGTGAACGAGGGCATGGTGGTGCCAGCACAGCAGGACGGCGTTCGCAAGGTCGGTTTTCCCGCCCGCTTCCCATGGCAAGGCGTCAACATCAGTCAGAGCAGGAATCGACCCTAAAATCGCCCCAAATTCTCCTTGTTCCCGCACAGACGATTCCAGGCACACGCCGAAACGCCCTGCCTCGACCAATTTCACGGCATAAAAGTGCAGCTGCCGAAGCGCCGAGCTTTCATTCTTCTCGATGGCGACAAGCATTCGCCCGCGCGCCGCTCCCAGCCGGGAGACGGCCTTCGCCAGATCAGCGGCTTCAGCCGTCAGCATTTCCTCCGACAAGGCCGAAAGGTCGACCTCCCCCAACTCCGTCACAGCCTCATTCAAACGCGAAAGGCAATCGGCAAACCTGTCGTCGCCCCTACGCTCCGCCGTCGGACGGGCGGATCCAAATCAAACGTGACCACCGCCGGCCACCCCCGACATCCGGCTGCCATCATCGGCTGACACTCATCGACCTCGCCCCCTTTCACTCTTTTTATCCCTTCGTCTGCCATCCCACAAAAACAACAGCCCGATGTCAACTTTTTGTTCGATAAAATCTTCTAAATTATCGTTTCAAAATACTTTTAATCACCAATAAAGCAAACGATATCGAAAACCTAAGTTTGCAAAAGCCGCGATGGGGCGGCTATCAACCAACGTCCATCAACTCTATTCAGGAACGGCCGCCAGCAGCCTTCAGGAACGCCCATCAGCCTTATTCAGGAACAGTCACCAGGCAACCAGCCTTCAGGAACGCCCATCAGCCTGTATTCAGGGAACAGTCGACCAGGCAAACGGGTGCCCTGCGGGATCGGCGTAGATCCGCCATTCTTTAGGGTCGGGGTCGAGAATCGGCGTGAGGGGCGCCCACGGCCTTTTCGACGACGCCGCAGGCCTCTGCCAGAATCCTCAACCAGCAGATCGAAATGCGCTCGATGCTCGCCGCACCCTCCGGGCCATCTCGGAGGTACGTACCCCTCTACAGCGATGGAATGAGAATCTCCCGACGGGTTCCCACTCCAAGGTCACCCACTCCGGCCGCTCTTGGCCGGAAACAGCCGGTTCCGGCTCTTCGCTGGCAACACTCCATTCGCACGCATCACCGGCAGCACTCCATTTCCGCACGCGTCGCCGACGGCGAAGCCCGACCGCCTCGCCTCCCGATCGCGACCGTCCCGTCAGCAGAAGCCCCTGTTTTCACCCCGGCGCCTTTTGACAAGCCCCGGCCCTCCCGGCGGTTCCGGAAGATCGAGAACCTGTTGCCAGAACCTCGCCAGCGCGACGGCGTCGTCGCACTCAAAAACAAGTTGCGTCAATCGTCCAACGGCCATGGTCCGAATTTATCACCGACGTATACAGCGGATCTCTTCGAACGGCCAGCAGCACGGCACCAACTCGGCGAACGGCGAAACGGCACGGACTCGGCGAACGGCAGGAAAATACCGTGCAGTCTCCTGGCGGCAGCACCGACACAGCCGATTCCGCGAACGCCACTGAAAACACCGCACTCACGATCGGGCGCGGCAAACACTGACCGGTTTCCGCGCCGCGAGATACCGCGCACCGCACCCGCGATCGTCCGCACAAAGATACACTGCCACAGCTGCAGCCGCCTGCGGCCGCACGCAAACAACGCCACAGCACAGCCACAGCGGCACAGCCCGAGAAATAGGAAAATACAGGGCGTCGAAAGGGCCCGGATCTTAGATCCAGGCCCAGCGCTCATGCACGTTGGGACGCTTGCCGTGATTGGCAGGCTTTTCCGCGCGCGAGCGACGCTTGCGACCGCGACGGCTCATTGTTGCTCCTCAAATTGATTGTGCACCGAAAGGCACGACGGAGTGTCGAAAGTGTATCAGCCGACGACGTCGGCCGCTATGCCGCCGCCACAACGGTCAGCCGCCCAATGCGGCTGCCTATTTCCGCCCCGTCGCACGGAAGGCCTGTCAAACCCGCATCCATTTCTGCTTTTGGTCGTCCTGCTTTAGCCGTCCGGTGCCTCTTGTTCTCCGTTTGTTCCCCGTCGCCCCAAAAGGCCCGCGCTTGCCCGCCCCCCGCCGGGAAGATTTGCCTGCCCCCGCCGGAAGAAGTCGTGGTGCTCGGAGGCGCCAAAGGCGACGCATTCTGCCTTTCGCAGAAAGGACGCATTCCTGACTTTCGCAGAAAGGAAGGGATCGGCGGGCCGCTCACGAACGAGAATTTGGAGGGCGAAGGCTCCGACGGCGATTTGCCGCTTAAGTCATCCTCTGGAATCAGAGAACACGAAACGCATCGGCACGGAGACTCCTCTCGACAACGTCAAAGGCAGCGCCACGCTGCTGGTCTCCAAGCGGTCTTCGCTCTGCAGGCCGTTTCCACTGGCAACCGCCGCCGCCGGGCTTCACAGGACTCGGCTTCGCGGGCGCTTTTCAACGGTGTCGGGACAGCACCACGACGCGGGGCGCAGGTCTGGCGGCGACTTCTGTCCTATGTCTGCGCCCCCGGCCCGAGGTTCTACGCCACCCTCCCAATGCAGCGCAGCGCCGCTGCACCTTCGCCAACCCCGCAGACGCTCCGCTCCTGCCCCCGGCCTGAAAACCACCACGGCTTTCAGACCTTCGCCAACTGCAAAATGCTCTACGTCTTCGCCGTCCTGTGTTGCCGTTTGCCGTCGCCAATCTGCAGCGCAGCTTTACGCCGTCGTCGATCTGTATACGGCATCTGGTCTGTCACCGCATGCGAAGGCTGACGAGGCGCCCGATTCAGCGCAGCACGACCTCTTGACGATTTCGCGGACGTGGTTTCCGCCTCGGTCAGCTCCGAGCAGTGGGGCACGTCTCGCAGTGGCGCGCAGACGCGCGGCCGCTTCGAGAGGCATTTGAGCGTCGAGCAACTCAAAAAGGTGATCAGCCCACCTCTTCGCACGACCCTTCGAGATCAAGCTCCCCGGCGCGCCGCACAGGCCGCCGACGCCCGCGCCTCCGCACGCCTGTCTGCCGTCGCCGCTGACCCGCGGTCAAGGCCGTCACGCCGATCGCCGACGCCCCGTCATGCGACGCCAGCCCGATCCTCGGCGCCGCCGTCCCCAGCTGCAAGCTCCAGGCCGACTTGCCCTCAAGATCTCCTCGACGGCCTTCGCTAGCTCCTCGTCGCTTTCATTTCTTCTCCTTCTTGCCCATACCCCAGATCGCGCGCATAGGTCGGTCAACGAGATCGCGCAGCTGCCTCCTGCCTCAGTGAGCCGCGACTTGACCGTCCCTATCAGGGTGTCCATGACCTCGGAGTCTCCTCGATGAGGAAAAACCTTGGACGTCGGCCAGATAAACCGCGAGGCGGCGATCCTCCAGGAAGTTGGCCAGGGCGTCCGCTATCTCGGAATCCGGCAGATTCTCGATTGCCTCCAGCCTCCGCGGACTGGAGTCCGACTGACGCGTGGGTCGGCGTCGTACTCCTGCCAGTCCTCGACTTCCGCCACATCCGCCTGCTTCGGCTGGCGCGGCTCCGATAGCCCGAGATGGGACGTGTTGTTGAGGATGCGGTAGAGCCACGCCTTGAGGTTCGTGCCGGGCCTGTACTGATGAAACGCGGCGAAGCCTTCGCGTACGTTTTCCTGGACCAGGTCCTCGGCGTGCCTGCGGATTGCGGGTGAGCCCTCGGCTGCGCCGTAAAGCTGGTCGAGGACGGGAGCGCCTCGCCCTCGTTCGAAGCGACGCGACCTTTTTCGGCCTGCGTTTCGCCTGCGACGTCGAACTCCGCCGCCCGGTCGGCGTCGGAGCCCTCGGCTTCTGGGTGGTCGTCTCGGTAGTCATCGTCTCCCTAGGGCTGTCGGGATTGGCGCTATCAGAAACGCTTCGCGCGGTTTTGCATTCGGTCGCTGCGCCCCGGTTCGCCCCCTGGCGCATCTGCTTGCAGGCGCCGCCTGCGCCTCGGCGGCCGTTCCGTTCGTTTGCCGTCCTTTCGCTGCGCCGTCACGATTCGCCTCGCACGGCGACATCCTCGATTCCCGCTTGTCACGGCCGCCAGCCCGCAGCATGTCCAGCAGCCATCGCGCCCCGCCTAGCGCCAGACCCTCGTCCGCGGCGCCCCCGACCCGCGATCCGCGCTTTCCAGACCGGCGTATTACGGGCAGGGGCGCTTTATGCTGTAGGAATAGACACTACGAGTATTCTACGTGCAGTTGCCCGGCCCTTCTCGCGCGCCTTCATGCGGCAGGCGCCGATGCGCTCGCCCACCTGAGGCTCACCGCGAGCGCGCGCGGCGGCTCGCCCCCGTCGCTTCGAAGTTCGGCGTGGAACTGGGATGAGACGACGTGCCGGATTCGGCGACTCTCGCAGCCTCGGCGCGGTCTTCGCCGTCGCGGGAGTCGCTCTGGCCGCCGGCAAGTTCCCGCGCACGGCGGGCGCCGTCCTCGCGGCCGCGCAAGTCCCCGCGGCGCTGGCGAACTATCAGTGTGGGCGGGCAAGGGCAAAGACCGCCAGAAGCGCTCGCCAGGCCCCGGCAGGGGCTTCCAGGGCCGCCGGTCTCGTCGGCGGCGCCCTCTCGCCGCAGCCGACAGGGACGGCAAGCCTTCCTTCTCCTGGCGCACGCGAGACCAATCGCCGCCTGATGCGCCAAGGCGCGGGCGCCGCTCTCGCTGGGCGGAGAGCCGTACGCCGCAGGCGCTAGGGCGTGCGCGTGAGTCGCTGGCGGCACCCGCCGCTCCGCAGCACTCGCGGCGGCGCAGCGGTGGAAGCACGCGGCACATCCGCTGGCCTCGAGCGCCTTGGCCCGCATGGCTGTCGAAGTCGCTGACGCGCTGAGGTACCTGCTTGCGGCGGCGCTCGGCGAGAGCCCGCAGTCATCACGTCGCCCCTCATTTCCCGCGACACTGTATTGATGGCGCAGGGCCTGGGCTGCGATGGGGGCGGGAGTCGAAGGCGACGGCGCCGCGATCGTCGTCACGCCCGGCCCGCTGCGGGGCGCGCATGACGTCGGCTTGGCCGGAACCGCCATGCGCTGTCCCCAATCGCCCTCTTTGCGCGGGGACGTGTTTTCGACGGCGACGAGGCCGCGCGGACACGCCCGATCGCCCCGCTCATGCGGGCGCTGGAGCAACTGGGCGGCCAGATCGCGCTTCAACGTCCGCCTCAAGCCAGGCCGCCCCTGCCGATGACCGTCGAGGGGCGGTCGCCGGAGGAACGAGTCGGATCGACGCGTCGGGGTCTGCAATTCGTCTCGGCGCTATTACGCTTGCGGCGCCGCGAATGGATAGAGGGTCTGGACATACGCCACACGGGCCGGCGAATACCCTCGGCGCCCGCACATCGCCATGACCGTCGACGTACTGCGCGAGGCGGGCATCGCAGTGCGCGCCATCGACGGTTCCGGCCGGTCCGGCGGACTTTCGCCTTCCGTCGAACCGCCTCCGGGCAACGGATCCGCCGCCCGCGGCGGGTTCGGCACCGAGTCCGCCGATTCCCCGGTTCGCCCACGCGATGGACGGTCGAGCCCGAATCCGAGGATCGGTGACGTCACGGTGGAACCGGACCCAGTCTCGAATGCGGGGCCGTTCCTCGCCGCCGCGATGGCGACGGGAGGCGAGACAATCCTCGACTGGCCCGATTCGAGGCAGCCTGGGTCGGCCTATCGCGAGCTTTTTGAAGCCATGGGAGCGCGCACCCGCGCAGCCGACGGCAGGCTCGCCTTGTGCGGACCGGCCACGATCGGCCCCATTGACGCGGACATGCACGACGTCGGCGAGCTTGTGCCCACGGTCGCCGCGGTCGCAGCCTTCGCCGACGGCTACGTCTGCTCTGCGCAGCATCGGCCAGCTCAGGGGCCACGAAACCGACCGTCTGGCGGCCCTCGTCGCAGAATTGACGAAGGTCGGCGCGAGGCGCAAATCGAAGGCGACGACCTTCTCGTCGAGCCGGGCCCGCCGAGGCCCGCGACGATCGAGACCTACGCTCGACCATCGCATGGCCTGCCTTCGGGGCGATCCTCAGGCTGCGCATTCCCGGCCTGAGAGTTGCGAACGTCGAGACGACCGCCAAAACATTCCCCCAATTCGTCGACATGTGGGAAGACCTCGCGGCGGGCGCCGAGGACGTCGCACCCGCCCCGCTCGGCGACATCTTCGGACACGCCGGGCTCAAGGCACGAGGCGGGACATCAGCACCGACGACCCTCGCGTGAGGGTCCGCCCCGGCAGTCGCGGCCCGCACCAAGATCCGCCCGACTATTCGTCGGCCAGCACAGCAGGTTGTGGGCGTCGATCGCGGCCGCTATCGCCTCGTGCTCGCCGGGGCCCCGCCGTCACCGCGGTCAAGGCGCGCTGAGCTGGGCCCGCGGCTCCGTCGTCGTCGGCGATCGAGTGCGGGTGACGGGCGACGTTTCGGGGAAAAAGGACACCCCTGGCCCGCATCGTCTCGGTCGAAGACCGCTCCTCCCAGCTTCTGCGCAGCACCGAGGAGAGGATGGCCGCGAGCGCTGCATCGTCGCCAACGCCCAGCAGCTCGCGATCGTCACGCTTAGCCGACCCGCCGCCGAAAACCGGAATGATCGACCGCTGCCTCGTCGCCGCCTACGACGCCGGGATGAGCCGCTGCTGGTGCTGACGAAGGCGGACCTCGCCTCCCGGACCGGCTCCCTCGATTCTTACGGGGCGCTGGGCCTGCGCGCGCCCGTCGTCGCTCGACCTGGGGTCCTGCAGACTTGGGCTCGCAGACTCCCGAGGGCGACGCCGGGCCAGCGGGCTGGAGGCCCTTCGAAAGGCGCTCGCAGGCGTCCGAACGGTGCTGGTCGGCCATTCAGGAGTCGGAAAAATCAACCCTCATCAACGCTTTGGTGCGGACGCCGATCGGGCGACCGAGAGGTGAACGCGGTCGCGGAAAAAGGGCGGCACGTCGACGTCGGCCGTCTCGCCTCCGCCCTGCCCGGCGGAGGGAGGATCATCGACACGCCGGGGGTGCGCAGCTTTCGGTTTGGCCCACGTCTCGCCGCAGGATGTTCCTCAGAGGTTCACCGACCTCGCCGCGATCGCCGAGAACTGCCCCACGCGGTTGCAGAGCACGGATGGATTCCCCGGAATGCGCGCTGTCCGAGCAGACGGATCTGAGGCTCATTGCCCGAACGTCCTCTCCGCCGGCTCTTGGCCGCCTGCACCGAGGATTGGAGCTGAGAATGCTCTCCCTCACCCGCGTCAACGACGACCTCGCCCTCGCGAGGCTCGTCATCGACCGCGTAGACTCCGTGACGCTTCGCCGCTTTCAGGCCGAACTTCTCCGCCCGGACGGAGGGAGGGCCTTTCCCCGCCATCGACGTCGACAGGAGGCGGAGCAAATCATCGGGCCATGCTCGGCCGCTCGCGCTCGCGAGACGCCATCTACGGCGAGGGGCACGGCGGAATTCTCTGCGTTCGGCCGGGCGTTGGATCATCGGACCCCATCGACGGAACGAAGAACTACGCCCGCAGGGTCCCCGTGTAGAACGCTTTTGGCGCTGGAAGAAGAAGGCGAGATCGTCGTGGGCATCGTTTCGGCGCCCTCGCTCGGCAGAAGGTGGTGGGCGGCCAAGGGCGTCGGCGCGTTCACGGGCAAGAGCTGGGTGGGCGCACGTCGGCTCCGGGTCTCGGAAGTCTCCGATTTGGCGGAGGCCTCGATGTCTTACTCCTCGCTCAAAGGCTGGGCGGACCGCGGCCAGCTTCGCGCAGTTTCTCCGACTCGCCCAGCGCGTGTGGCGCTCGCGAGCCTACGGGGACTTCTGGAGCTTCATGCTTGTCGCCGAGGGCGCCGTCGACCTGGCGTGCGAGCCGGAGCTGGAGCTGTTCGACATGGCGGCCCTCGTTCCCATCGTGACCGAGGCCGGCGGCTCTTCCGTCGCTGCACGGCGAACCCGGCCCGTGGGGAGGCTGCGCCCTCGCCACCAACGGCGCGCTCCACCCCGAAGTTCTTGAGATACTGGGGTCCATTCGCGACGAGGACGCCGTGGGCGAAGGCGCGCCGAGCCTCAACGCCCCAGCCGGACGGAGCCAAAGCGGGCATAATTGACGCATGACCGACGAGCGCGAAATACTCACCTGGGATGAATTCAGAGACGCCTGCCGCGACCTGGCCAGCTCCGTGTGGGATTCGGGTTTTTCGCCCGGACATCATCGTATGCGTCGCCAGGGGCGGCCTCCTTCCCTGCGGGCTCCATCGGATACGCCCTGGACATCAAGAGCCCTGCTCGTGCTCAACGTCGAGTTCTACCGGGAATGGGAACGACGCTCCTCCGATCCCCGACTGGTCGATCCGTTCCCGACAACCACGGAATGACGGGAAAAGGTGCTCATCGTCGACGACGTCGCCGATTCGGGGCGAACGCTCAAATTCGTCCACGAGATCACCGAGCAGTATGCCTCTGAGATCAGGACGGCCGTCCTCTGTAGAAGCTCCTGAACCGTCCTCAAATGCGAATACGTCTGGAAGCGGACGGACCGCTGATAGCCTTCGCTTGGCGCGCTCCCCGCCGGTCAACGCCCAGGGCACGCTCGAGGCTTGAGTCCGTTCACTCCCTTGAAACGCCCCTCCCGCCGCCCCTGACGCGCCGAAGCGGGCCGTCCGCGCTCCGGCGGTCCCGGACAGCTCGAAGAGCCCGCGAGCGTCGGAGGCCCCCGATAGGTTGACTCCATGCTCGTTCTGCACGTCTCGATTGGCATCAGGCCGCGGCTTCCACCGGGCGGACCTCTCGCCCGCCCACGGATGTGGGAGGCCCGTCGTCGACCTGGTCAAAGGCGCCGGATCGACGCCGTCCTCATTTCGGGCGACGTTTACGATCGCGCCGTGCCGCCGACGTCGGCAGTCGAGCTCTTCGACCGCACGCTGGCCGAGCTCGCCGAGCGAGCGACGGTCGTCCTCACGTCGGGAAACCACGATTCGCCTCAGCGTTTGGGGTTCGGATCCTGCTCATGCGCCGAACGTCCACATTGCACAGACGCCCCGCCGTGCGGGAGCCCCGTCGAAATCGCCGGAAGGGACGGCAACCGGGTTTTCATCCCCATTCCCTATCTCGACCCCGATGTCGAACGACGGCGACTGGCGCCTTCCGGCCCGACGTCGGGCGACGGCTGGCGCTCGAGCCCTCTCAGGGCGGTCTCACGAAGCCGTCCTCGCCGCGGCTCTCAAGCTCGTCTCAGCCGACACTCCGCTCGCGCCCGCAGGACGCCGGGGCGTTCATCGTCATGGCCACGCGTTCATCTCGGGCGGAAAACCGCCGACTCGAGCGGGACATTTTCGCGTCGGCGGAGTCGACAGCGCCACGTCGGGGCTTTTCAGGCTCGGCGAGGACGGTCCGCCCGCTTTCCTACGTGGCGCTCGGCCATCTGCGCTCGCCACAGCGGGTGGAAGGCCGGGCGACCTCCTATCTGCTACCCGGATCGCCCGTGGCGTTCTCTTTTCGAAACCGCGCCGAAGAGCTCGGTCCTTCTCCACATCGACGGCAAGCGGGTCGAGACCGGACCGTTCCCGCCCCTGTGTGACGCAAGGTCCGCACGGTGGCCGGCGGCTTCGAGGATCTTTTGGCCCCAAAGCCTCCCGCGAGGCCGACCGACGCCTTCTTCCGAGATCGTCGTCACCCGGATCCGAGCAGGCCGGGCGAATATGGCGCGGATCTACGGGCCTTTGACAGCGTCCTCGAGGCTCCGCCACACGCCCGAGGGCGGCACGCTGCTCGCAGGAGCGGGCCGATTCCATCGCCGCGATGGCGCCCCTCGACATCCTTTTCTTCCTTTATGGCCCGCCTCGGGCAGCCGAGACCCGACCGACGAGGAACGCGCTATCCTCGCGCAGACGTTAGGAAGCCGCCCGTCTGGAAGGAAACGGCGATGAAATGCAGACCATGAGACGGCGTGAGGCAAGCTCCCATGAAAGGAGGCGGCGATGAGGCTTTAGGCGACTGGCCGTCTCGCATCGGCCCCTTTGCGGGCGCCTCCCATCGACTTCGACGCCCTGCCCAGCGGGAGGGCTGTTCTTGCTGGAGGGGCCCACGGGCTCCAGGAGAAGTCGACGATCATCACGACACCGTCGTCTGGGCGCTCTACGGCGGCGTCGCCGGAGGGAAGTTCGACGGATCGCCAGGATGCGCCTCGAGCGCACTCCAGCCCTTCTCGCGGGAAGTCCTTATGTCGACTCGTCTTTTTCCCGTCGAGGCGGAACCTTCGCGTCCGCCGCACACCCCAGTGGACCAAGGCCGGAAACAAAATCCGACGAACGCGTCGGCTGAGCTGTGGCGGCTCTCCGAAAAGCGCGGTGGAGGCTCAGCAGTTCGACGCAGGGCGAGATTCTGGAGGCCAAAGGCCCACGGGAACCGGCGTTGCAAATTGCGCGCCTCGTGGGACTCAGCCGCGAACAGTTCCTTCGAACGATCGTGCTCCCCCAAGGGAAGTTCGCCGACTTCCTCACATTTGGATCTGACCAAGCGCACCGCTTTGCTGGAGCAGGGTCTTCGACACGTCCGCCCATGGGCGGTCGCCGTGCTCAAGGAAAGGGCCTCGGCGGCGCAGTCAAAGTCGATTCGGCCCGCGGGGAATGGGCGTCGTCCGTCGAGAGGCTTAGCAGCGGGCTCTCAGCCCTCGAGTGAGGCGAGGCAAAGGCCGGTTGCGCGGAATCCGTGAGCGCCGCCGGGATCCGGCAGACGCGGTCCGGACGGCGGCGCTCGCCGCAGCCGCCGTGCTCGAGCCAAAGAGAAAGCGAGTCAGCTGAAGAAGAGTCCCGCGCTCGCGTCGAAGCGAGCCCGCGAAAGCCGTTGCAGCGCAGGAGGCGGCCGAGCTCGCCTCCCGCCTTCAGACACGCTCGCGGCTTCCGGCCTGCCGTGACCGCTTGCGCGCGGAAGAATCCGAGATCGACGGGCTCTGACGAATCTCCGCAGCCCACGCCCTCGCCGCCCGGGCGTCGCCCTTTCCTGGCGGCTCGAGCAGGGGAGAGGCCGGGCTCAGCCAGGCCGAACGGCGCTTTGCGCTCCTCGAGCGCCTCGGATCGTCGCCGCGCGACATCGACGCGGCGACCCTGGAATCCGCAGACCGGGCTCCATGAGGCCATGACCTTCCCGCAGCCGTCTCACAGATCTGGCCGCCGTGGAAAAGGACCTCGCATCCTCGCTGACTGAACGACCGCTGCGCACGAGGGCTCCGCGCACAGGAAAAGTCAGGGCCGCACGGGGCCAGTCGCCGCACTGCCAGACGCAGTCCTGAGGCCGAGAGGCTGCGCGCCGAGAGGCGGAGGTCACGCATCGAGGCCTGGGAATAGCCAGAGTCGCTCATCACAGAGGCTGCGGCGCTTCGCCGAGTCTGGACCGTGCGCGCTCCGCGTCGGAGAGGCGAATGGGCCGTCGCGAAGACCGCCGCAGCAGCTTCGAGGAGGCCCGTCTGCTGCGCGACGAACAGACGCTCGCGTGGACGGCTTCGATGTCGAAAGCGATCATCGCGGGCGGGCTTTCCAAGGGCGAGGCCTGCGGTCTGCGGTTCGACCAGGCAGTCCCGCTCCCGCGCCGCCTTCGAGCGTCAAAGCGACTCGGGAAGACGTCGAGGACGCCGGAAGAGCAGCGGCAGCAGCCCGGGGATGCCTCGCCGAGGCGGAAAAACGCGCCGTGCGGGCCCAGGCCGGGATCGCGGCCGCCGAAGCGGATCTGAAGGGCCTCACGCAGAGTCCGATCGCCTCGGCGCTCAAACGGACAGCAGGCTCCGAGCTCGCGTCGGCCTGCTGCGCGCACCGGCGCAAAGCCGGGGGCAAGCAGGGGCGAGCTGAAAGGCCTGCGAGAGCTTCGAGGGCGCAGGATCGTCCCTTTTCCGCCGCCCAGCGCGAGACAGGCGGCCGCCGAAGCCAAAATCGCCGGCCTCGATGCTTTCCGTCGAGACAGGCGCAGGCCAGGAATCGAAAGCAGCGAACTGGCGGGCTACAGGAACGATATTCGCGAGGCTGAAAGCACGCGATCGGTCGGAGGAACTCCCAGCGCATCGCCTGGTTCGAGGCCGATGCAGGGAACTGCTCGGCGCACGAGCAGCTCGACGCGCGAGGAGAGCGGAGATTGTCCGCAGCCTGTGTCGGAGGCGGGATTCGCGGATCTCTACACACAGCTGCCGCGCAAGGCGTTCATGCCGCATGGGGCCGTTCGACGCCGCGAAAGCCCGGTGGCCGAGCATCGCGCGGCCTCCACGACGTCGTCCGTGACCTTGCTGCGCGCCTGAAATCGCCGAGCTGACGGGAAAGGCGCCCGACGTCGAGAACCGCCCCGCCTCGCCGAGGAGGCCGCCGAAATCTCCAGAGCCGCCCAAAGGAGGGCCGCGGTGGCGAAACGCGCGCAGCCTCAGGCGCAGGCCCAGCTCGACGCGTCGTCTCCGAAAGGAAGAGCGTGGGCCCGGCTGCAGGAGGCTCAGCGGGGCCCGTCATGCGCTTGGCCAATCTCGCCAACGCCGGAAGCGATTCGATCACGGAGATTCCGCTCCGCGACCTTCGTCGTGCGCCACAGGTTCGAGCAGATCTCGAGCCGCGCCAACGAGCGGCTCGCCGGACATTTCCCTCGGTGCACTCAGCTCGCCCCGCAGCGACGAAAGGACGCAGCTCGCGCGAGATCAAAACCGCGCTCTCCGTAGTGACGGTCATCGACCGCGACGGGGAGACCGACAGCCTCTCTCCAGACGGCTCCCCCGCAGCCTTTCAGGAGGCGAGACTCACCACGTCTCGCTTGCTCGCGCTCGCCCTCGCCGACGTCGTCGCGCCGAAAATGGCGGAATAGCAATCGAAACCCTGCTCATCGACGAGTTGAAACCCTTGACGAGACACCCTCGAGCATGATGTCGACGCTCACGGGCCTTTGCAAGGACGGACGGGCGTCGGCACTGGTCAGCCACGTCGCCGGAAAATGAAAAAGATGATCGCCGAGACGCGTGACGGTCGAGGCCCGTGGGCAACGGCTCGTCACGCGTGGAGGTCCACTGCTGAAGTGTCCATTGTCACTGCAGGCGCTGGGGCGCGCTGGTCCACAGGCCTGCGCGCGGCGGGCAATCACGCTCAGTCGGGAGAGCCGCTTCTTTCGCCCTCGCGGATGCGAACTCGCGCTCTCCCGGGGAAAGCCGCACGTCCGTCACGCGGTGCCCCGGCGTCGCCCAGGTTCGTCGTTGGCGGCGGCGCCTTCACGCCTGTCCTCACGGACGCTTCCCGGAGAGTTTGGCTTTTCGCTCAATCCGGCCCTTTCCCAATTCGCCCGCGAGTACTAATGTGAAACGTCCGCTAACAACTACCTGGGAAGAACAAGTTGTGAGATCTTTTAAAAAGAGCCGCGCGCCGCCCTGTCGCTCGCGGCCGCCTTCTTGCTTCCGTTCACGAGCGCAGGATGTTTTTCAAGCGAGGGCTCCTCCCGTCCCGCTTCCGCGACATCGTCTTCTCGGGTACAGACCCGACAGGCCGAGGGGTCTTCGAACCGGTCGGGCTTCGACGCCGTCGGCGGGCTTCCGCCTCGCCCAACCCGGGAGGCCGCAAAGCGCAGACGCCCGCAAACTCCACCGTCGTCTCCCCTCCCGTGGACTGCGAAACGATCCCGTGCGCCCCCTCACTCACTACACGCCCAAGGGGCAACTGGATGAACGATCCCAACGGGCTCGTCTACCACAAGGGCGAGTACACCTTTTCTACTGCCAGTACAGCCGAGGGGCGGACTGGGGAACATGTCGTGGGGCACGCCGTTCCAGCGACCTCGTGCATTGGAAAGAACAGGGAGTCGCCATACGGAACCGACCAGTACGGCGTCTTCTCCGGATCCGCCGTCGTCGACGCCCGCAACACGTCGAGGATTCGGGACTCCGGACAATCCCCACGGTCGCGATTTGGACGCGCAACGACAATGCGAGCGGCATCAATCGCAATCCGCTGGCCTATTCCACGGACAGCGGCCGAGACGTGGAACCTTCACAGCAGCGGAGCCCCCGTCTTGGACGTCAGAGTCAGAAGAGCCTCGAGACCGCAAAGGTTTTCTGGGACGAGAGGCGAGACGCTGGACGATGGTCTTAGGTCAAGGCCGACGAGCACGAGGTCTCTTTCTATTCTCCTCCTTAACCTGAAGGACTGGAAGTTTGAGTCCGATTTCGGGCCGGTCGAGAACGTCTCTTCCGTATGTGGGTGCCCCTGATCTCTTCCCCATGAAGGTCGAGGGCGAAAACGGCGAGACCCGTTGGGTCCTCACAGTCAACACGTCCCCTTCCGCAGCATGTACCCGTCGGCGACTGGGACGGCAGAGACGTTCAAAGGCCGCCTCCTCCGGCGTCTACACCCGGCAAGGAGGGCAAGACTCTTGCCGCAGTTTCGAAGGCGAAGGTACGGCTCGTGGACGACGTCGGGCTGCTCTTCGAAAACGGGCCTTCGCATGCGACAGGCGGCGACATTTCCGGGTACGTCGGCTCGGGCTACGTCAACAGCTACGGATCGGGCGATTCCGACACGGGAACTCTGGCGTCGCCGGAGTTCACGATCAACGCCAATCGCCTCAACATGCTCATCGGCGGCGGGGCCACCCTACAGTTCGGTGGAGGATCCCCAGCGCACGTCGGTCAGCACGTCGTCGTCGAGGGGCAGGTGGTCGCCACCGCGACGGGCAACGACAGCGCGAAGATGTTCTGGCAGGCCTCGATCTGAAGAGTGGCGGGAAAGAAAGCCCGCGTCGTCATGCGAGGACAAGAACACCTCGAGGTCCTGGGGCCCACCTCACGGTCGACCAGATCGTGCTCTCTGACACGCCCGCATTCAACGAGTCCGTGCCGAAAGTCGACTATGGACACGATTACTATGCTTCTGTCACGTGGGAAGGGGCCCCGGACAGCAAACGCTACGCCATCGGCTGGATGTCGAATTGGACGTATGCGAAGGAGTTCCCACGAAAACGTGGCGCTCGGCCATGAGCACCGTGCGCGAGCTCAAGCTCCGCAAGGCAAACGGCAAAGAACGCCTCGTGTTTGCCCCCGTTTCGTCCCTCAATTCGCTGCGGGCCGGAAGCGAGTTCAAGAAGTCCGACGTGACGATCGAGCAGGGCACGGCGCCGCTCGATGCGGCAGCCTCAGGGAAATCCCTTGACATCTCTCTGACCCTGGATCCCCTCAAGGCGAGAGGCGGAATTTCCGTTTTTGGGAGACACCACGCAAGACGCCCGCGGCAAAACGCCGGGAACGAGAATCAGCTACGACGCGGCGAAGGAGCAGATTTTCGTCGATCGATCGAACTCCGGCGAAGTCGGATTCTCTCCCGCCTTCCCGGGGCGGAGCGTCGCGGATTTCAAACCCGGAAAAGACGGCCTCGTCCATTTGCGGGTGATCGTCGACTCCTCGTCCGTCGAGGTATTCGCCGACGACGGCAAGCTTATCCTCACAGAAACGGTCTACCCCGCTGCTGGCCCGGACAAGGTGTCGCTTTTCGCCGCGGGAGGCGAGGCCAAAGCCCGCAGTCTCAGCGTCTGGCATTTGGGATCTTACCGTTAGGGGCAGGACCTCAACTTGGGCGCGGCCGACTCGGCGCCTCGGCCGCAGACGGTTCGCGCGTCCGGGCCCAATCGGCCCAGCGCCGCGCCCATTGGGCACAGGGCTGCCAAACGACTCTTCCGGGGCAGCGCATCTTCGGCAGCTCAGTTGCCGGGCTTAGACCCAGCCGATCCGATTCAGCCGAAGTACTCGATAAGCCGGCCTCGTTCCTCGACGTCAAACCAGCCCATGAGGTCTTCATCGTCCCGTCACACGCTCAAGCGCGGCTGCGTCGCCGCCGATGGCGAGGACGACGTCGTTGGCGGCTCTGCATCGTCGACGTGAAAAGAAACGACGTCCTCCCATCCGACCGGTTCAACAAGCTGCAAGGCGGTCGGGAGGATCTCGTCCTCGATGTGAGCCGTCTTTTTCTCTTCGATTTCGGCGGCTATCACCACCTCGAAGGGGATGAGACGGTTTCGCTGGCCGCCAACGCCGCCAACACGCGCAACGACTCGTCGGTCGCGGCATTCATGCGCGACGGCTGCAAAGCACTTCCTCGACGTCGCCCGGAAGAAGGTCCCGCAACTCGTCGGTGACGGCGTGCACGGTTCGGGGAAGGAGAGCGTCTCGCCCGATGTCCACGCCCGTCGCAGGAATATAGATTCTCACGGCGCCATACTAACGACACATGGCGAATAATATCTCGAAGCGCCCTCGTACGGGCGTTTCTTTTTCGACGATTGTTTCCCGAGACTCGATGGATGTCTATCTGCCATCTTCGGAACATACTCGCCCTGAAACGCCCAGGTGCGGCCACTCGCATTGGAAGCATTCCCCTGCCTCCGTTTTTCGAAGCGGGAAGAGCCGCTTCATTCGCCGCAAACGACTTTCTTCCGCAACCTCGCCGGCCTCCATCAAAGCGTCTGACGCTAACGGGTTGGCTTTGGCCGACGCACCAAAGGAACGTCTGCGCGCACTCCACCAGAACTGCAACTCGTCACGGCATTTCCATCTGTCGTCTCCCCGCCGCCGATTCCACATCGGATCGCTTTCGGCTTCCACGTATCGAATCGTTCGGCTTCCACGTATCGGATCGTTCGGCGCAGCACGATCGACGACGACCGCCCCCATCAAATGGCGGGCCCGCCTCCACGCCGGTGCGCAACGCATCAGAGTTTGACGCGCAGTGCAGGCGCCGCGGAGGCCGAATCAGAGACATCAGGGGAACAAGGAACCTCATTCTGCCCTTTTTCGCTGCGCCTCTAGCTCCGATCGATGCGACCCTTCGCCAGAAGCCCTCCTCCTCGACCGATTTTTCCGACACCCCTGTGGAAGGCCCCACATACGAGACGCGGCCAACGCTTCATCAATCTTCATAACGTCAAGATCAGCCTTGAAATCGCAGTCCCGGAGGTGATTGTCAAACGAGCCCGGCAAACCAGGACTTTCTCCGGGCCAGACAACCCGAATGCGCCGCCCATCCCCGAAAACGCAATGGGAAGAAATCCGACCCCCAATCGCGGATCGCGCCATCGTGTCGTCATTTTCGATTTCCTTTCTCATGCGAATGCGTCTATCATCGCAAAAACGGCGATTGCCCTGAAATAGTTATCCACACCATTGTGGATAACTCCCATTCGGAGCAAAACTATGTCACAATGTATCTATGGCTAAGTTTCTAACTATTGCAGATGTTGCTGAATATCTAAACGTTTCCGTCGAGCCAGAGTCCGCACGTTGATCAAGACAGGGCGAACTTCCCGCAATCCAAGTGGGCGGCCGCGGCCAATGGCGCATCGAAGACGACAGGCTAAACAGAATACATCTCGCGTGGATACGCAAACACGCGTGAAAAAGATCGAGTCGTCGCGTCACTGATCCCCCACCAACCAACAACTAATCTCGTAGGTCAACCCCTTAGTACCGCCTGCAGATTGATGCATGTACGTCCACTCAGGGTATCGACGTCTGAAGTCACGCCCAGCCGAGCCAGAACTCCCAGGCGGAGCCCTCGCGTTCTACATGCAATAAACCGTCCGTCAGCATAACGGCGCAGACCCGAGGTCAAGCTGAGCTTATAGCGACCCGGGTCTCGCCTCGACGGCGACGGGCAGATTCACAACCGCCCCTCATCGCGCAAAGCCGCGCGATGGCCGGCCCGTCGCCGTCGCTCCCGCTGCCCTTCCACGCACCTCTCCAACACCCTCAGAGTCCCTTACAATCAGCGTGACATCCTGTCCTACGTGTGCGTATAATCTATCTGCAGGGTAGTCGTCCGCCTCCCCACCGTGTCGCAAATCAACCTTTTCCCACGGAATACCGGCGAATATCCGCACCAGTGCGGCTTTCAGCGTCCAGCGGGCGCGACCGCTCTCGAGAGTCGTTCACAGGGCTAAACTAGCTTGCGGAACTACAAGTTTCATACCGTGCATACTTTGCAGACTTCAAACAAAAGTCAATGCAAACTATTCACATATAAGAATACAAAACAAACTGTTTAAGGCTAGAAAAGGTTCAAAATGCGTCACTCACCGACCGCTTACACCTTATGCGGATTTGCCAGCGCGTGGACGGCAGCCGTTTCACGGGCGACGCCGATCCCGCGAATCGGCACGGGCACGCCGTTGAGCAGCCCGAATTTCCGCTTGGCCTCCATCGCCTTCTGCGCGAGCGCGGCCACGTTGGCCTGCGCCTGGCTCGTGATCTCCTATGTGGAGCTTGCCCATGCCCGCCGAGGAAGAAGAACCGCCTTCGTCGCCTTTGCTCGAAGATTCGGCTTTCCCCCGGTCAAACGCACTGTCGGCCTGTTCGGGGTGGGCGCGGAGCTTTTCCCGGTCGCGGCTCACACAGGCATCGCGTCCCACACCCGGCGTCCGCCTGGGGCGAATTGCAGACCGCTCTCCTCCTCACCCCACCTCCTTCGCCCGGCCAAGTCCTGAAAGCACTCAAGGATCCGCACTGAGCACCTCAGCCACAGAAGTCCCCCGCCGGCAAACGTTCCGGACCGAAAGCCTGTCGTCTCGACGGAGTCTCCGGAGTCGGCTGAGCTTTTTCAGCCCAGCGAGGGCCCCCTGTCCCCGTCAAAGTCTCCCGGGCGGGCAAAGGCCGCCGGCTCGAAGAGCTTGCCGGGCCAATCGTCGTCGGGCGTCCGCCCGCTCAGCTGCTCGCGCCTTCGCTGGAGCCCCGAGGCGCATTCCGCGCTCCTTTTCCCCATACGACGCCGGGCGTCCGTGGGATCGCCTGTGCGTCGCAGCACGGAAGCCGTCCAAGACCACGTGGGACGAAGAAGGCCTCGGCTCGAGGCCGAGCTTCCGCCCGATGCGCCGAAAGGGACCTCGCTGATCGGGTCGATTGTCATTCTTGTGGTCGAAGTGCTTACAGGGCTCGCCCGGCCACCGCTCTCAGGCACTGGCTCACCCCGGAGGTTTACGGGCCCGTGGCGCGCAGGGCGGGCCTCGCGATCCGAGATCAAGGGGCGGGCGCCGTGGACATGCCGTCCCGCATCCTGAAAGTGCTGGCGAACAGCCCCTCGCCGCGTCATCGAAGCGGCGGCGGCCGTCTACGACGGGCGGAGGGTGCGGGCGGCGTGCCCGCATGGAGTTCCTGCGGGCAGATGGAAGGTCGTCGCCCTCGAAATAGCCTAATCTCGCAGGCCGAAGGCATCCACGAGGGCGCCAACCGGTTGATCCGCTCAGGGAAGCTCCCCGTGATCCACAAACGCGCTGAAAGGTCGGCCCTCAATGCCGGACGGCTCAAGGGCGACGGCCTCAGTGCTTGCGTCGACGGGCGGCGGCCCGGCGCTGGGCGCGGTTCATGCCGTCGCTTGACCCTTCCAGGCCTCTCGCCGCACGGCGCACGGACTTGCCGACTCGTCGGTCGTCTTGACCGTGCCGTCTTCCGAAATCGACGGTGAAACCGCCCGCGAGCGCTTCGGCGTTTTGATGCCCAGCACCTTCTCGGCGTCGACCCGTGTGCGGGCGCTTTGGGCCGCGGTCTGCGCGGCCATCTCGGCGGCCAGCTCGCGCTGAGCGGCCTCCGCCTCGGCGGCGGCCTGCGCCGCAGACTCGGCGCTGACGATGGCGGCCTCGCGTTCCTCCCTCGCCAGAAGCTCGAAGTTGAACGGGTAGCGCACCGACTCTTCCTTGATCCGTCGTTCATGGCCTGGAACATGTCGTAGCCCTCGGACTTGTACTCGACGAGCGGTCGCGCTGCGCCATCGCGCGCAGGCCGATGCCCTCTTTGAGATAGTCCATCCCATCACAGGTGTTCGCGCCACTTTCGGTCGAGGACGTTGAGGGATCACCTGGCGTTCCAGCTCGGCTGCATGGCGTCCCCGCCCACCTCCTCCTCGCGGTCGCGATAGTTCGTGTGGATGTCGGTTTTGAGCTCCGTCGAGCACGTGTTCGCGTTCCAGCTTGCGACACGCCGCCGACCTCTTCGAGCAACCCTCGACCGTGAAACCGGGCTGGTAGAAGCCTTTGAGCTCAATCCAGCGCTTGTCGAGGTCCCATTCGTCGGGGGCGTCAGACTGGGTGTGGACGCCCACTATGTCGTCGATGACGTAATCGAGGAACCCTTCGACCATCGCTTCGAGGTCCTCCCCTTCGAGAATGCGGCGACGTTCTCCGTAGACGACATTGCGCTGCTCATTCATGACGTCGTCATACCTGCAGAACGTTCTTGCGGATCTCTGGCGTTGCGCGACTCGATGGACGTCTGTGCGCGTTCTGATCGACTTGGAGATGATCTTGAACTCCAGCGGCTCGTCCTCCGGATATATCGAAGGGTTGAGGGCCCGCTGCGCGATCCCCGTTGCGAAAAGACGCATGAGGTCGTCCTCGAGGGAAAGGTAAAAGCGGGACTCGCCGGGGTCTCCCTGGCGCCCGGATCGTCCGCGCAGCTGGTTGTCGATCTCGCCGAGACCGTGCCGTTCGCTTCCCAACACATAGAGCCCGCCGAGCTCGACGACCTCGTCGTGCTCCTCCGCCACGGCCTCTTCAGCTTCCTTCAGGGCCTGCGGCCAAGCGGCCTCATACTCGTCGGGGGTCTCTTCCGGGTCAAGGCCCCGGGATTTGAGGGCCGCGACGGCCCGGTGTTCGGGATTTCCGCCGAGCATGATGTCGGTTCCACGCCCGGCCATGTTGGTCGCGACCGTGACCGAGCCTTTGCGTCCGGCTTCGGCGACGACGGCGGCTTCGCGCTCGTGCTGCTTGGCGTTGAGCACCTGGTGGGGAACGCGCGCCTGCCGCAGAAGCTTTCGACAGCTCCTCGGACTTTTCACGCTCGTCGTGCCGACGAGGACGGCTGGCCGACTTCGTAGCGTTTCCTTGATGTCCTCGACGATCGCGCTTGAGCTTGCTCTTGCGGGACGGGAACACTAATCGACCTTGTCCTCGCGAGATCATCGGCTTGTTCGTGGGGATCGGAACGACGCCGAGCTTGTAGGTCGAGGCGAACTCCTCCGCCTCTGTCTCGGCTGTTCCGGTCATCCCCGAAAGCTTGTCGCTGCAGACGAAATAGTTCTGGAGCGTGATCGTGGCGAGAGTCTGATTCTCGGCCTGATCTCCACGCCTCCTTCGCCTCAATCGCCTGATGCATGCCCCTCGTTGTACCCGCGCCTCGGGCAGGACTCGCCCGGTGTGCTCATCGACGATGAGGACCTCGCCGTCGCGGACAATGTAGTCTTTGTCCTCCTGACGAAAAAGCCCCTTGGCCTTGATCGCGTTGTTGAGGTAGCCGATGAGCGGCGTGTTGAGAGATTCGTAGAGGTTGTCGATGCCCAAGAGGTCTTCGACTTTGTCGATGCCGGGCTCAAGGATTCCCACGGTCCGCTTCTTCTCATCGACCTCGTAATCGGTGTCCTTGCGCATCCGCAGAGCAAGACGGGCGAACTCCGAGTACCACTTGTCGGCGTCGCCCTCCGCCGGGGCCGAAATGATGAGCGGGTGCGCGCCTCGTCGATGAGGATCGAGTCGACCTCGTCAACGATGACGAAATTGTAGCCCGCGCTGAACCAGGTCGGAGGTCTGCCACGCCATGTTGTCGCGCAGGTAGTCGAATCCGAACTCGTTGTTCGTGCCGTAGGTGATGTCCGCCGCGTATTCCTTGCGCCGCTCGTCGGAATCTTGGCCGGTGAGGATGCACCCCGTGGTCAGGCCCGAGGAAACGGTGGATGCGTCCCCATGAGCTCGGACTCGATAGTGAGGCGAGGTAGTCGCTGACCGTGACGACGTGCACGCCTTTTGCCCGTCAGCGCGTTGAGGTAAGGAGGGAGCGTCACACGAGCGTTTTGCGCGGTCGCCTCGCGTCTTCATTTCGGCGATGTTGCCCAGGTGGAGCGCCGCGCCGCCCAGCGATCTGACGTCGCGCCTTGCCCCGATGGTTCGCCGGGCGGCTTCGCGCACAGTGGCGAAAAGCCTCGGGAAGGAGCTCGTCAAGGGCGTCTCGCCGTCCGCGATACGCTCCTTGAACTGCTCGGTCTGCCCCCGGAGTTCCTCGTCCGGCATGTCCTCGAAAGTGAGCCGAGCGCATTGACCTGCTTTTTGATCGCCCTCGAGCTTCTTCAGGTGCGACCTCGCCTGCGCGGGAGGATTCTGTTGATGAACTTCCCACTGGGGCTGTCTCCTGTCGTTGCGAGGCGCGCGCCTGTTGCCTCATCCCATTCTAAGGGAGTTGTTCAGGCAGCTGAGTGGGAGACAGCGCCTCGGATGAATCCGCTCACGACGACGGCGGAGGGAGGCTTGCCGCGCCGGAATCGCGACCCATCCCGCGCGGTTGCGAGCAGGCCCGCGAACGCCAACGCGCGTGCATCCAGACCGGTCGCGGCCGTCAACTTCTGATTGAAGGTCCGCGACGGTCGGCGACGTCCGGCGATCGGCGCCGCGGTTCGGGCGCTCTCGCCGCCCACGCCATCCAGGCGACCGCCAGCGCCCAGGCGCCAGCCTGTGCGTTTGGCGAAGCACCGAAAGGCCGGACGAGCGACGCCTCACGGAGCCGGACGACGCCTGTTCGAAGTGCGCGCCATGCGCGAAGCGGACGCAGCCCGAGAGCGAAGGAGCGGCGTCGGAGGATCCGCCGAGCCTGAGGCGAGCTGTCCGCGAAGCGCGCCTGCGCTGGCGAGACGGGGCGCCGCCCGAAGGCCGAGCGCTCGCCGACGGAGTGAAGCGGCGACGAAATTGTGACGACGTCAATTTCGCTCAGTAGTCTGTGCCGTCGATGGTTTTGCGCTTGCGTCGCAGTCGATGAGGAGCTGGCGAATTCTGCTGCTGCTCGTCGTAGACGACGCGGGCATTGCCGCCCGGCGTGAGAATCCTCCGCCGCCGATTCTGCGCCGGTAGTTGTTGACCGCGAGGGATCAGCTTATGTCGCCGTCTTAGCCCAGCGGCCGGCCGTCCGATAAGCTCAAGGCCGACGATGCGGGCTGCCGACCGGCTTCGACATGTCGATTCCGGCACCCAGGTCCGGTGAGGCGCGTCGTAGATCTAGCATAGTCCGGGATCCCGCGGGTCGCGCCGTCGGCACTGGCGCGCGTTGACTTTGCTCGGATCGAAAGTCGACCCTCCGGGACCTGCACGAAGTGCGGGCCGGAGTGCCAACAATCCTTGCCAGGCTCCTTTGCGCGCCCGTGACGAGCACTCCCAAAGTGTGTTGTCGAAGACGTAGAGCGCGATGTCACTTTTGATCCGTCACGTTTCGCAGGAACACTTCGCGCGGTTCGCGAAAAGCGGCGAAGTTCGGGGCGACGACGGGCGGAGAAAGCCCTCGTACTTCGACTCCGCTCGAGCGCATGCCTGACGTTGTCGGCCCCGACGGCGGCTGCCGAAGTCGTGAGGATGGGCGTGTCCTCCGTAGTCGACGTCGCCGATCGCGAGCCTTTTCCTTCGAAAGCTGGGCGACGCGCCCGGCGTAGGCGGCTGTCGTCCTCGCGGTCGGCCTTCCAGCTTCTGTACGCCGCGAACGTCGGCGAATCGGCGACTCGGTCGCGCGTACTCTGCGCCGCGAGGCGGCGCGCGATCTGCGTATCGATCCGGTGCGGCCAGGCAAACCTTGTAGCCGCGCCCGTTTTCCCAGCATCGCCTTCCAGGGAAGCGCCACCGCACTGCGAAACCGTGAGCCCAGCGGTCGGCTGGGTGAAGCGCACCGATCCTCGTCGGGGCGTCGAAGACTTTCGAAGGAATGTCCGCGTGAAAACCCGCCGGTACCACCACGTCGACGTCGTTGACTTTCCGACGCCACCGATCCGGCCACATTCTCCTGGAAGCAGTGGGGTTCCAGGCCACGCCCCTCACGCGTCAGTTCGCTCCCGAGTGCACGAGCGCCACCACGGCGTCGGCGCCCCGCGCCTTCATCTGGGGCACGTACTTTTGCGCCGTCACAACCCGGGTCGCGAAACTCGAGCTTGCCGTGCGACGACGGCCCTGTCCCCACGCGCACGCCCGGGTGACGAGCCCGACTCACTCCGATTTTGACCCTCTTCCCGCCGATGGTGCGGTCGATGAGGGTGTGGGGCCTAAGCCGGCGTCTCCGTGCCGGCTTTGACGACGTTGGCCCCCAAAGGCGCCTTCAGCTGGGCGCCGTAGTTTTCTGAGGACGTCGAGCCCGTGGTCGAATTCGGCGGGTTTCCCAACGCCTGAGCGTCGTATCCGACGTCGTTGAAGGCTTCCCGCCATGGGGTGCGTTCTCCCTGCAACAGCTGCGGACGCTTCGCGGCCACGTAAGTCAGCGGCGTCCTGGATTTGCGTCGCCGTTGTCGACGACCAGCACGGACCCATTCCGGCTTGGACTTCGGGCGTTCTCGATCATCGTGGCACGCCGCGCCATGCCGAGCTTACGGGCTCCTCACTGCGGATGGGGCTGATCGCGGAAATAGTCCCAGTTGTATGCGTGTCCGTGGACGTCGGTGGTGGCCATGACAGTCAGATCGAAGGTCGCCCGACGGCGTCGGCGAGGCCTCCGCGTCAGAGGACTCAGGCCGCCAGCGCCGGGCTCGACAACCACCGTCAGGCCCGGCGGGCGGGCGAGGGAATCGTCCCCTCCGCCGCCCCGGCCGGTTCCGTCCGCGACGGTTTCCGCCGCGAAGGCCCGCCGGTTTTGGACCGTCTGCGCGGCGTTCGCCGGGCGGTCTGGGCCAGCAAGCATGCATGCCGCAGCTGCGGCGGCGCTCGTCGTCAATCGTTTTTCGCGCTCATAGTTCCCTCCCGCAGGTCGTGGATCGGAGGTCGTCGTGAGCTTTGAGTCTAATTCGAAAACTCCGCGGTCAGGCCGAAAGGGGCGGGCGTGTTGCAAGTGCATCGCGTCATATGCCGGCTTGACGTTTCCGAGTGTCGGTAAGACGTCGCCGCCCACCAGCCTGCTCGCCCGCCTCACAGCACAGACGCCTCGCCGCGGACGGCGTCTCGCACCAGCCTGGACATGACGTTGCCGTTGCTGTGGGGCCGCAAGTTCTCCTCCTTCTGCTTCTTATGGTCCCGGGGTCCACCCGCTCCCCTGCGCGATGTTGCCTGCACCGCGTCAAAACCTTTTGCGAACTCGTGTCGCTCTCTGACAAATCTCGCATAGCGGCCCGGAGGTTGACGTTCCCTTCATCGACTTTTCACCGAGATCTTGAAGCAGCTCCACTGAGGCACTTGGCGAAGGCTCGGCAAACGCTCCGCCAGGCCCCGTCGGGCCCATTCAATATTATGTTTGCGCCTAACGAGATCTACCATTGAAATGCCGGTCAACGCTTTGGCTGCTTTTTCGAGCTCCGCAGCTGTTTGGGACATGTAGCCACCCGTTGCTCCATCGCCCACAGTCATTTGATTGACCGCGTTCCTCATCCATTTCAGATTCGCCCCGGCAGCGTCTTGGATGGGCGCCGGCGTCAAATGGAAGAAAGTGTCTGTGTATCCATGATTTTGCCCTTGTCCCGATAGCGCCAAGTTCATGTTGCTACGCAAGTTCTCGTCGACAGCCTTCTCCGGCGTTCCTAAAGTCTTCGCCAATTTTCCTCAAAGGCTCTCTTGAGCTCTTTCATCATTTCTTCGAAATTGTCCGCTTCAAAGTTGCTTTTTGCAGTTTTTGCTGTCCTTTAACGATCTAACGTCCTTAAGGACCGCCAAAGGAACAAGGCGCCTCCAGCCGACAGCGCGCCGCGCATACTCGCGCCCCTCCTCCAGGATTGTCGCCCTATGCAACCCCATATCAGAATGTTCAGAGCATGTCAGAAACCCAACACCGTCTTCCTCTTCGGCAATCTCCTCAAAGCGCTCTGTCGCTTTTCGACCACCTCCACAACTTTCTTGCGCTAGCTGCTTGAGAGAATAGTTGCTCCGCCAGAAGCGTTTCGCCGTGAACGCGCGCCAACAAACGCAAGATTCCCAATCACAGAGGGCATCGCGCGTCACAAGTCGCACGGAACGTGTTGACGCGCTGCCTTCAGCGCAGGAGCGTAGTCGTTCATGCCCTTTCAGCAGAGTTCTCATGCGACCGGGGGCGATTTTTCTCGAAGACTCTGGAGTTTGACCGTTGACTACATCTGTCGTCTTCGCCGCAGGATCGAGGGCCCTCAAAGGACGTCTCCGACAGGACGGCTACGACCTTTTCCCTGTATTCATTTATTTTTCCGTTAAAACTATCCGAATAGGGATTGGGCAAATCCATCCATGGTTTTACAATTCTGTCCACCCGTTTACGAATCTGATCGAATAGCTCCTTATAGCCACCAGTTCAATCCAGCTTCCGGGGACCTAGATTCGCCGCCTCCTGCTCCCGCCATCCGCGTTGAGCGACGGGCACGTTACTATGTCTAAACTCCCTGTCTGCATCAAAGTTTGCCGACTGCATATAACGATGCACTTTGTGTTCAAAAGTTAGAACGAGCTACCAATATGAGCGTCTATCGCCGCCAGCTTGAGTTTGCCCACAAGCTTTGGAAGATCGCGGTATTCTGCGGACATGCCGACATCCCTCCAAGGTTAAACGTCTATTAATTTGACTGAGACATCGAACCGATCCGATGCCTGAGAAGCCAGCGCCAGGTCACGCTCAATAGGACATCTTCTCGCGGGCCAGACTACTGGACAGGCACATACGCTTCAAGGGCGTCTCGCGTTTTGCAAACGCCGTCACGCAGCGCGAAAGTCGTTCCTATGCGCTTCATCTTTCCCTACGTGCTTTTCCGCTTTGTTTAGAGTCAAGAAGTTCACCCTCTTCTCTTTAACAGTCCCAGTGTCGTTTTCTAAGCTCGTCATTCGCCATTGCGCGTCCTCCGCCTGATAAAATCGGTTCCGGTTTTCCGTAAACGCGACGTCGAGGCGAATGCCGCGAAAGCCGCCTCGCGGGGCCGTTCAGATTCAGTTACGACAGACAAGGAAAGTTTTGATTAGTGGCCGATCCGAAGTACGATGTCATCTTCCAGATCCTGCGGCACAGGATTGAACAGGGAGAGTACAAGTTTCTGAGCCTGTTGCCTTCGGAGAACGCTTTGGCGCTCGAATTCTCATGCACGCGCAACACCGTCCGCAAGGCACTCGCCCTTCTGGCCGGCCAAGGCCACATCCTGACCATGCAGGGACGCGGCGTCCGGGTGATCTATCGGCGTCGGCCCACCCCGTCGCAGCCGCCGTCGACCTTCCTCTTAGGAGATCGAATCCCTCAAGGGAGGCGGCCGACCGCAACGAGTTTCTCTTTGAGCACCCATGCTCTCCCTGGAGGAAGGCTACGTGGACCGAGAGCTGGCGAAACGAAGCGGCATGGCGGTGGGCGAGGTTATTCTTCGTCTGCGCCGCTTGAGGCTGCTCAATGACGTGCCGCTCATTCTCGATGAGAACGTCTTCCTCAAATCGATCGTCCCCAGCCTCAACAGAGACCATCGTCGAGAGCTCCAGCTACGCGCACCTCCGAACACGAGCTCGGGTGACGGTCGGCAGCGCCACGCGAACCGTCACCGTGGAGCCCGCGACCGAGGACGACGTCGAACTCCTCCACCTGGGAGGCTTGGGCTGCATCGTCGCTGTGACGTCATCGACCTTCGACACCAACGGTTTGCTGTTCGAGTACACCGTTTCGCGACATTCGCCCATAGGCTTCGAGTTCAACGACGGCCCGGCGGCTGCCAGCATCCATCTGATCGGCGACGCGGCCTGCAACGGCGGTCCCACTGAGAGCGGAGCGACGTATCAGACTCGCTTAAAGCCGAAATCAGCGCACGGCGGCACTAGAACGTGCAGCTGGGCCGCGCGGCATCCAAACCGCGGGCCGGCCTTGATGTTCAGTTGTTTGAAGCGGAGCGCATGGTGGCGCCGACCGACGTCAGTTCGCGACCGGCTCGCGCCTGCCGAGCCGAACCTCTCCACCTTCCGCTCGGTTTCCAGATCGGAGTCTGTCAGATCAGAGGTAGGTGCATGCGAAAAGCGACTATCACCGTGACGAAAAGACGCGATCAGAATCCCGGTGAAGCTGGAATCGATTTGCCCCCGTTGTTTATTGATGAAGGACGTGGGAAACCGACTTAGAACGCTCCGGTAGATCCCCACATGTTGACGGTGAGGAGGCCCGGTCACCAGTCCGCCGACAGCTCCGCCGATCGAGGCGGTGATGAAAACCCCGTCCATACTTGAGGTTGAGGCCATACATCGCGGGTTCGGTGACGCCGCACATCGCGGATATCGTCGCCGGCCCGGCTATCTGCTGATGCGCGGATTCTTGGACCACCCAGATGGCGAGGGCTCGGCCCCTGGGCGATCATCGTGACAGAACGATGGCGTTGATCTTCGATGGGCCCGTTTCGAAAGTAGCGGCGAGCTGCGACTGCAATCAGTCGAGGATGACGGCCCAATGCAGACCGAATATGACGAGCGTCTGGTACGGGCCGCCCTATCACGAAAGACCGGCAGGAATGTAGTTAAAGTCGATGACCGAATGATCCGTTGGCGATGAAGCCCGGAGAAGAACATGACAAGGGCCGAAAACCACAACACCAGGGTCAGAGATGACGAAAGATCTCGACCAATGGGGCGAACATCGAATGGATGGCGGGAATCCAGCGCTTCAACCAGGGTTCGATCTTTGAAGCCAGCCAGGCCGCGATGATGATGGGAAAAATCGTGGAAGGTGTGAGCTATGCCTTTCTCTCCAGTGGGCAACGCCACCGGAATGCCAAGAGTCCGCATTGAAAAGCAATGTCGCCCAGCGTGGCGACGACCGAAAGGATGTAGTCTGCGCGCGGGTTGAGTTTGGCATCGCCACCAAGCTCGGGAAGCAGAGCACTCCCCCGATAATGGCCACAATGATCGGGTTGGCGGCCCAGCGTCTCGCCGCTGTGAAACCGACGATAATTGGCAGGGAAGTAGAACATCGGCGAAGCCATCGCATCAGTAACTTGTATGTGTCGCTTTTCTTGCAACAACTTTATGAGTGGGTGAGCAGCGCCGAGATTCCCTTGAAGGGATGCCCTGAGGGCGGCGAGCACGCCGATAATTGGGATCATCGAGTCCCGTATGACGCCGATCAGCGAGCTGAAGCCGTACTTGACCCAGCCGAAGGGCGTGGTCGGGCGCTCCCTCTCCTCTTCGCCTCCGAGCGCGTCGTCTTCAGAGTTGCGAGGGAGGAGCTTGACAATCGATTCGTATACCTGGCCGACCTTCGGGCCGATGACCACCTGGTACTGTCCGGCGGCCCTCGCGACGTCGATCACTCTCGTCGATGTCGATGACCGCCGGAGTCGTCCGCCAACGCGCCTCGTCAGCGAGATAGAAGCGCAGGCGAGTGATGCACGATGGATCACCTTGCGGACGTTGCCCGCCCCGCCGACTCCTTCAACAATGTTGCGGGCAGCCGCGTCGGCTGGGCGTGCTCTTCGGCCGACGCCGCCTTCTTCTTTCCTTTTGCGTTTGTGTTTGGGCCACTCAGGCCGTTGTTTTTCATGGGATTGGTCCCTTCGGTTTTCGAGCCATAGCGCCGGGCGAGCTGAGCCGTTCGCCGTGTGAGCGGCGACGTCGGTCCCGTCGGAGGAGTCATCCGCTCCCCGCGAGCGGTTTTGCCCTCGCCTGGGCTTTTGCGGCAGCTCCTTTGGGCGTGACACGCGCTGCCTCACCGCCTGCGTCTGCCAGGCCCGTCTTGACATCCAAAGAGGCGAGGCACTCGTCCCCATTGGTGAAAACCAGGACGGACTCCGTCTTCTTTCCCGCCGCAGCTATGCCTGCGAGGTCCATCGTCCCAATGGCCTCGCCCGCGCGCACTCTGTCGCCGGCGCTCACATTGAGATGGAAAGGACCGCCGCTGTGAGCTCCCACCGTGTTGATCCCAGGTGCAGGAGAATCTCCAGCCCCGAGTCCATCTTGAAGGCGACGGCATGCTGGGTTTCGGCGACCATGACGACTTCGGCGTCGGCCGGCGCAAGCACTTCGCCAATCAAAGGTTTGATTCCAAAACCCTCGCCCATCACCTTCGAGGGAAGACGGGATCAGGAACATCGGGCAATTCGATCACTTCGCCGGTGAGAGGTGAAACGATCTGGAATGCCTGAAGCGAGGATGTCAGACATGAGGCTCCTTTCAAAGCCAAGTGCAGTGAGGATATGCGTTTTGCGTGTTGTTGACTGCGCCGCCTTCAAAAGGCGACGCCGGGGGCGCGGTCCCTCACGGTTCCGCGCACTCATCAAGTGCGCCGACCGTTTGCTCGCCTGTGCCGCTGCTTGCCTCGCATGGACGCCTTGACGTCCGCCTCGGCTCGCTCGGCCCGCACACGGGCTACGCTCATCGGCCGTCTGTAGTTCGCTCGCCGAGCGGTTTTACTCGCCGAGCGGGTCTGTGTGTATGCAGAGATCGCCAACGCCTCGTACGGGCGCAGGGGTCAACGTCGGTTCGACGTCGTCCGCCGAACCGGGTTCAGGCGCCGAGCCGGAACCGGACGCCGAGTCGAGATCGAGCCGCGAGTCCCGGCGTCGAATGACGAACCGGGCCGCGATTCAACGCCGTTCTGCGAATAGTTCGAGATCAGAACCTCGCCGCCGAGGAATTCTTCGGGGATGGCGATCTCCGCCGCCCACGGGCGAAAATTCGTGAGAACCAACAGCAGCCTCTGCCCTGCGTGCTCGCGAGATGTGCGCGTATACGTCAGCGTGATCCATGGCGTACGGTTCGTACGTGCCGCGGGAGACGACCGCGCATTCCTTTACGGAGGGCGATGAGGCGCCGATGGTACAGGGAGAATTCGGCCCGCAGACTCTTCCTCCTCGACGTTGATTCGATCCTGACCGGTGGGACGCAGCCAGGGCGCCCCGGCAGTGAGCCAGCGCCTTCGCTCGAGATCCCACTGCATGGGGTTCGGGCATTGTCACGCGCTTTCCCGCGGACAATCGCGAATGCCTCCTGTTCGCTGCAGCCGGACTCGACGAGCTCGGCGTACGCGTTGTGCGCCTCGACATCGACGTAATCCGATATTCGGGTGTAGCCGGGATCGGTCATGCCGATTTCCTCGCCCATGCTAGACGAGACGGCGTTCCCCGCAGGAGGTGGATGACGGTCGCGAGGCATGGTCGCGGACTCGACGCAGTAGCGTCCCGGATCACCGAATCGGTTGATGGCGCGCGGCTGGTCGTGGTTGTTCCAGAACAGCGCGTTCCAACCTTCCCCTTCCTGCATGCCCACGGCCCATTCGTTGAGGACGCGCTTGAGCGCACCCATGTCGAAAGGCATGGACGTCCACTTCTCGCCCGTCCTTGTAATCGACTTTGAGATGGTGGAAGCTGAAAACCATGTTGAGTTCGCGGTTGCGCGGATTCGAGTAACCGACGCACGCCTCGACGCTCGTGGAGGACATCTCGCCCACCGTTATCGAGTCGGCGTCGCGCGAGAAGCTGGATTCGGGCGGGCTCCGCGCAGGTGAGGCGTGAACGATGCAAAGCCGTCCGTGTACACATCTTCCGATCGTCGCTTCCCGCGGGCGCGTCGAGAAGCTCTGCGTCTTTCCCGATGACGTTGATGACGTCGAAGCGGAAAGCCGTGCGCGCCGCGACCGCGCCAAAGTTGACGACGTCGATGAGCTCGGCCCGCACCTCCGGATTGTGCCAGTCCAGATCGGCCTGGGTGAGATCGTAAAGGTGAGTGGTAACCACCGGTGTCGCCAAAGGGCGCCACGCCGGTCCCGCCGAACTGCCAGAACCCAATTGGTTGGAAGAGCCGTGGGCCTTCGGCGGGCGAATAGTAGTAATCTTGGTACTCACCGGCCAGAGCGCGTGGAAACCACTCGTGGTCCGTGGACGTGTGATTGAGAACCATGTCCGAGCATCACGCCTATGCCGTGGCAGTCCCAGAGGCGCCGACAAGCTCGTCGAGTCCTCCATCGTTTCCCATCGCCGGGTCGATGTCGCAGTAGTCGGAGATGTCGTAGCCGTTGTCGCGCTGAGGCGACGGGAAGCACGGACTGAACCAGACGTGGTCGACCCCAGTGAAGCGATGTAGACCTTCTCGATGATTCCGCGAAGAAGGTCACCGACGTCCGTCGAATCCTTGAAAGATTTGGGGTAAAATCGAGTAAACGACGCTTTTTCTTCGAAGAAGCTCATTCCATGCCTTTCAGATTCTTGAGTCGGCGCGGCGAAAGACCGTAGTCGCCTCGACGATTGCGGCTGCACAAGGACCTGACCCGCCCGTCGCCCCGAGCAAACGAAGCGACTCGACCTGCCTGAGCGCCGCGGCCCTGCCCGAGACTCCGCAACTCGCTCAGGCTGCGTATGCCCGCACGGACGGTGTGCGCCGCGCAGGCCCCGTTCATTCATAGGAATCAGTCGCGCCGTTGGCAGGAATCGGTCGCAGCCACCCGCCGCGCGTCGACTAGACTCGTCGTGCCGACTCAGCGATGGATTCCATTTGCTGCTCTTCCATCGGAGCTGCTCGCTTATGTATACCCACGCTGCGGACGGATGGGCGGCCCTTCACGCAGGGAAACTTGCTGTACGCGGTCGGAATCGGCTTGTGCACGCGGTTCCTGGACGAAGTGCCGGAGTCAAACCTTGTCGGCCCGGTGCTCGCAACCCAGTCCCCAACTTTCGGGTCGTTCTTGTGCGCTGAGTTCAGCCTAAAAGCAGAAGTTCCGCGTAGGCAATAGGGAGCAGGCTTTTCCGAAGCTGAACGACATAGCATATTTGAGGTTTTGCAGCATTCCGGCAGCCTCCTTCAAACATCGCATTTGCGGGGTTTGTCATGCGCGCTCCTCAAAAGCGACCCATGGATCGGAGCGAGACCATATCCGGACGAAATCTTGAATTCTTTGACTAACGCTGGTCGACGGCAACACCTTCGCATATGACGCTGACTGTGCAAAGTCAGATCAACGAAAAATCGATCCTAGTCACAGTTGCGCAACCCGTTGGAATCACGAGTCGGGCTGGCGAAGCACGGCTCCATGAGACCCCCGCCGTTGAGACGATCAAAGAGCCTCTGTTGAAACGACCGGCGACGTGGCTTCAGCAATCGGGAACGTGGCTTCAGCAATTGGGAACGTGGCTTCAGCAATCGGGAACGCCTTCGAGCACCTCTGCCGATAGAAAGCCTCCGGTTCCTCCGATCGTTTGCACGGCCTGTCTTGTGGGATGCTTTTCTGGCGAGGTCGGTTGTGAGGTCGTGGTCGGCGTCCGCGGGCAGGAGGGACGTTATGGGACGGCCGCGGGCGTTCGGCCTGCGTGATCTTTTGGATCGTGTTGGACGCGGGCGGACGTCGGTTTGCCCGCCAAGGTCCGGCCCGCGGATGCCGTGGCCCGGATCGTGTTGGGCGCGCGCCGTCCGGCCGGGCCGCCGTCGCGGGAAAGCCGCCCCGCAAGGAGAGAAGGTCTGCGGGCGGCCGATCGGCCGATGCAAGGCCGGGGGTGACTGAGGCGGGCAAGACCGCGGGCGACTCCAGGAAAACCCGGCCGTGGCCCTGTGGCGCCGGTGCGGAGCGACCTGTGGCGCCGGGCTGCGAGGACGACATTGAACCTTGCGCGCGCCGGGCGGAACAGCGGTCGAGGATTGCGGTGCTGGAAAAGCGGAGGCTGCCGAGCCCTTTCAGAGAGCGAGGTCAATCCGGACCGGCGAGGAATGCCGGTCTCGAAGGTTCTGCAAACTTCTTGACCTTCCCAGAAACGGACCTGGCGCCGCCGGCAAGCCCGAGCCCGCGACAGACGGCTCGTGAAAGGGCCCGGGCACCCGTGAAACCAGCGCGGCCGACGCCGAGACACGGCCGCAACGAACAAGCACCCGCCTCGCATGAGCCGCCCGCGGCACGCCGTTTCGGAGAATCTGGCCGTCGAACGGCGCTGCAGACAGCATGGCTGCAGCGGACTGCCGCTGCGTGCTGTTCTGCCAAAGACAACGGCGGTAGCCGGTCAAACCAGGACATGTGCCGGGATTCGCCGCCCCGCCCACCGGACCAAACCAGGTCGGGAAGCTCGCCTCGGCGAACACAAGGCCACCGACGAGCAAGACTCGGCGACTCGCCGGCGTTGCCGACCGCCCGCAAAGCACGAAGTGCGGCGAGGCATCGACCGACGCAAAGAGGCCGGAACGACGCAATCGCGAGGGGTCCAGCTCAGCCTCGGCCCGGGGCGTGGTCGACGGTCCTGCGGCTGGTGCGCACTGACCGATCAACACCGGCGAAAGCCATCCCGACCTCTCTGGTCGCCGAGCGACAAAGGGCCGTTCGGCTTCGAACACCGGCATCGCGCGCTCAGCCGCGTCATACCCGCGTCAAAACTCGGACCACGGACCCAGGAACCGCGCCCGAGGCAGCCCTTCCAGAGACTGAGACACGAGCGGTTCTGCCGCAGACAAAGGCCGATAAGGCCCTCGACGCCGGTCAGCAGACCGACGCATGCCCGACCACGTTCAACGCGATCCGCCACACGAAGCTGGCCAAAACCGATGCTCAAAGATCCGGTTGATTGCGGTGTGGCCGGTGGCGGTAATGACCGGTATTGCGCACCGGAAAGGGGGCCGTGGCGGGCCCCGCTGCTGTGGTGTGCAGGCGGCGTGTCTACTCTCCACCCTGGCGTTGCAGTACCATCGGCGGCGCTGGCAGTCTGGCTTCCGGGTTCGGAAGGGAAAAGTCCGGGCGTGTCCCTGCCGCTGTGGCCGCCGCCGCATCTTGCGGGGCACTGGTCATGCCCGCCCGAGGGGCGGGTGTGGGATTCGGGTGTCGCGCATAGCGAGACGCGTGTCGTTTTGACCCTCTCCCGGCCCTGCCAGGTATAAAGGGGTGGTTGTGTTGGGTCGGTCGACCCATTGGTGCCGAGTCGGCTTCACTCCCTTGCAGCGTCCACGTCGGTCTATCAGCCCGTCGATCTTCGGGGCCTTCCCACCGCGGCGAGGGTGGCGGAGAACTCGTCTTGAAGCGGGCTTCCCGCTTAGATGCTCAGCGGTTATCCCACCTCCCGAACGTAGCCAACGAGCGTGCTCCTGGCGGGTCTACTGGCTCTCAGAGTTCACGTCCGATCCCGGTCCTCTCGTACTGGGGACAGCCTTCTCAATTCTCCTGCGCGCGCGCAGCCGTGGGGATTCGAACTGTCTCACGACGTTCTGAACCAGCTCGCGTACCGCTTTAATGGGCGAACAGCCCAACGCGGGACCTACTCCAGCCCCAGGATGCGACGAGCCGACATCGAGGTGCCAAACCATGCCGTCGATATGAACTCTTGGGCAGGATCAGCCTGTTATCCCCGGGGTACCTTTTATCCGTTGAGCGACGGCGCTTCCCACACGCGACCGCGGATCACTAGTTCCCACTTTCGTGACCTGCTCGACCTGTCAGTCTCGCGGTCAAGCGCCGTGCGCACTCGCCACCTGATGACCAACCAGGCTGACCTTTGAGCGCCTCCGTTACCCTTTTAGAGGCAACCGCCCCAGTTAAACTACCCACCAGGCGCGTCCTGACCCGGATCACGGGCCGAGGTTAGGAGCCCTATACGGCCAGGTGGTGATTTCACCAGCGACTCCCCGCCCGCTAGCGCGACCGGATCACCGTCTCCCACCTATCCTACACAAACCGCGCCGAACACCCATACCAAGCTGCAGTAAAGGTCCCGGGGTCTTTCCGTCCTGCTGCGCGAAACGAGCATCTTTACTCGTACTGCAATTTCACCGAGTTCGTGGTCGAGACAGCGGAGAAGTCGTTACGCCATTCGTGCAGGTCGGAACTTACCCGACAAGGAATTTCGCTACCTTAGGATGGTTATAGTTACCACCGCCGTTTACTGGGGCTTAACTTCCCGGCGTCACCCCCACACGGAGGGCTGACCGGTCCGCTTAACCTTCCAGCACCGGGCAGGCGTCAGTCCGTATACATCGCCTTGCGGCTTGGCACGGACCTGTGTTTTTGATAAACAGTCGCTTCTCCCTGGACTCTGCGGCCCCGACACGCTCCCCGCCGCACGGACGGACCACGCTCAGGGCCCCCCTTCTCCCGAAGTTACGGGGGCATTTTTGCCGAGTTCCTTTGACCACGAGTCACTCCGAACGCCTCGGTATACTCTACCTGACCACCTGTGTCGGTTTCGGGTACAGGCGGACAACGGCCTCGCGTCGATGCTTTTTCTCGGCAGCACAGGATCACCCGCTTCCCATCAACGGTCCCCCATCAGGCCTCACCCACAAGCCGCCGGGGATTTGCCTCGGCGGCGGGCCACCCCTGGCCGTGCCAAACCATAAGACCACGGACGGGCTACCTCACTGCGTCACACCTGTTGCCACGCTTGCCGCACCAGACAGGCACGCCCCGCGCCCGCACGCCCCCACACCCCGAAGGCGCGGAAACAACGCACAGGGACGACAACGCCCCACCCAGCAGACATCGGACGGCCGCCGTCCGGTACGAGAATATCGGCCGTTGCCCATCGACTACGCCTGACGGCCTCGCCTTAGGACCCGACTAACCCAGGGCGGATCAACCTGGCCCTGGAACCGCTAGTCAATCGGCGGACGGGATTCTCACCCGCCACTCGTTACTCATGCCTGCATTCTCACTCCACGCAGTCCGCGACGCTCACGACGGCTTCCCCCACGCAGGACGCTCCCCTACCCACCCCCAACGGAGGGCGCCGCGGCTTCGGCGGTGTGTACGAGCCCCTTCACATTGTCGGCGCATCACCACTGACCAGTGAGCTTTACGCACTCTTTCAAGGATGGCTGCTTCTAAGCCAACCTCCTGGCTGTCACAGCAACGACACATCCTTTCCCACTTAGCACACCCTTAGGGGCCTTAGCCGGCGATCCGGGCTGTTTCCCTCTCGACGACGAAGCTTATCCCCCGCCGTCTCACTGCCACGCTCACCCCTTTGCGGCATTCGGAGTTTGGCTGACCTCAGTAACCCGGTGGGGCCCATCAGCCATCCAGTCGCTCTACCTCCGCAAAGAACCACGCAACGCTGCACCTAAATGCATTTCGAGGAGAACCAGCTATCACGGAGTTTGATTGGCCTTTCACCCCTACCCACACCTCATCCCCCGGGTTTTCAACCCCGGTGGGTCCGGGCCTCCACACGCTCTTACACGCGCTTCACCCTGGACATGGGTAGATCACCCCGCTTCGGGTCTAGAACGCGCGACTGACCGCCATATTTCAGACTCGCTTTCGCTACGGCTCCCCCACACGGGTTAACCTCGCCACACGCCCCTAACTCGCAGGCTCATTCTTCAAAAGGCACGCCATCACCCCCACAACGAAGGCTCTGACGGATTGCAGGCGCCCGGTTTCAGGCACTCTTTCACTCCCCTCCCGGGGTACTTTTCACCTTTCCCTCACGGTACTCATCCACTATCGGTCACCAAGGGTATTCAGCCTTGACAAGTGGTCTTGCCACCTTCACACGAGATTCCACGAGCCCCGTGCTACTCAGGAACACACTCAGACAGCCGCCGCGATTTCGGCTACGGGGCTCTCACCCACTCCGGCGGGCCTTCCCAGACCCTTCGCCTACCCCGACGGTTTCTCACTGCCCGGCCGCACACCGGCACGGCCACAAGCATGCCCACAACACCGCACACGCACCGCCCGGCGGCTGATACACGCACACGGTTTAGGCTCCTCCGCCTTCGCTCGCCGCTACTGACGGAATATCTTCTCCAGCAGGTACTAAGATGTTTCACTTCCCCGCGTTCCCACCCGCGCGCTATGAACTTCACACACGGGCGACCAGGCACAACCCCGGCCAGGTTCCCCCATTCGGACACCCCCGGATCACCGCTCGCTTGCCAACTCCCCGAGGCTTATCGCAGACTGCCACGTCCTTCTTCGGCCCTTGATGCCCAGGCATCCACCGAACGCCCTGCACACACCCAACACCACACGCCGCCCCGCCCCACAACAGAGCACAGACGACGCGCACTACAAGATGCTCGCATCCGCTATACGATTCCCAAACACCACACCCACCCACACAGGCAGGCACAGGCACAGAGCCCGACCGCCTGACAGCGCGCGCAGACAACACCACCACAAAAAACTCCCTAGAAAGGAGGTGATCCAGCCGCACCTTCCGGTACGGCTACCTTGTTACGACTTCGTCCCAATCGCCAACCCCGCCTTCGACCGCTCCCCCCAAACAGGTAGAGCCACGGGCTTCGGGCGTCGCCGACTTTCGTGACGTGACGGGCGGTGTGTACAAGGCCCGAGAACGTATTCACCGCAGCGTTGCTGATCTGCGATTACTAGCGACTCCGACTTCACGGGCCCGAGTTGCAGACCCCGATCCGAACTGAGACCGGCTTTACGAGATTCGCTCCGCCTCACGGCATCGCCACCCTCTGTACCGGCCATTGTAGCATGCGTGAAGCCCAAGGCATAAGGGGCATGATGATTTGACGTCGTCCCCACCTTCCTCCGAGTTGACCCCGGCAGTCCCCCGTGAGTCCCCGCCACAACGCGCTGGCAACACGGGACAAGGGTTGCGCTCGTTGCGGGACTTAACCCAACATCTCACGACACGAGCTGACGACAACCATGCACCACCTGTGAACCGGCCCGAAGGCAGACGCGTCTCCGCGCCCTCCCGGCACATGTCAAGCCTTGGTAAGGTTCTTCGCGTTGCATCGAATTAATCCGCATGCTCCGCCGCTTGTGCGGGCCCCCGTCAATTCCTTTGAGTTTTAGCCTTGCGGCCGTACTCCCCAGGCGGGGAACTTAACGCGTTAGCTCCGGCGCAGAATCCGTGGAACAGACCCCACACCTAGTTCCCAACGTTTACAGCGTGGACTACCAGGGTATCTAATCCTGTTCGCTCCCCACGCTTTCGCTCCTCAGCGTCAGTGACGGCCCAGTGGCCTGCCTTCGCCATCGGTGTTCTTCCTGATATCTGCGCATTCCACCGCTACCCAGGAATTCCAGCCACCCCTGCCGCACTCCAGCCTGCCCGTACCCACTGCACACGCGCGGAGTTGAGCCCCGCGTTTTCACAGCAGACGCGACAAAGCCGCCTACGAGCCCTTTACGCCCAATAATTCCGGACAACGCTCGCGCCTCACGTATTACCGCGGCTGCTGGCACGTAGTTAGCCGGCGCTTCTTTGACGCGTACCCTCAACCCCCGCCAAACGGGCCTTGTCCCGCGCCGAAAGGGGTTTACAACCCGAAAGCTCCATCCCCCACGCGGCGTCGCTGCATCAGGCTTGCGCCCATTGTGCAATATCCCCACTGCTGCCTCCCGTAGGGAGTCTGGGCCGTATCTCAGTCCCAGTGTGGCCGACCACCCTCTCAGGCCGGCTACCCGTCGACGCCTTTGGTGAGGCCATCACCCCACCAACAAGCTGATAGGCCGCGAGCCCATCCCGCCGAAAACATCTTTCCCCGCCCAGCCATGCGACCAGACAGGCACATCCGGTATTAGACCCGTTTCCAAAGCTTATCCCGAAGCAGAGGGGCAGGTTGCCCCGCGTATTACTCACCCGTTCGCCACTAATCACACCACCCCGAAAGGACAGCGCTTAGCAATACGTAACTGA
>BNJV01000647.1_pt1 | contig 153347 bp, 223 predicted proteins | sample 8540591 | NCBI WGS metagenome assembly BNJV01 (sample SAMD00202457, study PRJDB9452) | human saliva metagenome | host: Homo sapiens
TGAAACAAAAAGAATTTTTAAAAATAATTGTTGCTGGTATAGTGCTTGCGGCAATAGCAGTACTTATATATAACAGATTTTCTTATAAAGAAACATCTACAAAGCGTCCAAGGTATGCTTTATAAAAAGAAGATAGAGCAGATTAAGAGCGGTATCGACAAGGATGGTGATGGTGTTGATGACCAGAGCGACATATTGGAAAGTGCATTGGTATATATACAGACAAAACCGAAGTATGAGAGCAGGTACTATATTGGCGGAACACCAAATGACGGTTATGGTGTATGTACAGATGTTGTAGCTGCGGCACTTTTCGGCGCAGGATATGATTTACAAAGACTTGTGTCTGAGGATATAAACGAGCATCCGGATAATTATGATATACAATCCCCTCGATGAAAAATATTGACTATCGCAGAGTAAGAAATCTGCAGGTGTATTTTTAAAAAAATAATACAAAAAAAGTCTTACTACAGATCTTTTCTGAAATAGAAGAGTGGCAGGGCGGAGATATTGTTATTTTTAAGAAGCATATCGGAATAGTATCAGATAGAAGAGACAAAAACGGAGTCCCATATATTATTCATCATGGAAGTAAATATCAAAGAGCATATGAACAAAAATATCTGAAAAGTAAGGCTGATGAAATAGTCGGTCACTACAGATGGAATTGGAAAGTGAAAATTAAGTTGACACTATGGATGAGATAAGAGAGGTCGATAATAAAATTATCGGATTGAAAGATAGCGAAGTGCAACAAAGAATTGCATCGGGTCTTACAAATAAATTAAATATGGGAACCGATAAAACAACTATGGAAATAGTATTGTCAAATGTATGTACATACTTTAACCTGATATTTTTAATGATTTCCATAGTACTGATTATGGTAGGTTCGTTTAGGAATCTTACATTCCTACCTGTTATTATCGGAAATACACTTATAGGTATAGTACAAGAGTTGCGTGCAAAAAAGACACTTGATACGATGAAATTTTTAAGTGCTCCTCATAGTGACGTGATAAGAGACGGAGAACTTCAAAATATATTGTCTGAGGAGCTGGTAAAAGATGATATTATTCTGCTGAAAGCCGGCAAGCAGATTTGTGCGGATGCCATTGTTATATCCGGAAGCATTCAGGTTAATGAATCCTTACTTACAGGGTGAGTCTGATGAAATTGAAAAAGCTGTAGGCAGTAAGCTTTTATCGGGAAGTTTTGTAGTATCCGGAGAATGCTATGCAAAACTTGAGAAAGTGGGAGATGAGTCATACATTTCAAAACTCAGTACACAAGCAAAAACTATGAAAAGTAAAGAACAATCGGAGATGATAAGGCATATCAATTTGATTGTTAAGGCTGTAGGTATTGTAATCATACCTATAGGTGCAGTTTTATTTTTACAAAGCTTTTATGTAAACGGGGATACTCTTAGAAAAAGTGTAACTTCAACAGTTGCCGCCGTACTGGGGATGATTCCTGAGGGATTGTATTTGCTGACCACAGTTGCGCTTGCCCTAAGTACTATGAAAACTTGCAACAAAAAAAGTACTGCTTCATGATATGAAAAGTATTGAAACTTTGGCAAGAGTTGATGTGCTTTGTGTTGATAAAAACAGGTACCATTACAGAACCTGATATGAAAGTGGAAGATGTGTTCTATGTAAAGGTGCAAACAGTTCTATAGATTATTCGGATTTTGAAAAAAATTATTGTTTTCATATGCCCTTGCTTCAAAAGATAATAATGCAACCATGCAGGCTTTTAAAAGAATATGCAAATAAGAAAGGAATTAAAGGGGCTGTAGGTGCTCCTGTCAAGGTACTACCTTTTTCTTCATCTCTTAAATACGGAAGTATTACATTTGAAGAGGATGCTACATTCTTGGTGCTCCGGAAATTATTTTAAAAGACAATTTTATATCTTTTGAAAATGAGATTTTAGCCTATACCGAAAAAGGAAGTAGGGTTTTACTTTTTGCAAAGTATGACGGAAGTGATATTGAAGACGGTATCAAAGGAAAAGTAACTCCTATAGGTTTTATAGCTTTTGCAAATCCTGTTCGTGAGAATGCTGTAGATACATTTAATTATTTTAAGTCTCAAGGTGTAAGTATAAAGGTTATCTCAGGGGATAATCCTTTAACCGTTTCACAAATTGCCTCTCGGGCAGGAATTGAAAATTCCGAAAAATTATATTGATGCAAGTTCTGCTTGATACCGATAAAAAGATACAGGAGGCAATATCTTTTTATACGGTCTTCGGTCGTGTTACACCTAAACAAAAGCAAAAGCTTGTAAAAGCCTTACAGGCAGACGGTCATACTGTTGCCATGACAGGCGACGGTGTAAATGATATTTTGGCGATGAAGGATGCGGACTGCAGTGTGGCAATGGCATCAGGAAGTGAAGCCGCCACTCATGCCGCACAGGTTGTACTACTTGATTCGGACTTTGCACATATGCCGGATCTGGTATATGAGGGTAGAAGAGTTGTCAATAATATAGAGCGCTCTGCAAGCCTGTTTTTGGTGAAAAAAATATTTTCTCGTTACTTTTAGCTGTATTATCTGCAGTTTTTTATGTTTACATATCCGCTGGAGCCTGCTCAGATTTCCTTTTGTAAGCATGTTTACAATAGGGATACCGGGATTTTTATTGGCTCTTGAGCCGAATAAGAATAGGATAAAGGGCAGTTTTATTAAAAACGTGTTGATAAAAGCATTTCCCGGCGGTTTAACAGATGTTATAGCGGTATTTGCACTTGTAGTATTTGGAGAGGTTTTTTGAGATATCCCACAGACAGTATCGGAACTGTTGCGACCATGGTTATGTCGGTAGTCGGATTTATGATTTTTGATCAAGATAAGTTATCCGCTTGATCTGAGAAAATATATAATAATATTTTTAAATATTGCAGGTCTCATATTTACAGGTATATTCCTTAGAAAGTTGTTTGCACTTACGGACCTTTTCGGGTATAAGTATTCTTCTTATGTTCACTTTTTGGTTTTGCTGCGGAATCTTTTATTTAGAAATATGACGGTTTTGGTAGAAAAATCAAAATATTACTTGAAAAAAATAAGAATAAAACTTGAACAAAAGAAAAAAATAAGATATAGTATAAGTAGTAAGTGAAAACTTTGTTTTATGGAGTTGGTTATGAGAGAGTATAGTCCGCTTTTTAACATGAGCGATAGAATGATAAATTTATTGACTGAGATAAGTGAAGAAGTCGGAAGGGTAAGTGTTGTCTTTTCCGGTAAGATGAATCCGCTTATTCGTAAAGAAAACATAATTAAAAAAAGTATATGCCTCTTTGGCAATGGAAGAAAGTGATATTTCATTTGAACATATAAGAGGCTTTATATATGGAGAAAATTTTATTGATAATCATAAGGATATGAGAGTTGTAAAAAATCTCTATGAAGCGTATGATATGTCATTTAAATTGAATCCATATTCGATAAATGATTTGTTCTTTGCACAAAAGATGATACTGAGCGGTTTTGCTATAGAGTCAACTGAGTTTAGAGAAGATAAGGCGGAAAACAACGACAGCGGAATATTTGAAAGTAATACAATTCCTTCAAGATTTATTCCGGGAGCTGTAAGGGATATATTTGAATGGTACAAAAGAGCGGAGCTGCATCCTGTAATAAAATGTGCAATAGTATATCATGAATTTGAACTTTTGCAGCCTTTTGCGGCAGGGAACGGACCTCTTTCAAGGTTATGGCTGGATCTTTTGCTTTGTAAGTGGAAGGATATTTTCTTTTGTATGTCTGTTGAGAATGAACTATTTAACAGGATACAGGAATATAAGGAGCTTACATACAGTATAGGAAGACTCGGGGAGAAAGTAATAAATTTATAGAATTTATTCTTGAGACTATTCTTTTTACATTAAAAGAAAGCACAGATAGAAGAGAAAATACCGGTTTGAGGGGATGGAATCAATGCTTCATTTACAAATGGAGACAGTATAAAGCAGGAAAAATTCTTTAGGCAGCTGTATGACAGGCAATGCCGAAAAAGACGGTTGGAAAAGAAGTATCAGGTAGTATAGACGTATCAGGTGACAGTAAAAATACTGCTGTGAATACAAACTAACCCTGGTAAGTGAGAATACATTTGCAAAAAAAGACTTGTAAATGTACTTGGAAATGAAGTTCTTACAACAAATGAGATAATGCTTAGGCTTGGCATGACACATAAGCCTACCTTTAGAAAAATTATCTAAATCCTGCAATAGAGATGGGATTGGTAGAAATGACCGTACCGGGTAAACCAAGAAGCAGGTATCAGAAGTATAGAAAAGATATCATAGTCGGATACATAGAATAAGATGATTGAATACAGACTAAGATAATAAAGTACAGGCTATGATAAAAATAAAAATGTCAAGACATACGATTAGCGACTAAGATATCAAAATAGACTATGATAAAGTCAGGGTTAAAAACCGGTATTTCATAAATATAGTTTTTATTTGTGGTATATCGAGACTTTTTATATGCTTATAAGCTTGTAATTTATTTGAAATACATAAAGCTTGTAATTTATTTGAAATACATAAGCTTTGTAATTTATTTTGAAATACATATTGACGAATCTGTACTTTTATGGTATAATGATATAGATTTTTGAATTTCACAACCGGAGGGAGGTTAGATCTTAGATGTCAAACGTGATTGTGAAAGAAAACGAGAGTCTTGACAGTGCACTTAGAAGATTCAAAAGAAATTGTGCTAAGGCAGGCATTCAACAAGAAATTCGTAAGAGAGAGCATTACGAGAAGCCAAGCGTAAGACGTAAGAAAAAGTCTGAAGCAGCTAGAAAGCGTAAGTTTAATTAATTGCGTGTTTTCACAACCTCGGTCATTTGACCGGGGTTTTCTTTTTAAAGAAAACTTTTAAGGAGAACAATTTGAGTATAATTGAAAATATTATAGATATACCTATGGAGCATGAAAGGAATGTCTGTGGTGAGTTTGATGTATATTTGAAGAAAATAGAGAGAACGCTGAAGGTAAGTATGATTGCCAGAGACGGCAGTATAAAAATAATAGGCCCGAAACCTTATGTAGATAAGGCGAAATCTGTTTTCAACAATCTTATAGAACTTTCTAAAAGAGGGAATCAAATCACTGAGCAAAATATAGATTATGCCCTTTCATTGTCATTTACACTTGAAGATGACAAGATTCTTGAAATCGATCAGGATGTTATAGCAAGAACTATCTTAGGCAAACCTATAAAGCCGAAGACTCTGGGGCAAAAACAGTATGTAGATCTTATCAGAGAAAAGATGATAGTTTTCGGTGTAGGCCCTGCAGGAACGGGAAAAACTTATCTTGCTATGGCAATGGCGATACAGGCTTTTAAAGAAGGAAGTATAAACAGAATTATCCTTACCAGGCCTGCAATAGAAGCCGGAGAAAAACTGGGATTTTTGCCGGGAGACTTGCAAAGTAAAATAGACCCTTATTTAAGACCTCTATATGATGCGTTGTATCAGATAATGGGTGCCGACAGTTTCCTGCATAATCAGGAAAAGGGATTGATTGAAGTCGCTCCTCTTGCATATATGAGAGGTAGAACTCTTGATAATGCATTCATAATTCTTGATGAGGCGCAAAACACCACACCTGCACAGATGAAGATGTTTTTAACAAGAATCGGTTTCGGTTCAAAGGTGATAGTGACCGAGACCAAAAGTCAGAAAGGACCTTCCTCAGGGACAGACTTCGGGTCTTGACAGTGCACTTAAGATTTTAAAAAATATAGATGATATAGGTATATGTATGCTTACCAATAAGGATGTGGTACGACATCCTTTGGTTCAAAAAATTGTGGAAGCCTATGATATATATGAAAAGAAAAATATATCAAAGGATGATAAAAAGAGATTTAGAAAATAAATACAGCCTTTTGGCAGATTTTTTATAACGGCGAGGGAGTATGACTATAGAAATAAGCTATGAGTCTAAAACGAATCTTGAAATACCATATGAAGAAATAATCAATAAAATGGTAGTTGCATCACTTGATTTTGAAGATTGTCTTTATGAGGCGGAAGTTTCGGTGACAATTGTGGATGATGAGGAAATAAGAAGGATAAATAATGAGTACAGAGGCATTGACAGGGCTACAGATGTGCTTTCATTTCCTTTTAATGAGTTTTCCGCCCCCGGAAATTTTGATGATATTGAAGAAAATATAGATGCATTTAATCCGGAAACCGGAGAATTGCTTCTTGGAGATATTATACTTTCTACAGAGCATATACTGGAACAGGCTAAGGAATATGGGCACAGCAAAACCAGAGAGTTGGCTTTTTTGGTGGTACATTCCATGCTTCATCTGATGGGATATGACCATATGGAAGATGATGAAAGAATTGTTATGGAAGAAAAACAAAGAAAAATTTTAGAGCTTGAGGGGATTAGCAGATAATGCCGGTAAAAACAACAAAGAAAGAATCTAATAATTTTTTGGTGCAGGGAGCCATATTGGCGGTTGCTGGAATTTTGGTCAGACTTATAGGACTTGCCTACAGAGTACCTCTTCTTAGAATAATAGGAAGTAAGGGTATGGGATATTATTCCACCGCATATAATTTGTATGCTATCATTCTTTTACTTTCTTCATATTCATTGCCGCTTGCGGTAAGTAAGATGGTTTCTTCAAGAATTGCAAAGAATGAATACAAAAATGCAAATAAAATACTCAGGGCAGCCCTTATATATGCAACGATAGTGGGAGGCCTTGGTTTTGTTATAGTTTTTTTCGGAGCAAACTTTTTTGCAAGTAATCTGTATCAGATGCCTTTGGCAAAGTATGCTCTGCAAAGCCTGGCACCTACCATATGGATTATGGCATATCTTGGAGTGCTTCGAGGATATTTCCAAGGTCATTCCACAATGGTACCTACCGCTCTTTCTCAAATCTTTGAGCAGATAATAAATGCTGCTGTATCAGTGGGTGCGGCTTATTATTTGTGTGAGGCGGCATTAAAACAGGCAAAGGGTGAGGATGTAAAGGCGGCTTACGGTGCAGCCGGAGGTACAATAGGTACCGGTGCAGGTACCGTTATAGCATTGCTTGTAATGCTTGCATTCTTTTTTGTGACTGCGAATGTCAGAAGAAAGAATATCTTAAAATGATAAAAACACTAAGAAAAGAAAGTTTTTCTACAATTACAAGAGTGTTGATACTTACAGTAATACCCTGTAATAGCATCTACAGCTATTTATAATATAAACTCTGTGCTTGACGGAATGGTGTTCGGACAGAGTATGAAGGCTTTGGGACTTGAAGAAGAGACATCAAGACTTTACGGAATATACACAGGTGGATATCTTGTACTTGTAAATGTTCCGGTAGCTATAGCAAATGCTATGTCTTCATCCCTTATACCGACTATTTCAAGAAGTTTTCAGTAAGGGTGAAAGAAGTGATGTAAACTCAAAAGATATCAATGGTTATCAGATTTGCCACTATTGTAAGTTTTCCATGTGCAATAGGGCTTGCTGTTATTTCAATGCCTGTAATGGGAATACTTTTTAATTCTGCGGAAGATGCAATGTTGGCTGCATACTTGATGATTCTCGGATCGGGAGTTGTTGTATTGTACTCTGTTTCTACAGTTACAAATGCGGTACTTCAGGAACCAGCCTTATAAATAAGCCGGTTAAAAATGCTTTTATATCACTGATAATACATTTTATTATACTGTATATACTGTTATTTACATTTAAATCAAAATGTAATCGGATTGGTATTCGGAAAATATGGTATTTGCTCTTTTCGATGTGTATTTTTGAATGCCGGAAGTATAAGAAGAAATCTATCCTATAAACAGGAACTTATAAAGACTTATCTTATGCCTTTTATTTGTGCAGGTCTTATGGGAATAGTTGTTTATATAGTATATACTTTTATTCTAAGATTCAGCAGCAGCAGAGTTATGCTTACATTAATACCTATTATGGTTGAGCACCTGTTTATGTAATACTTTTGATCGGTACAAGAACTATATCAAAGAATGAGATATTGCAGATGCCAAAGGGCAGAAAATTAGTAAATATTTTACAGAAAGTCAGGCTTTTGAAATGAAAGTTGGGATTGTAGGCGGTGGAGCAGCAGGTATTATGTCTGCTCTATTTGCGTGTAAAGGGAAAGGATGAAGTTACTGTCATTGAGCACAATGACAAAGCTTCTAAAGAAGATACTTTCTACCGGAAACGGAAAATGTAATTTTACAAATACAAAATTAGAGCCTTCAAATTATCACTATAATGAAAGAGCAATAAAGTTTATAGAAAGATTTAACCAATTTGATACTATAAAGTTTTTTAACAGTCTAGGGGTAATAGAGTATATAAGAGACGGATATACTTATCCAAACTCGGAGCAGGCGACTTCAATCAGAAATGCACTTTTAATGGAGCTTGAAAGATATGATGTGAATATACTTTTAAATACCTATGTAACAGATATATATAAGAATGATGATTTATTTACGCTTTGTATCTGCAACGCAAATAATAAAAGCAAATCAAAGCTTTATTTTGACAAGATTATTATAGCTACAGGTTTAAAAGCAGCACCCAAACTTGGAAGTGACGGATCTTTTTTTCCTGTTTTAAAAAAGCTTGATATAAAATATAAGTCTGTTTTGCCTGCACTTTGCGGTATCAGCTTAGATAATAAAAATTTCTTTAAAATGACATCAGGTGTCAGGGCAAAGGGGAAAATATCGGTAGCTGTTAAGGATGAGGAACTTGCAAGCGACTTTGGAGAATTGCAGTTTAGTGATACAGGTATATCGGGGATACCTACATTTCAAGTAAGCAGATATGTAAGTATTGCTCTTGATAAAAAAGAAAGTGTTAAAGTTTCACTTGATATGTTTTCACATCTTGGAAGTATAGAAAAATATATTAAATGAGAGAAGGAAAATACCTTCATTTATTACAATGGAGGATATCGGAAACGGACTCATAAACTCCAAAGCTTTGGCTTGGAATACTTGGTTTGGCAGACATCAGGGCTGATCTAAAAATAAAAAAATGTGATAATAAGAGTTTTGATAGATTAATTTCTATTTGTAAAGAGATGAAAATTTTAATGTTAAAGGTACCGGAGATTTTGACAAGGCTCAAGTTTGTACAGGTGGTATTGCCTTTGGATGATGTGGATGATAATCTGATGTATAGGGATATTAAGAGCTTTGTACTTTGCAGGTGAAATACTTGATGTTGACGGGATTTGCGGAGGCTACAATTTGCAGTGGGCATGGACATCCGGATATATAGCCGGTGCCGGAAGATAAGGAAGATAAAAATGTTACATATAAATTCTTTACAGCTGAATGTACATCATGATGAAAATGATTTAAAGAAAAAAACTTGCCAAGACTATCGGTTGTAATATAGATGAGATAGAAGAATATGAAATAAGGAAAAGATCAATAGATGCCAGAAAAAAGCCTGAGATCTCATATTCTTATTCCATAGATGTCAGCCTTTTAAATGAGGCTAAATATTTAAAGAAAAATAAAGCTTTGAGCATTGCAAAGCCGGTAGTTTATGCTTATGAAGATGTAGAAAAGCATGAAATTTTGGAAGAGAGTAAAAGACCTGTGGTGGTGGGATTTGGTCCTGCCGGGTATATTTGCAGCACTTTTACTTGCAAGGTATGGATTAAAGCCTATAGTAATAGAGCGAGGTGGCTGTGTTGAAGACAGAACCTTGAGTGTAAATAAATTCTGGAGCGAAGGAAAGCTTGACACCGAGTCCAATGTTTCTTTTGGAGAGGGAGGTGCAGGTACATTCTCAGACGGAAAGTTAAATACTTTGGTTAAAGATACTTTCGGAAGAAACAAATTTAGTGCTAAGTACTTTGGTGGAATACGGAGCACCAAAGGAAATTTTGTATGATAATAAGCCGCATATAGGTACAGATCTTTTAACAGGAATAGTAAGAAAGATAAGAGAAGAAATAAAGGAACTTGGTGGAGAGGTAAGATTTGATACCAAACTTATAAATATAGAAAAATATAAAAGATAATAAAAAAAGAAGATAGAAGTAGTAAACAAAAAGAGATTGCAAAACATGAAATAATCGAATGTGAAAAATATAATACTCGCACTTGGACATAGTGCCAGAGATACCTTTAAAGCTTTTAAAGGAAATGGGCGTTTATATGGAGCCGAAGTCCTTTGCACTTGGTATAAGAGTTTCTCATTCACAACATTTGATAGATGTTTCACAGTTTGGAGATAAAGAAGCAAAGTTTTTATCGCCTGCACCGTATAAACTTACATTTAAGTCAAGCTTTGACAGGGGTGTGTATTCATTTTGTATGTGTCCGGGCGGATTTATAGTAAATGCTTCTACGGAAGACGGAAGAATTGCCATAAACGGTATGAGCTATCATAAGAGAGATTCGGGAGAGGCAAATTCCGCTATTATTGTAAGTGTATCTGAAGAAGATTTTGATAAATACTCCGATCCTAAAGATCCGCTAAAAGGTGTAGAGTTTCAAAGAAGACTCGAAGAAGAGACCTTTCACATGGGCAATGGAAGGGTACCTGTACAAAGATTGGTTGACTTCCTTGAAGGAAGAGAAAGTACCGGGTTTGACAATACAAATCTGAAGATAAAGGGAAGTACTACTATTGCCAGAGTGGATAAGCTCTTCCCAAAAGAAATATATGAGAGCATGAAAGAGGCATTTTTAGACTTTAATCGTAAGATAAAGGGATTTATAAATGAAGATGCCTATGTAGCGGCTATAGAGTCAAGGACATCATCACCTGTAAGAATAAGCAGAGACGAGTCTTTACAAGCAAATATTTCCGGAATATACCCATGTGGTGAGGGTGCCGGATATGCGGGAGGCATAATGAGTGCTGCCATGGACGGATTAAAGGTTGCAGAAAGAATTATTGAAAAGTATAAGGAGTAGTATGGATATAAGACAAAAAGGTAAGAGATGCAAATAGAATTGTAATAAAAATCGGTTCTTCAAGTATCACTCACTCTGAAACAGGTGAGCTTCATCTTTCAAAAATAGAAAAACTGATAAGACAGATAGCAGATCTTAGAGGAGCAGGAAAGGAAGTGGTATTGGTTTCATCAGGTGCCATTGCAACAGGAAGACATTCTCTCGGTATAAATGAAAAGCCTTCCACACTTTCACAAAAGCAGGCTCTTGCGGCTGTAGGACAGGCCAGACTTATTATGGAGTACAGAAAGCTTTTTTCTGAATATAATCTTAGAATAGCACAGATTTTGATGACAAAATCAACAATAACGGAGGATACTTATCGTGATAATGCCAAGGCTACTTTTACACAGCTTTTGGCATATGGTGCAGTGCCTATAGTAAATGAAAATGATACCATATCTACATATGAGATTCAGTTTGGTGATAATGACAGATTGTCTGCTCTTGTAAGTGCGCTTGTGGAGGCGGATCTTCTTATACTTTTATCGGATATTGACGGACTTTATACTGACGATCCGAATACAAATAAGAATGCAGAGTTTATAAGTTTTGTAGAGGATGTTGATAAATATATGGATATGGGTAAATCAACATCTAAGTCGGGACTTGGCACAGGTGGAATGTATACAAAACTTTTGGCGGCACAGATCGCAACCAATTCAGGCTGTGATATGGTAATTGCAAGTGCAGAAGATATGAGTATAATAGAAAATATTGCAAATGGTGAGGAAATAGGGACATATTTTCCCGGCAAAGAGCAATAAGGATTTTGATTGGTTAAATTGTTTGGAATAGTAGGTGAAAAAAATGGATAATACAAAGATTGATAGAATTAATGAATTAGCTCATAAGCAAAAGAGCGTAGGGACTTACAGAGGAAGAAAAGATAGAGCAGGCGGCACTTAGAAAAGAATATATTGAATCAATAAGGGAAAGTTTAAGAGCAAATCTAAATAATATTTCCATAAAAGAGGCTGACGGCAGTATAACAGATCTCGGTGAGAAGTTTGGAAAGAAGAATGGATAAGGCAGAGCTTAGAAAGTACTTGTTGGAAAAGAGAAATTCACTGTCAAGAGATGAGGTTTTATCTGCAAGTGAGAGTATAATAAAAGAAATAGATGCTTTGATAAAGAGAAATAAAAGTATGTTAATTCTGGGATTTATGCCGCTTGGAAATGAGATAGATCTAAGACCTTTATATGGAAAGATACTTGCCGGATATTATAAGGATGAGTTTGATATTGATATTACATTTGGATTGCCAAGAGTATGCGGTAAGGAAATGAGATTTTTTAAGGTAAGCTCAATTAAAAATCTTGAAAAATCAAAGTTTGGCATTATGGAGCCGGAGATTAACAGTGAAGAAATCATTGCAAAAGATGCGCATGTTTTTTTATACCGCTTATAGGACTTGATAAGAATAAGAAAAGACTGGGATTTGGCGGTGGATTTTATGACAGATATTTTGGAAAGCATAGAGAGAATACTTTGTATGGGTCTCGCATATGATTTTCAAGTAGATATTGATTTTGATGTGAATGAGTATGATATTGCAATGGACCATATTTTTATAGCAAAAATATTAGAAAGAGGATTATGGAGAATTTAATACCTAATGAAGAACCGTTAAGACAGGAATATTTCATGTCTGAGGTCAATGATATAATACATGCAAAAGCAATTGAAAGAGGTGTATATCCGACTTATAAGGTGGTGACCTTCGGTTGTCAGATGAATGCGAGAGATTCCGAGAAGCTTTCAGGAATACTTACAGGAATCGGGTATATGGAAGCTGAGAATGAGGAGGATGCAGACCTTGTACTTTTTAATACCTGCACTGTAAGAGAGAATGCAAACGACAGACTCTATGGTAGAGTGGGACAGCTCAAAAAAAGCAAGGAGAAAAATCCGGATATGATAATCGGTATCTGCGGATGTATGATGCAGGAAGCGGAAGAGGTTGAAAAGATTAAAAAATCTTACAGACATGTGGATCTTGTTTTTGGAACCCACAATATATATAAACTTGCAGAGATACTTTTTGAGCATCTTACAACCAAAAAGCAGGTTGTAAATGTTATGGAAAGTGCCGAGATGATTGTTGAGAAACTTCCGAATAAGAGAGAGTTTGCCTTCAAATCAGGTGTAAATATCACATTCGGTTGTAATAACTTTTGCAGTTATTGCATAGTGCCATATGTAAGAGGTAGAGAAAGATCAAGAAAGCCTGAGGAAATAATAGATGAGATTAAGGGCCTGGTAGCTGACGGCGTAAAAGAAATTATGCTGCTTGGTCAAAATGTAAACTCATATGGCAGAGGACTGGAGGAAGAGATAAGCTTTGCAACTCTCTTTGATAGAATTGCTCAGATAGACGGTTTGGAGCGACTAAGATTTATGACACCTCATCCAAAGGACCTTTCGGATGAAGTTATAGAGGTAATGAAAAGGAATAAAAAGATATGCAAGCATTTACATTTGCCGTTGCAGTCGGGAAGCTCAGATATTCTTAAAAAAATGAACAGAGTCTATACTAAAGAGGGTTATCTTGACTTGGTAAGAAGAATAAAGGCTGCTATTCCCGATATTTCACTTACAACAGATATTATAGTTGGATTCCCGGGAGAAACGGAGGAGAGACTTTTTAGATACTTTAGATGTGGTAAAAGAGGTTAGATATGACTCTGCATTTACATTTATTTATTCAAAACGTTCAGGAACACCTGCCGCAAAGATGGAGGATCAGATAGATCCTAAGGTTATAAAGGACAGATTTGACAGACTTTTAAAAACCGTACAGGATATTGCGGCGGAAAATACAAAGAAAAATGAAGGAAAATGTATGCCTGTTTTGGTAGAGGGCAAGAATGATCATCTGGAGGGTTATCTTAGCGGAAAACTTGAGAATAACTTAACTGTACATTTTAAAGGTCAGGAAAGACTGATAGGTGAAATAGTTGATGTTATCTTGGATGAAGCAAAGGGATTCTACTATATGGGACATATAAAGACAAGTGAGGCATAAATGGCACTATCTCCTATGATGTCAAAATATCTGGAGACTAAGAAAGAGTATCCGGATTGTATACTTTTTTATCGTCTGGGCGATTTTTATGAAATGTTTTTTGAGGATGCTACTGAAGTGGCAAGGGAGCTAGAACTTACCCTTACAGGTAAGGATTGTGGGCTTGAAGAGAGAGCACCTATGTGTGGTGTGCCATATCATGCTGCGGAAACTTATATAAACAGACTTGTACAAAACGGTCATAAGGTTGCTATTGCGGAGCAGATGGAAGATCCTAAGCTTGCAAAGGGACTTGTAAAAAGAGAAGTTGTTAGAATTGTTACTCCGGGTACTATCACAAGTACCGGAGTATTAGCTGATGATAAAAATAATTATATTATTTCAATATTCTACATTGATGAGAGATTCGGACTTGCAATATGTGATATTTCAACCGGTGATTTCTTTGTTACAGAGCTGGTTTCTATAAGAGAACTCTTTGATGAGATACAAAAGTATCAGCCCACAGAAATTATATGCAATCATGCATTTGAGATCAGCGGTATTTCACTTGAGGAACTGAAAGAAAAAAATATAATATTACAATAACATCACTGGATAATACATATTTCAGTGAGAAGAACAGTTTGGATATATTAAAGAGACATTTTGCGGTTTCAAGTATTGAAGCACTGGGACTTTCAGAGTTTTTCGGATGCGACCATATCATCAGGAGCAATGCTTAGATATCTTTATGAGATGCAAAAGAGCTCATGTGCACAGATAGTGGGAATAAGTGCATATAAAAACTGGGAGATTATATGATAGTGGATACGAGCTCAAGAAGAAATCTTGAGTTGGTGGAAACTATGAGAGAAAAAAAGAAAAGCGGCTCACTTTTGGGTGTACTTGATAAGACAAATACAGCTATGGGTGCCAGAATGTTAAGAGGCTTTTTGGAGCAGCCGCTTGTAAATAAAGAAAGAATAATAAACAGGCAGGAAGCCGTGGCGGAACTCTTTGACAGATATATTGACAGGGAAGAGCTTAGAGAATATTTAAACTGATTTATGATTTGGAAAGACTGATGTCAAGAGTTGTAACAAAGAATGCCAATACCAGAGATCTTTTATCACTATCTGCTTCTATGAAAATGATAAGTCCGATAAAAGAGGTTTTAAAGACTTTCGAGTCCGGAGAGATCAAAAAGACAAATAATAATCTCGACAGGCTTCACGATATAATCGACATAATAGACAGGGCTATAAATGAAGACAGTCCGCTTTCACTAAAAGAAGGAAATATTATAAATACCGGATATAACAGTGAGATTGACAAGCTTAGGCAGGCAAAAACCGAGGGTAAGAACTGGCTGGCTTCTTTGGAGTCTGAAGAAAAAGAGAAAACCGGAATAAAAAATCTTAAAGTAAAGTTTAACAAGGTATTCGGATATTATTTTGAGGTGACCAATTCGTTCAAAGATATGGTGCCGGATTATTTTATAAGAAAGCAGACTCTTACCAATGCAGAAAGATATACCACAGATAAGCTTAAAGATTTGGAAAATATAATACTTGGGGCTGAGGATAAGCTTAACAGCTTGGAGTATGAAGTCTTTGTTGAAATCAGAGATGAGATTGCAAAGAATGTAAACAGAATACAATCAAGTGCCAAGGCGGTTGCTTATATAGATGCACTATGTTCATTGGCTACGGTGGCTTATAACAATAACTATGTAAAACCTGAAATAAATACTACAGGTGTTATTGACATAAGGGATGGCAGGCATCCGGTAGTTGAGACAATGCTAAATGATGATTCGTTTATTGCAAATGATACCTATCTTGATCAGAATAAGAAAAGGATGTCTATTATTACCGGACCGAATATGGCAGGTAAATCAACTTATATGAGACAGACAGCTCTTATTTGTATGATGGCTCAAATAGGAAGCTTTGTACCTGCAAAGCAGGCAAATTTATGTGTTTGTGACAGAATATTTACCAGAGTGGGTGCTTCGGATGATCTTGCAAGCGGTCAGTCTACTTTTATGGTGGAAATGACTGAGGTTGCAAATATTCTTAGAAATGCTACCAGAAATTCTTTGGTTATTTTAGATGAGATAGGAAGAGGTACATCTACTTTTGACGGTCTTGCTATTGCATGGGCAGTGGTAGAGCATATTTCAAATATAAAGCTGATAGGTGCAAAGACACTTTTTGCAACACATTATCATGAGCTTTCAGAACTTGAAGGTACACTTCCGGGTGTAAATAATTACTGTATTTCCGTAAAGGAAAACGGAGATAATATAGTATTCCTTAGAAAAGATAATTACAGGCGGTGCAGATAAGAGCTATGGTATACAGGTGGCAAAACTTGCAGGAGTAGCTGATAGCGTAACAAACAGAGCAAAGGAGCTTATAGAGGAGCTTTCAAGCGCTGATATTGCGACCAGAGCCAGAGAGATTGCAGAAGCAACACCGGCAGTTTCAAAGAGAAAACCTGTAAAGAAGATGAGTGAAGTGGAGGCGGGTCAGCTTTTGCTATTTGATGCGATAAATAATGATACGATTATTAAGGAAATTTCAGAAATTGATATTACTTCAATGACTCCTATGGATGCTTTGAATACATTGTATGCTTTACAGAATAAGATAAAGAACAGGATATAAGTTTATGATTAATATACTGGATAAGGGGACTATTGATAAGATTGCGGCAGGTGAGGTGGTTGAGAGACCTGCATCAATAGTAAAGGAGCTTTTGGAAAATTCAATAGATGCGGGAAGTTCTTCCATTACAGTAGAGATAAAAAATGGTGGAATTGACCTGATAAGAATAACGGATAATGGCTGCGGTATTGATTCAAAAGAAGTAAAAACAGCCTTTTTAAGGCATGCCACTTCAAAAATAGTCAGTGATAAAGATCTTATCTCTATAAAGAGTTTGGGATTTCGTGGTGAAGCACTCTCAAGTATTGCTGCGGTTTCAAGATGTGAGATAATCACAAAGACCAGAGATGAGCTTACCGGAGTTCGCTACTATATGGAAGGTGGTGTAGAGGTTGAATTTGAAGAAATCGGAGCACCGGACGGAACCAGTATAATTATCAGAGATATTTTTTATAATACTCCTGCCAGAAGAAAATTCTTAAAAACCGCCTCTACGGAGGGAGCACATATAAGTGAGCTTGTAGAGAAGATGGCTATGTCAAATATGGACATTGCCTTTAAGTTTATATCAAATAATCAGGTGAAGCTACAGACAAACGGAAACGGAAATCTGAAGGATATTATATATCAGCTCTATGGAAAGGAGATTTCCAAGGCCTTATGTGCGGTTGATTATGAAAAAGACGGGAGTAAAAATAAAAGGTGTTATTGCAAGACCTGAAGTTACAAGAAGTTCCAGAAGTCTTGAAAATATTTTTGTAAACGGCAGATATATAAAGGACAATATTATTTCAAAGGCTATTGAAGACGGTTTTCGGCGACAGACTTATGCAACATCAGTATCCTTTTTGTGCTCTCAGCTTTTTATTTGGAGGGTGTGGATGTAAATGTTCATCCAAGAAAAATGGAAGTGAGATTCTCTGACGGAAATCATATCTACAACTGTGCAAAAGAGGCTGTGGAGGAGATTTTTAAATTACAGAGCAGTATAAGAGAGGTACCTGTGGGTAAAGACACTGCCAATGAAAAGAAGGTGTTTACAAATACACCTGAGCCTTTTGAAAACAGAAGAAGAGATATTGACTTTAATAAATCCGGTAAAAGTGATGAGATACAGTGGACTATACCTAAGGAGACAAACTATAATCCGCAAAATGACTACACACTTTTAAAGGATGATGTTTCAAATAATTCTTCTGATAAGTCTACAGGATATTATAGAGATTTTGAGTATGCCGCCGGGGCAAGGGATGTGTCAAAAAGATTCATCATCAGTTATTCAAACAGTTGAAAAACAGTGCCGGAGAAAAATATTTCAGATAACCTAAATACTGTTCACGCAAATAGCGAGGCAGATACTTCAAGTGCAGGACAATCTGCATCACAGCTTTCATTTTTTGATACGGAAGCAAAAAAGTATATAAAGGTAATAGGACAAGTTTTTGATACATACTGGATAGTGCAGCTTAGAAAATGAGATGTATATAATTGACCAGCATGCGGCACATGAAAAGGTGATGTATGAAAGACTTTTAAAGGAAAGTAAGGACAATAAGATTTCCTCTCAGATGATAAATCCGCCTATTATAGTTACCTTAACCGATTTGGAGCAGGATGTTTTAATTAAGCATATGGATGAGTTTAGGGCGGCAGGATTTGATATAGAGGAATTTGGAGGAAAAGAATATAAGATAAATTCAATTCCTAATATTTTTCCTTCAATACCTAAGGCGGAGCTTTTTAATGAAATGCTTGCAGACAGCACAAATTATGATATTATATCTCCGTCAGAGCTTATTTTTGGCAAAGACGGCATCTATGGCTTGTAAGGCGGCTATAAAGGGAAATATGAGAATTTCCTTGATGGAGGCAAATGACCTTTTTGATGAGTTGCTGTCACTGGATAATCCATACAATTGTCCACATGGAAGACCTACTATAATAAAAATGAGCAAGCAGGAAATTGAAAAGAAGTTTAAAAGGATAGTATGACAAAGAATAAATTGATTATTCTTGCGGGACCTACCGCATCGGGTAAAACCTCAGTATCCATTGATTTGGCTAAAAGACTTGGGGGAGAGATAATAAGTGCGGACTCTATGCAAGTATATAAATATATGGATGTGGGCACTGCAAAAATATCGGTAGAAGAGATGCAGGGTGTAAAACATCATTTAATAGATGTGCTGGATCCAAAGGAAGATTTCAATATCGTAAAGTTTCAAAACATGGTAAAATGTTCTATAGAGGAAATAGTAAAGAACGGACATATACCTATATTGGTTGGAGGAACAGGTTTCTATATACAATCTGTTATTTATGATATTGATTTTTAATAATGAGGATGATAACAGTTCTGTAAGGAAAAAAAGCTTGAAGAAGAATATGATACTCTCGGTGCGGATTTTATGCATGAGAAACTGAAAAAAATTGACATTGTTTCAGCACAAAACATACATAAAAAAATAATAAGAAGAGAATAATTCGTGCAATAGAGTACTTTTTGATAAATAATGAGCCTATCTCATCACATAATGAAGTCCAAAGAGAAAAAAATCACCATATGATTACAGATTCTTTGTGCTGAATCCTCCAAGAGATATCCTGTATGAAAGAATAAATAAAAAGAGTGGATATTATGTTGGAAAACGGACTCGTCGATGAAGTTAAGAAGCTTAGAGAAATGGGACTCTCAACGGCAAATATTTCCATGCAGGGAATAGGATATAAAGAGATAATCGAGTATCTGGACGGAGAGGTTTCTTTGGAAACCGCTATAGAGAATATTAAGCAAAATACAAGGCATATGGCAAAAAGGCAGGTAACCTGGTTTAAGAGAGAAAAGGATGTAATTTATGTGGATCCTTTCTCATTTGAGAGCAATGACAAAATAGTTGATTATATGATTGAGAAAATTAATACGGAAAGAATAGATAATGAGTGATTTAAATAATATTTATGCGGAATTCGGTATTTCAAAAAAAGTTATAGACTTGTCTGAAAAAGTATTGGCATCTTTGGAGGAAAGATTTCTTGAGATAGATAAGAATGCCGAGTTTAATCAGATGAAAGTGCTTGCGGCAATGCAAAAACATAAGGTAAGCGATATACATTTTGCGGCCACTACCGGATATGGATACAATGACTTGGGAAGAGATGTGTTGGAGGATGTATATGCTACAGCATTTAAAGCTGAGGCTGCACTTGTAAGACCGCAATTGGTAAGCGGTACACATGCACTTCATATAGCACTTTCAGGGAATTTAAGACCGGGTGATGAACTTTTATCACCTGTAGGAAAGCCTTATGATACTTTGGAAGAGGTTATCGGTATAAGAGATTCAAGAGGATCTTTAAAAGAGTATGGTGTTAAATATTCACAGGTTGACTTACTTTCAGACGGTTCTTTTGACTTTGAAGGAATAAGAAAAGCTATAAATGAAAAAAACAAAAGCTTGTTACAATACAAAGATCAAAGGGCTATGCTACAAGAAAAAAACATTATCTGTGGAGCAGATAGGGTGAACTTATAAAGTTTGTAAAATCAATAGATCCTAAGATTATATGTATGGTGGATAACTGCTATGGTGAGTTTGTAGAGAGAATAGAGCCTATTGAAGTAGGTGCTGATATGATAGTAGGTTCTCTTATAAAAAACCCGGGAGGCGGACTGGCTCCTATAGGCGGCTACATTGTCGGAACTAAGGAATGTGTGGACAATGCTTCATTCAGACTTTCGGCACCGGGACTTGGAAAAGAAATAGGAGCAAGTCTTGGAATGAATACAAGTATGTTTCAAGGATTTTTCCTTTCTCCTACAGTAGTTGCGGGAGCGTTAAAGGGTGCTATATTTGCGGCAAATCTTTATGAGAGTCTTGGATTTGATTGCCATCCGAATGCTACCGAGCCAAGATTTGATATTATTCAGGAAATTACTTTAAGAGATCCGAAAGCCTTATGTGCTTTCTGTGAGGGTATACAGGCGGCGGCTCCTGTAGATTCATATGTAAAGCCCGAACCTTGGGCGATGCCGGGATATGACAGTGATGTGATAATGGCGGCAGGAGCTTTTGTTGGCGGTTCTTCAATAGAGCTTAGTGCGGACGGACCGATGAAAGAGCCGTATTCGGTGTTTTTCCAGGGAGGACTTACCTGGTATCATGCAAAACTTGGAATAATGCTGTCACTGCAGAAGATATATGATGCAGGACTGCTTTTAGAACTTACAAAATATTAATTAATTACTTTTATATTTTGTGATAAAATAAAAATTACCTTTCATGCTTGGAGAGCGGAAAGGGATTTATGGGAAAAATAAAGGAATTACCACTTGAACAAAGACCATATGACAGAGCGCTGGAGTATGGAGTGGAATCGCTTACAGATGTTGAACTTTTGGCTGTGCTTCTTAGAAGCGGTACAAAGGACGTCAATGTCGTAAATCTTGCATACAATATTCTTGAGGGTAATGGTGAAGGATTTGGAATACATAGTATTTTTTTCACCATAATATTGATAAATTGATGGCCATCAAGGGCGTTGGCAAGGTTAAGGCCGTACAGATACTTGCGCTTGGAGAGTTTTGCAAAAGAGCTTGGGAGAGAAAAAACACAAGAAAAAGCATTTCTTTTTCTTCTCCTGACGTGGTTGCAAATTATTATAAGGAGAGTATCAGACACTTGGAAGTTGAGGAACTTAGAATTATTTTCCTTGATACAAGGCAGAGACCTATTTCAGATATGGTGATTTCAGTTGGAACTGTGAATGCTTCTTTGGTTTCTGTCAGAGAGATCTTGATAGAAAGCTTAAAGCATTTGGCGGTAAATGTTATTTTACTGCACAATCATCCAAGTGGTGACCCGTCGCCGAGTAAGGCGGACATAGATATAACAAAGGATATTAATAAAGCGCTTGATAGTATAGGAATAGAACTTATAGACCATATAGTCATAGGTGACAACTGCTATTACAGCTTTAAGGAACAGGGGATTATTTAATGGATTCTAGAAACCGACTTGTACTGATAATTTTAAGTATAATTAGTATCATTCTTATAGGAATAACTTCATTCAATGATTCTATTATTTCGCCTTTAAGACAGGCGGTAGGAATTGTATTATTGCCGGTTCAATCCGGAGTAAATACTGCCGGTAGGGCGATATATGACAATATAGAAGAGCAAAGAAAGTTGCATGACGCAATCAATGAAAATACCTTGCTCAATAAAAAAATTGATGAGCTTACACAGGAAAACACGAAGTTGATGGCGGATAACGGAGAACTTGCAAGACTCAGAGAATTGTATAAAGCTTGATGAAAGTTATTCGGACTACGAGAAGGTTGGCGCCAGAGTAGTGGCAAAAGGACAGTACAAAGTGGTTTTCTACTTTTACTATCGACAAGGGAAGTGATGACGGCATAGCGGTAGACATGAATGTTATAGGCTATGGCGGACTGATCGGAATAGTGACCGATGTAGGGAAAAATTATGCAAATGTCCGTTCAATTATAGATGATATATCAAGAGTAAGTGCAATGTCTCTTAGAACAGGTTCTCTTTGCAGGGTTGACGGAAACCTTGAGCTTTTATAATGACGGAAGATTGATTTTTAAAAAGATGTCAAGTCGGATGCGGATATCTCCGAGGGTGATATGATAGTTACATCAAATGTATCAACCAAGTATTTGCCGAATATTTTAATCGGCTATGCCAGAGATTTAAAGGAAGATTCTTCAAGGCTTACAAAGAGCGGATATATAATACCTATAGTGAATTTTTGATACTATATCTGAAGTTCTTGTAATAACCAAAAAGAAGGAAGTGAGTGATTAAATGAGAAGAATAATAGTAAATATAGCTTTTATTATATTTGCATTTGCACTTCAGATATGCATTTTTCCCGTTCATACCGTTTTTTTATATGCCCTCGCCGAACTTACTTATAATACTGACATTCACTTATGGATTCAGTCTCGGTGTGGAAGAAGGAATGCTCTACGGTGTGTTATGCGGAGTCTTGATGGACTTGTACTTTTGCAGGTCCTTTCGGATTTTTTTACTTTATTATTTATATGGATAGGGTATATCAACGGTAAGCTTTCAGCCTTCTTTTTATGAGGAATATATAGTTTTACCCTTTATAGTGTGTACAATAAGTGAAGTTATGTACAATGTGTTTATTTATGTTTTTCAGATTCTTGATAAGAGATAAATTTGAAGTTTTTATACTATTTGAAAAAAATATTGTAATACCTGAGGTAATAATAACGCTTATATTTACATTGTTATTATACAGGTTTTTACTTTGGTACAATAAAAAAACTCAGGATATTGGACAGTAGAGGAATTAATTAGTGATAAGGGATTTTTAAAGATTTTTTTAGGGGACTTTTTGAAAAAGATAAAATCCTCCAGACTATTTATACTTAGTGTAATATACGCCTTCATGGTATTTATCCTTGGATCTAAACTTTTCACCATGCAAAATGGTAAAACGGAAAAAGAGGCACAGGATAAGTATGTTCAAAAAAATAAAGAAAACAGTAGCCACCACAGGTGCAAGAGGAAATATATATGACAGAAACGGCAATCTTTTGGCCTATAATAAACTGTCTTATACGGTAACTATCACAGATGGCGGATACTATAAAAAGGTTAATGACAAAAATAATATGTACTACAGGCTGGTACAGATTTTAAGAAAACATGACGAGAATATCGAGGGAGATTTTTTGGTAGCGGTAGATGAAAACGGTGATTTTTACTATACCACAAAATCCGACACAGCCAGACTGAGATTTATTGCAGATATGTACGGCTTGAAATCATTGGATGAACTTGATGATAAGGCCGGAAAGTATCCTTCAAATATCAGTGCGCAGGAGATGGTTGACAAAAAGCTTAAAACCTACGGACTTGATAAAATGACTGACAGTGAAGGTAATATCTACAATCTGTCCGGTCAGGACAAAATCGATTTGATAAATATAAGATATGAGATGGGCAAAAAACTTTACAGAAGGTATGAGCCTACTATTATATCTACAAATATATCTGAAGAAGCAAAGATTGATATTATGGAAAATACGGCATCTTTGATAGGTGTCGATGTGGAAAACGACACCCTAAGAGTCTACAATGATTCGGTTTATTTTTCAGATATAATCGGATATACGGGAAAAGTTCCGGATGACAAGCTTGAAGAACTTTTAAAGGAAAGACCTGATTATACATTAAATGATATTGTAGGAAGAATCGGTATAGAAGAGAGCATGGAGACCACATTGCAGGGTACAAAGGGCTCAAAGACTATGATAGTTGATAATGTGGGAAGGATTATAGAGACCATAAGCGAAGTTGAATCAAGTGCCGGAAATGATGTATATCTGACTATTGATAAAAATTTGCAAATAGCTACTTATCGTTTGGTTGAGCAGCAGCTGGCGGGTGTTTTGGCAAGTAAGATTGTAAATGAGGACAATCCGAATACGGATTCAACAGATTCAACACATAGACTTATACCTGTAAAAAGATGCTTACTATCAGCTTATAGGAAACAATGTACTTGATACGACTCACTTTGCAAAAGCGGATGCGTCTGCAACGGAGCAAAGTTTGAATGCAAAGCTTACAGCACAAAAGGAAAATATTTTAGTATCAATAAATAACGAGTTGACTTCAAGCGCCCCTACGGTAATGGGCGGATTGCCTGAAGATACAAAGGCATATTTAAACTATATTCATTCCGCACTTACAAAGAAGAGTATAATAAAGAAGGATAATATAGATACAAAATCCGAGGTTTATCAGGCATGGAAGAATGAGACCACTTCACTCAGAGATTATTTGTTTATAGGAATATCAAGCGGGTATATCGATACTACGATATTCTTTAACGACAGTAATTATTCAAGTGCTGAGGATATATACAGCAAGCTTGTAGAGTATATTCAAAATATGCTTAAGGATGATGCCGATTTTGATAAGCTTGTTTATAAATATTTGATCAGAAACAATGTGGTCACAGGAAGAGAACTTTGTCTGGCGCTTTTCGATCAGGGAATACTTTAATATGGATGAAGCCGCATATGCTCAATTGGCTGCAGGAAATGAAGGCTTTGCTTTCCCTTTCTTTATTGATAAGATTTCAAGGATAGAGATAACACCGGCACAGCTTGCGCTTGATCCTTGTTCTGCCGGAGCGGTGGTTACAGATGTAAATACCGGTGAAGTGAGAGCATTGGTATCGTATCCGGGTTATGACAACAACAGATTGGCAAACTCTATGGACGTTGCATATTTTTAACAAATTGCTGGAGGATGAAAGTTTGCCGCTATATAATAATGTGACCCAAACAAAGAAGGCACCGGGTTCAACTTTCAAGCCTATTACAGCAATTGCGGGTCTTGAAGAGCATGTTATAAACGCAACTGACACGGTAGTGTGTACAGGTATTTACGATACTATAAATCCTGCTATAAAATGTTGGATTTATCCGGGAAGTCACGGCCCCGAGTCTGTAGTAAAAGCTATACAGGATTCATGTAATGTATATTTTGCCGAAACGGGACACAGACTTTCTACAGACGGTAACGGTGAGTATTCATCAGAACTCGGTATAGAGAGACTTAAAAAATATGCCACAATGTTCGGACTCGATCATAAATCCGGGAGTTGAAATAGTGGAAAATGAACCACAGATTTTCAGATATCAACCCCTGAACAGTCATCTATCGGTCAGGGTAATCACTCATTTGCAAATATTCAGCTTGCAAGATATGTAGCGACTATTGCAAATCAGGGAACTGTTTTTGAACTGAGTCTTTTGGATAAGGTTTGTGATCAATACGGAAATGTTGTACAGGATTACACCCCTGTTTCAAATTATCATGTGGATATCAGTCAGGATACATGGAATAATGTTCGAGAGGGTATGTACAGGGTTATAAAAGAAGGTTCCGCAAGGAAAGTATTTACAGATCTTAATATTAATATTGCGGGAAAAACAGGTACTGCACAGGAGTCAAAGACTAGAGGAAATCACGCTTTCTTTATCTCTTTTGCACCTTATGAAAGTCCTGAGATAGCTGTTACGGTAAATATCCCTTACGGATATTCCTCTACAAATGCGGCAGTTATCGCTAAGAATATTTATAAATACTATTATAATCAAATTAGTTTGGATTATATATTGAATAATAGTGCACTTGATGTAAGTGATGTAAGAATTGGTGACTGATTTTAGAAGAAAATATGTTAATTTTCAAAAAACACTGGATTTTTTTGCTAAATTCGTGTAGAATTTGGAGAGTAGAGAATGTTAGACGGTTTTAAGCTTTAGATATTATCCGTTCAGGCTGTTGGTTTATATTATAGTTTTAAATACTATAGGTGTATTGGTTATTTCCAGTGCTACAGGCGGAGATAAGGGGATGGTGGCCAAGCAGATTTTTGGTGTGGTCCTCGGACTTGTACTTGTGGTATTGATATCACTTATACACTACAGAAAATTGATGGAACTGATGTGGATAGTGTATGGAATATGTATTATTTTGCTGCTTGCAGTGTTACTTTTGGTTATGAGCCGGAGGGGCAGGAGCGGTGAGATGGATTAAAGGTACCGGTTATTGGACAGTTACAGCCTTCTGAGATAGTCAAAAATAGGTATGATTTTTATTTATTGCCGCTTTTTTGGGTAAACATCAGGAGGATATCGACAGAATTTCATTTTTACTTGTATTTGCCGTAGTTGCTGCTATACCATGTATTTTAATACTGAAAGAGCCTGATTTATCAACTACAATTGTAGTATTTGTTATGATAATAAGTATGCTGTTTATCTCAGGAATCAGCTATAAATGGGTACTTGGCAGTCTTGCATTTTTAATACCATCAGCAGTAATATTTATATTTTTTTATTACAAAGTAACACAGTTCCCTTTTTAAGGGGATATCAAGCAAATAGAATACTTGGATGGATATATCCGGATAAGTATGCAGACATAAATGTACAGCAGGACAACTCGATTATGGCTATTTCATCAGGTCAGTTGATGGGTAAGGGACTGAATAATAACACTTTTGCTTCGGTTAAGAACGGAAACTTTTTGTCCCAGGAGCAGACGGATTTTATATTTGCGGTTATTGGAGAGGAACTGGGATTTGTAGGCAGTATGGTGGTAATAGCGCTTTTTGCGCTTATAGTTGTTGAATGTTTTCACCCTGCTTCTAAAGCAAAAGATTTAGAAGGTAAGTTGGTTTGTGTGGGTTTTGCCGCATTGGTCGGATTTCAGAGCTTCACAAATATATCGGTTGCAACAGGACTTTTTCCTAATACCGGATTGCCACTTCCATTTATAAGTTATGGAGTGAGCTCGCTTTTAAGCTTATTTTTAGGTGTAGGACTGGTTGCAAGTGTGGCTGTAAGACAGGGTAAGAACTAATATTTGGAGGTAAAGATGAATATAGGTTTGATCGCACATGATGCTAAGAAGAAGCTCATGCAGAATTTTTGTATTGCATATAGAGGTATTTTATCAAAACATAATTTATCAGCGACAGGAACCACAGGAAGATTGGTGGAAGAAGTTACCAATCTTAATATACATAGATATTTGGCCGGACATCTTGGAGGCGAACAGCAGCTTGGTGCTCAGATAGAAAATAATGATATAGATCTGGTAATCTTCTTAAGAGATCCCCTCACAAAGAAGAGCCATGAACCGGATGCCGATAAGGTTATGAGACTTTGTGATACACATAATATACCTTTGGCAACAAATCTTGCTACAGCAGAGCTTCTTATAATGGCACTTGACAGAGGTGACTTTTGAGTTTAGAGAGGCATATAGATAGTCTGATGGCGGATTATACTAAAAAGAGGAAAAAGCCGGTAAATAAAAATATACTTAATTATTCCCGTTATTATACTGACAGCACTTTTTCTTGGAGGAGTATACTATTCTCAGTTTATGATGACCGAGTACGACTTCTCCGGAAGGCTTTCAAGTCTTGATATTGACACAAAAATTTCACCGCTTGCGGCAAATCTTGCATTGCCCGTTGAGGACAATGTTGACGTAGATGATATTTCTTCGGAAAGTGTCATATTGGCAGGGGGTGATGGAAGTCTTTTGGCATCGAAAGACGCTACAAAGCAGATGTATCCTGCAAGTACAACCAAAGTTATGACCGCATTGTTGGCACTCAAAAATGGAAATCTTTCAGATGAGGTAACTGTGACCGAAGACAGTGTTATAACCGAGGCGGGAGCAAGTCTGGCAGGAATCAAACCCGGAGATAAGTTGACACTTGATCAACTTCTATATGGACTTATGTTGCCTTCGGGAAATGATGCGGCAAATGCCATCGCCGTACATATCGGAGGCAGTGTAGATAATTTTGTAAAGATGATGAATGATGAGGCAAAGAGAATTGGAGCTGTGGATACCAATTTCGTTAATCCCAGCGGCCTTTCCGACAGCAATCATTATACAACGGCATATGATCTTTATTTAATATTTAATGAAGCTATGAAAGACAGCAGATTTATGAATTACGCGGGAGCCCCGTCTTATAATGTATCATATACGGCAGCTGACGGAAGTCAGGTTACAAAAAGTTGGAAAAACGGAAACAGATATATAACAGGTCAAGCGGCCACACCGAGAGGTATAGTGGTTGATGCCGGAAAAACCGGAACCACCCTGGCGGCAGGTAGTTGTCTTGTGATTTGCAGTGAGAATGCTGAGGGAAAAAGATATATTTCTGTTGTATTGAAGTCTAAGAACAGAGCGGACTTGTACGACAATATGTCTAAACTTCTTTTCAAAAAAATCAATAAATAGCATTGCACTATTCCTATTAATATTTTTATAATATCATTATATTATTTTATATTTGATAACAGTAAGTTTAAGGAGGACGTTACCATGGTTTCTATTATTGCAGGAGAGAAGGGTAAAGGGAAAAAAACAAAGATTTTACTTGAAAGAGCCAATGAAACTGTTTCAAAGGCAAACGGCTCAGTCATTTATCTTGACAAGAGTTCAAAAGCATATGTATGAACTTAATAACAAGATAAGACTTATTAATGTTAGTGAATTTCCCTATCATGTCAGCAGACGGTTTTGTAGGATTCCTGGCAGGACTCATTTCATCCGATCATGATATTGAAGCTATATTCCTGGACAGCTTTTTAAAACTGGCGGTACTTGAAGGAGCAGATATTACTTCAACAATCGATCGTATAGAGACATTGGGAGAGAAATATGGAATCACATTCGTTTTAAGTGTTTCAACGGATGCATCAAATCTACCTGAAAATGCAAAAGAAGAATGTTTCTGTAGCATTATAATAAAGAAAAATAATATCATATAATTTTGTACGTGAATTATCTGATTTAATAGATAAAGGCAGACTCGATTTTTGAGGTCTGCCTTTTTTTAAATTTAATTGAAAAACACTCTTGTGCAGTATAATGTAGAGAATTGTATTTATGCAGGCAATAATGGCTTGCTTTTTTTAAGGAGAATAAAATTGGCTGATTCTAAAAATTATTCCCTATAGAAAAAGAATTATTAATGTGGGTGTTATAATATTCCTGTTTGTATTCTTTTATCTGATATTAATTCTTGTTAAATTTGCTACAAGAAAACAGATAAGATATAATGAAGTGGTTGAGGGAAGTATGTCCGAGAATAAGACGCACACCGGACTTATACTAAGAGATGAGAGTGTTCAAGTTTCACCGGATGGAGGATATATAAATATATATATGAGAGACGGTAAAAAGAGCGGCTGTAGGGAAGCAGAGTATATTCCCTTGATGCTACCGGAGATTTAAAGAAGCTTATGGAGGCGTCGGCAGGAAAAGAAGATACCATATCGGATTCGAGTGTTATTGAAATGAAAAAGAAGCTTTCAAATTTTACTTCCAACTATTCGGATTCTGATTTCGAGTATGTCTATGATACAAAAATATTTATTGGACAATGCTGCAAGCGAATATTCGAATTTAATAAACATAGAAAATATTGATAATATTTCAAATGCAAAACGGTTTGAGCCTTAATGTGGTTACCTCACCTTATTCCGGAGAAATATCATATGCTATGGATGATATTGCCGAGAAAAAAGAGGAAGATCTAACTAAAAGCGATTTTGATACATCAAAACATCCTATAAGCTATATAAAAAATGAACAGCTTATAGAGGCGGAAACAAAGGTTTATAGGATTGTAAACAGTGAATCATGGAGTATATATTTTGAATTTGAAAAAGGTGAGGAAGAGCTATATGCAGAAAAGAAGGCTTTGACTGTAAAATTTAAATCAAATGGTCTGACACTTACAGGAGATTACTCTGTTGTAGAAACAAAAGACGGATATAGTCTGGGAAAATTGACATTCGATAAATATATGGTACAATTTATTTCAAACAGATATGCGGAGTTTGATATACAATCATCAGTTGTAAACGGCTTAAAGATTCCGTCCAAATGTGTGCTTGAAAAAGACTTCTATACTATACCTGTTGAATATATGGCAAAGGGTGGAGATGGTGTAAGCGACGGATTTTATAAGCAGGTGGATAAAGACGGTACGACTTCAACGGTTTTTGTGCCGGAAGATATAATCAAGATTACGGATACAAATTGCTATATCAGTACAGAAAAATAAGGATATAGTATCCGGTGATAAATTGATAAAAACCTGATTCAAATGAGATATTTGAGGTTTCAAATAAGGAAAAATTGTTGGGAGTATACAATATAAATAAAGGATATACGGTATTTAAGAATATAGATATACTCGGATCGAATAAGGAATTTTATATTGTAGATAAGGGTACCAAATACGGTCTAAAGGTATATGATCATATTTTATTGAATCCTGACGGTTTTAAAGAAGGAGATTTTTATTTATCAATAGGAGAAACTATGGTTAAGGAAAAACTTACAAAAATGTTATAGACGATATGAAAATCGCCTGTGAAAAAAAGCGGTAGAAATATAAATGATGTAACTCTTATTGCTGTAAGCAAAACAAAACCTAATGAACTTATTATGGAAGCTTATGAAAGCGGAGTAAGAGATTTCGGAGAAAATAAGGTGCAGGAGCTTTTTAAGAAAAAAGAGGAACTGCCGAAAGATATCAGATGGCATATGATCGGACATTTGCAGACAAATAAAGTCAGACAACTTTTTAGGTAATACCGTACTTATACATTCTATAGACAGTATAAGACTTGCGGATACGATAGATACTGAGGCAAGAAAAAAAGGTATTCATGTTGACGGATTGCTTGAAATTAATATTGCAAAAGAGGCCTCAAAAATACGGTTTCATGGAAGAAGAACTTGATGAGATTTTACCTATATTTGCAAGATATAAGAACCTACATATTAAAGGATTGATGACAATTGCCCCAAATGTAGAAAAAAATCGGAGGAAAAATAGAAAAAAATTTCAAGAAAATAAAGAAAATATCTGTTGACATAATTGAGAAAAAAACTATGATAATATAGAAGTAGAATTTTTATCAATGGGAATGTCTGGCGATTATACTGTAGCGCTTGAAGAGGGTGCAAATTTGGTAAGAGTTGGTACAGGAATATTTGGGAAAAGATAAAAAAGATTGGAGAGAACACGTGAAGATGGAATTTTTTTGATAAGATCAAAAGGTATTTACGAGTGAATGATAGCGATGATGAATCTTATGATGATGATATTATCGAAGTCGATGAGTATGAAGATGATGAAGATGATACAGACATCAAAAACGCAAGCGAGCAGGTAGAAGAAGAAGAGCCTATGAGGCCTAAAGTTGCGAGCAGAAATACTAAGGTTAACAAAGTTATTCCTATCAGAAAAGATATGGAAGTTACAATGTTCAGACCTACATCTGTAGAAGAGTCAAGAAATGTGGTTGACAGCCTTAAGGAAGGTAAGACGGTTGTTCTTAACCTTGAAGATGTAAGAATCGCTGTTGCACAGAGAATAGTAGATTTTATTTGCGGTGCTGCTTACGATATGGAAGGAAATCTTCAGAGCATCTCTGACAGTATTTTTATCGTTACACCTTCAAATATAAGCTTATCAGGTGAGTTTGTTGATTTACTTGGTGGCTCAGGAAGTATAGAACGCAGCAGTGCAGACGCTTCAGGATATGGTATGAGGTTATAATTTTGGAAAAAGAAGAACTATTTCTAAGAAATAAGTTTTTAGATTTAGCAAGAAACGCATATTTTAAGAACATTGTTACGTATTCCATGTTCTTGAATTTAAATGAGCAGACAATTTTTTTGAAACAATTCAGAAGGATCTCCCGAATATAAGATATGTTATGTTTGGCGGTTATTCTGAAGCGGAAAGAAAAATTGTCTGCTTTTTATTGTGATAATATTCCTGAATTTGATATGCTGGAATATATTAAGATTTCTCCGGTTAATAAAAAGTTTGCAGACGATCTTACTCATCGTGACTTTTTGGGTGCATTGATGAATCTGGGCATTGAAAGGCATATGGTGGGTGATATATGTATAGTAGACAATACGGCACATATAATTACGTTTAAGAGTATGTCGGAAACTATAATAAGCGAGCTTACTACGGTTAAAACGCACAAAAAGTCGTATTGAGAGAGAAAGTGCGGATGAATTGAAGGCGGTAAACAGAGTGGAATATAAAAAGATAAATATTCCTTCTGAGAGACTGGATTCAATAATAGGTTCAATATACAATATTTCACGAAGCAAAAGTTAATTTGTATATTGATGCAGGTAAGGTGTTTATAAATTCAAAACAATGTTTTTTTCACATTCATCAAAAAAATAAAATCAGGGGATATTATAACGGTACGAGGGCTTGGAAGAGCAAAAATTTTTGGGTATAAGTGCTTTATCCAAAAAAAGGCAGACTGTTTGCAGAAACGGAAATTTTTTTAAATAGGGATTAGCAAATGTATTTAAATAGATTAGAAGTTAACTTTGAAAAATAAGCCATGTTACGACATTGTTATTTATGATGACTTTTTCTGACTTAAAAAAATGAATTAAGTAAATTTGATATAGAAAACAGAAAAATTTGTATTGTCACAGACTCAAATGTGGCTGAAATATATCTTGATAAGGTAAAAGAAGAACTTGAAGGACTGAAAGTATTTACGCATATATTTGAAGCAGGCGAACAAAATAAACATCTTGAAACTGTTTCAGGAATATATGATACTTTGATTTTTTTAATAAATTTGACAGAAAAGATATCTTACTTGCTCTGGGCGGAGGTGTGGTAGGTGATATCTGCGGATTTGCGGCAGCTACATACCTTAGAGGAATTGATTTTGTGCAAATTCCGACAACTTTAGTGTCACAGGTGGATTCAAGTATAGGTGGTAAAACCGGAGTTGACTTCAAGCATTTTAAAAACATGGTTGGAGCGTTTTATATGCCGAAACTTGTATATGTAAATATAAATACTTTAAATACTCTGCCTGAGGCGGAATTCTCGTCAGGGTATGGGAGAGGTTATAAAACATGGTTTGATATTTGACAAAGATTATTATTACGGTCTTTTTGAAAATCATAAAAAAATATTGTCGGGTGATATAAAAGCTTTTGGCCGATATGGTATTTGCAAGTCAGAAGATAAAAAAAGAGGTTGTGGAAAACGACCCTTATGAAAAAGGTCAAAGAGCTATATTAAATTTCGGACATACTTTGGGTCATGCTATTGAAAAGAAAAAGAATTTCAGACTTTCACATGGAGTATGTGTTGGGCTTGGAATGCTTGCGGCATTTGATATCTGTATAAAAAAGAATAAACTCGGTGAAGATGACAGGAAGTTTCTTGGTGATTTGATGGACATTTATTCTCTTGAAACCGGAACAGATATTGATGTAGAAAAAGTTTTTGAAGCTACATCTAATGATAAAAAGATGGAAGCGGGACAAATAAAGTTTGTTTTTATTAAATAAAATAGGAGATGCGTATATAGACAGAAATGTTAAGAAAGAAGATATGGTGGAGGCGTTGAAGAGTATATGCAAAGAAATATAGTTTATAAGTTTGCATCATTTTTTTATTATGGTTGCAATATTGGTGGGAGTTGACCAGTGGAGTAAAGTATGAAGTTATGATGAAATTAAAAGATGCTCCTGCTTATCCTCTTATAGATAATGTATTGTATTTCTGGTACTCGGAAAACTCCGGTGCGGCTTTCGGAATATTGCAGGAATGCATATTTTCTTTTATATAATTACCGTAGCGGTTTTGCTGGGTATAATTTATTTGCTTTTTAAGTTGCCCTCAGATAAGCATTACCATCCTTTGCTGTTTTGCGGAGGCTTGATTTTTGCAGGTGCAATCGGCAATTTTATTGACAGAATAATAAGAAGTTATGTGGTTGACTTTATTTATTTTAAAACCTATTAATTTTCCCTATATTTAATTTTTGCGGATATCTGCGTAACAGTGGGTACATTTGTACTTTTTCTTTGCCTCGTATTTGTATATAAAGAAAAACGAATTGGAATTTTATAAAAAAATAATTTTTAGTTTGGAGATAAATGGATAACTTTGAAATAAAAGTGGAAGAATCTGATGTTAACAGAAGAATAGATGTATTTCTTGCGATGAATCTTGAGAGCTTTTCTAGATCGTATATTCAGGATTTAATCAAGAAGGGTAAGGCTTGTGTAAACAAAAAGCTGTAAAGTCAAATTACAGGCTTAGGGACGGTGATATTGTAGATCTTGACTATACCCAAGCCTCGAGCCGCTTGAAATTCTTCCTGAAAATATACCGCTTGATATAGTATATGAAGATGACGATGTAATACTTATAAATAAGCCGAAGGGTATGGTTGTTCATCCGGCTGCAGGGCATTACAGTGGAACTTTGGTAAATGCTCTTTTATATCATTGCAAGGATAATCTCTCAGGAATAAACGGAGTGCTGAGACCGGGAATAGTACATAGGATAGATATGGATACCACAGGTATAATAATTGCATGCAAAAATGATAATGCTCATCAGCATATTGCAAAACAATTGGCCGAACACAGTATTACCAGAAAATATGTTGCTATAGTTGCGGGAAATATTAAAGATGATGAGGGGACAGTGGATGCTCCGATAGCCAGATCGAAAAATGATAGAAAGAAGATGGCTGTGGATAAGGACGGAAAGAGAGCAGTGACTCATTATAAAGTCATTGAAAGACTGAATAACTATACATGTATTGAATGTGTACTTGAAACCGGAAGAACCCATCAGATAAGAGTACATATGTCATATATACATCATCCTCTGCTTGGTGATGAAGTTTATTCAGGAAAAAGAAAAATATCAGACTGGAGGGACAATGCCTTCATGCAAAGGTACTTGGATTTTCATACATCCTCGAACAAATGAATATATGGAATTTGAAGCACCTGTTCCGGATTACTTTAATGAAATATTAAGAAAATTTAGAAAAGAATTAAATATAAAACAGCATAAACATTAGCTAAAAAGTGACAACTGAAAGACAGATATATATACATTCTGCTTTTTTTGTTATATAATAATACATATAAATTATCTGTGTTTACATTTTTCAGCATTGAGAAAGAAAATGTAGACGTAAATTGATTATTTAGGAGGTAGGTATGGACAATAGATTGGTTATTACCATAGGTAGACAGTGCGGAAGCGGTGGAAGAAGGATCGGTCAGATGCTGGCTGAACAATTGGGTATAAAATGCTATGATAAAGAAATACTCAACAGGGCTGCTAAGGAGAGCGGACTGGCTGCAGAGTTGTTTGAGACTCATGATGAGAAGCCGACAAGTTCATTTTTATACTCTCTTGTGATGGATACTTATTCTTTAGGATATACATCTTCATCCTATATGGATATGCCTATAAATCATAAGATTTTTTTGGCACAGTTTGACACTATTAAAAAGCTTGCATCCGAGGAATCATGCATTATAGTCGGTAGATGTGCAGATTATGCTTTGGCTGACGACCCTAATGCGTTTTCGGTATTTATTACAGGAGATGACGAGGATAAGATTAAGAGAATTATGGAAACCAACAATATTGAAGCCAATAAAGCAAAGGATATTATGGTAAAGACAGATAAGAAGAGGTCAAGCTATTATAACTATTACTCAAGTAAGAGATGGGCAGACTCAAGAAGTTATGATTTGACTGTAAACAGTTCAACACTTGGGCTTGAAGGAAGTGTAGAACTTATTAAAACATTTGCAAAGATAAAAGGTTTATTATGAGATTAAAGTTTTTTTGTCAGGCTATGCTTATAGCAGGAGTTTTGACGGCGTGTGGCGGTAATAATTCAAGTACTAAGAATACGGTTGAAACTTCATCCGCTGTAAGTGTGGAAAGCAGTGCGGACGGAAAGGTAGTGCAGACAGATGTCGTAAGAAAGGTGACAAGGAGCAACAAGGATTCAACAACTGCACAGAGCTCTAAAGAGCCTGAGAGCAGTACTGAAGTTACTTCAGAAGCTGCCTCAAATACTACCGTGTCGGAGACCTCCGCTGTAGAAGAAACTACAACAGTCAAGGAAAGCTCAAGCTGAAACTAAAGCACAAAAGTCTGAGGTAAAAGAAGCCGGAGAAATAGGACTTGATCCAAGTTGGCAGTATGCATCATTTTCAAAAATAAATTCAGGTAAAAGCGTGCTCTATAAGCCGAGTGAAAACGGTAACGGCATCACTATAGCCGTAAATGCCGGACATGGTACAAAGGGAGGCTCTTCACAAAAAACACAATGTCATCCTGACGGAACCCCAAAGGTAACAAGCGGTACCACAAAAAGCCGGAGCCACCACAGCTATTGCCGTTTCCGAGGGTATGACATTCGCAGACGGCACACCTGAAAGTACCGTAACATTTGAGATGGCAAAAGATACTGAAAGACGAGCTTTTTATCCAGGGGATATAATGTGTTGATGATTCGTGACGGCAGTGATGTTCAGCTTGACAATATTGCAAGAACGGTAATAGCAAATAATGTTGCCTCTGCGCATATAGCATTGCATTGGGATTCCACAAATGCAGATAAAGGGGCGTTTTATATGGGTGTTCCTGAAGTGGACTCATACAGAAGTATGGAACCTGTAGCTTCTAAACTGGAAAAAGCATGAAGCCCTCGGTAAGTCTTTGATAAACGGATTGTCTTCAAACGGAACAAAGATTTTCAGTAAGGGAAGAATGGAGATGGATCTTACACAGACATCTTATTCAACTGTTCCGTCGATTGATATTGAATTGGGAGATAAAACATCGGATCACGGAAAAGATGAACTGAAAAAACTGTCAAAGGGACTTGCTGACGGTATTGACAGTTATTTCGGAAGATAAAATCAAGCAAAAATTTAGGGAGTATTATGAAAAAAATAAATTAAAAATATCTTATATGTATATTGGCATTTTTGCTTCTTACAGCATGTGGCGGTGTTGTTAAAACAGATATGAATTTTTGATGATTCCTTTGCCGGAAGCAGAGTTATGACATATACAATATCAAATTCGGACTATACATCATATGTTCAAAAAGATTTTGCAACCGTAGCGGCAACATTGAAGGCGCTTTGTCCTGAAGATATTGAAATCACTTCCGTTACACAGGATGATTCAAATATTGTTGCTGTATTTACTATAAATTTCTCATCAAAAGATGACTATGAGAAAAAGGTTGGAAATATATTAAAAGCTGTCGGAAGCGACATAGAACCGAAGGTAACACTTTTAAGATCAAATACCGCATTTGCAAAGGGAGTTGCATTTCAGGAAAATTTCGGCACTGAAGACCTTCTAAAATGGATGCGTGACGGAATGATGAATAATGAATATATTACATCTTCATATGAGATTTATATATTCTCTACAAGTCAGGTCAGCCTTAGTATATCAGGTGAGGAATATGAAAAAGATGCCAATATGAGCATAATAGATGTAAATACTACAAAGTATTTGCCTATTAACGGTATCGAGTTCAATACAGTTATAAACAAAGACGGAAGTATTGACAGAAGTATTGCTATAGATATTCCGAATACCAGCTATGATCAGGCTAAAGATGATATAGATAAATTTATGGCTGAAAGATCGGGTGAAGTCGGAACAGGAACATGGTCGGAAGCAAATAATTCATATATTTTCACTGTTGAGGGTAAGGCTTTAAGTGCAGATGACTGTAAAAAGATGACTGAAAAAGTTTACCGGAAAAAAAGTCTTGACAGTACGACCGGTTCAGTTGCAAAGGATACTCAAGTCTCAGAGGAGACTCAGGTGGAGTCTGAGAGTAAAGAAAGTACCGAGGAGAGCACTGAAGCCACATCCGATACATCGGATGCTGTAGATAAAAAGACATTTGTTTTTCTAAAAATTATACTCTTAATGAGTATATAAATTTGGAAGACTATATCAGTAATTACAATAATGCCGTAAGCTTTGATTATTATGTAAATCCTGAGAATAATTATGAAGGAACTATAACAGACGGTACAGGATACTCATCTACAGTTTTACGTTCTGCAATAAGCGGTGACGCAAATACTTTGCTTTACAGCGGTTACAGTTCAACTTTTGATATAAAGCTGGATGTGAATATTTTGCCAAATGTAAGCAAATACAAGCATATCGTTGAGATTACTCCTACAGGTAAGATAAAAAGAGATATTACCGTGGTTTTCAGTGAGTCTTTCAACGAGGATGATGCAAAGTCTCTTGAGGAAAAACTTAAGAATGTTCTTTCTGACAGCAAGATAAAGCTTGATAAAGTGTCTTTAAACGGTAAGGATCTTGAAGTTAAGATATCTTCTTCCGGTACTATTGAAGAAGATGCCAAGATGTGGGAAGAAACTACAGGATATACCGGATCAATCAGCAGCTTGGACGTAGATAAGAAGGGCCTTTTTGTAACAAAGCAGAGAATTTCATTTATGGATGACTTTAATCCTGAGATTTTCACATCCGGAAATGTTGATTCATATGAATACATAGTTAAAAAAATGCCGGTAAGCCTGTAGATAAGGATTTATACTTGGCAGGAAGTTTTTGAAAACGCAGAAGCAAAGTTTAAGGGCAATAACTTCATTGTAAAGGGTGAGAATGTTATGATGTCAAATTACAGTTCTCCATTCTTTGTGAGCGTTCGTACAAACTTTTACTATATATATTATCTTTGCAGCTGTTGCATTTGTATTTATTTTTGATAATAGCTATACTTCTTCTGATTTTTGTTTAATAAATCCAAGAAGAATAAGAATGATGTAAAGGTTGCAGATGCACCCGTTAATACAACAAAGCAATACGGTAAGTATTAAAAAGGATGATGTTAAGGAAGCTGTAGTAGCGGATAAAAACTCCTGAAAATACACAGGATACGGAAGTTGTGAATGAAACAAAGGATGAGGTTAAATTAAATACTGTTGTATGTGACAGTTGCGGCAATGAGTGTCCTGAAACTTCAAGTTTTTGCACTAAATGCGGGCACAGCCTTGAAGATGCGAAAAAGGCTAAAGAAGCAACATCTTCCTATGTAGATGAGGCTGCAAAAGCTTGCAAGAGAGATGGCATCAGATGATACGGAATCAAAAAGGAGTATCACTTTCTAAATAAAAATATTAAGAGATAGCGTTTAATACTTTAAGGTGGGCTTTTGCCCGCCTTTTTTTATAGAAATATCACTTATTATTCTATTTTTCTTAGTGTATATTGTTTTTCATCTATGATAGAATATATAGAAGTACTTCTTGAAAGGAGCATTACTCCAAAATGAGAGATGATGATTTTTACAGAGAACTTAGTGAAGCTGACAGTGAAGATCTTGAAAAATACTTAAAAGATTTAGCTAAGCTTAAAAAAATTAGAGAAGAAGAAAAACTTAAAGAAGAAAATAAAAAAACTGCTTAAAAACATTAAGTGAAAAACAATAAGAAACTTGAAGAAATCGGACAGAATATAAGAAAAGTGGAAAAAGAAACCGGATAAGATAAATATCATAGGTTCAAAAGAAATCTTCAAAGATAAAGAACGGAAGAAATATAAAAAGTAATACTAACGATGATGAGGAAACCGGCGGAATAAAAAAATTCCTTTGCCAAAAAGCAGTCAAAAAAAGCTGTAGTAAGAAGGGATGATGTATACAGAACTCAGACCGTTCAAAGAGAAGAGACACCTAAAAAGGTGGTTAAAAAGAAGGTTACAAAGCCTGTTACCAAAAAGATCGTTAAAACTAAAAAAGTTACGAAAAATGTGAATCCAAGGACTGTGAAAAAAGTCGAAAAAGAAAAAGTTAAAAAACCTAAAAAGAAAAGAGGTTTTTTTGACAAGGCTTTTCCTTTTGGTATTACTGTTTACAATAGTCGGAGGAGGAACTTATTTTGCATTCCACTATGTTAAAAATCAAAAGGGTTACTATACCGTGGCAGTTTTCGGTGTGGACTCAAGAGACGGAAATGTGGAAAAGGGTGCATTAAGTGATGTGAATATGATTGTCAATGTAGACAGAGAAAGCGGAGATATACAGCTTATATCAATCTATAGAGATATGTATTCAATGATAGATGAGGACGGAAAATTCCATAAGTTCAATCAGGCCTATGTAGAAGGCGGACCTGAGCAGGCGCTGGAGACTCTAAACAGAAATCTTGACCTTGATATAAAGGATTATATAACGGTGAACTGGAAGGCGGTAATTGACGCCATAAATATACTCGGTGGAGTAGACCTTGAAATAACGGATGCAGAGTTTAAATATATGAATTCATTTATTGCAAAGACTGTAGAGGCTACAGGCGTGGGATCATATGAGCTTGAGCATGCGGGAATGAATCACCTTGACGGAGTCCAGGCTGTAGCATATGCGAGGCTGCGACTTATGGATACCGATTTTAACAGAACGGAGAGACAGAGAAAGGTTGTAAGCCTTGCTTTTGATAAGGCTAAGAACGCGAATTTCTCTACTTTGTACAGTATTTTGGTGGCTGTTCTGCCTCAGACCTCTACTAATGTAGGAATAGATAATCTTATACCTTTTGCAAAGGATATATCAAAATATCATTTGAGTGAAACAACAGGATTCCCTTTTGATAAAGATACAAAGAAAATGCATAAGAGAGATTATGTTATTCCGATAACATTGAAATCAAATGTTATAGCTCTTCATGAGATGCTTTACGGTAAGATACCGGGATACAGCTATACCCCGAGTGAAATGCTGAACAAGATAAGCAATAGAATTATCAAGGATACAGGTATGGGAGCCGATAAAGAGAATACCGATATAACTCTGGATTCCAATTTGGACGGTGCCATAGGAATAAGTCCTCATAAGAGTGAAGGTGAGGAGCATCATGAAAATAATGAGGGTGAGCATCCTGATGAGACACAGGAACATGAGTCACATGAAGAATCACATGAAGATACACAACCTGAAGAGAATATAACTGAAGCTGCAATTGAAGGTGAAAGTGAAACAAGCAGTGAATAAAAGGAGAATATAATGGCGGATACAAATATTTTAGTAGTAGATGATGAAAAGGAGATTGCTGACCTTGTTGAAATTTATCTGGTCAGTGACGGATATAAAGTTTTTAAAGCAAACAGTGCGGAAGACGGATTGAAGATAATAGAGAACGAAGATATACATCTTGCAATACTTGACATAATGATGCCCGGTATGGACGGACTGGAGATGTGTAAGAGGATAAGAGAAACACATAATTTCCCTATAATACTTCTAAGTGCAAAGAGTGCGGATCTTGATAAGATACTTGGACTTGGAACAGGTGCTGATGACTATGTTACAAAGCCTTTTAATACTTTAGAGCTGACGGCAAGAGTTAAATCACAGCTTCGCAGATATACTCAGCTTAATCCGAACAGTACAGTTTTGGAAAAGGACGATCCTAATGAGATAAGACTTAAGGGAATGTCTATAAACAAAGATAATCATAAGGTAGTCATAGAGGGAAAAGAAGTTAAACTTACACCTATAGAGTTCGATATCTTATATTTGCTTGCAAGTAATGCCGGAAGAGTATTCTCAACAGATGAAATCTTTGAAAAAGTATGGAATGAAAAGGTATATGAGGCCAATAACACAGTTATGGTTCATATAAGAAGACTTCGCGGAAAAAAATGAATGAAGATGAAAGAGAAAACAAGATTATAACTACTGTATGGGGTGTTGGATATAAAATTGAGAGATGATTTGAAAAGAAATTTCAGACTAAAGTAATAATTAACATACTATTCAGTCTGGTGATTTCTATTTTGGTAGAAACTCTTTTGCTCAGCAATATTTCGATGTTCTCAGGATTGCATATAATAAATCGTGAAAATGATACTCTTTTGATAAGGGGTAACGGAAGCGACCTGGTTGTTATTCTGATTTTACTTGTATTCGGCATAGGAGTATTTGCACTTTCGTTTTGGATTTTGCAAAGAAAGTCATTTGAGTATATAGATGACATACTTCTGGCAATAAAGAAGATTTCGGCCGGAGATTTGAATACAAATATTGATGTAAAAAGGCGATAACGAGTTTTCAGAGATAGCTGCAAGCATTAATAAGATGGCTGAGGAGATCAGAGTTTTTGATGGAGAGTGAGAGACATAATGAAAAGTCAAAAAATGAGATGATTACAAATATTGCTCACGATCTTAGAACTCCGTTGACATCAATACTCGGATATCTTGATTTGATAAATAAAAGAGATTTGTCTGAGGAGACCAAAAAGAGTATTTGAAAATAGTTTATGAAAAGTCAAAGAAGCTGCAGGATCTTATTGAGAGTCTTTTTCAGCTTCACAAAGACAAATTCATCAAAAACTTGTATTGAAAAATAGATAAAATAGATATTATAAAAGCTTTTATGTCAGCTTATGGAGGAATTTTATCCTAATTTTTGAAAATAAAAGGTATTACTTGCAGTGTAAATACAAATGAGGATTCATGTGTAATAGACGGAGACGGTACTTTATTGGCAAGATTGTTTGATAATCTTATTAATAATGCCATCAAATACGGTGCTGACGGAAAAAGAATAGATATAAAAATTTCTGTTGAAAAGAAAATAGTAAAGATTGCGGTAATTAACTATGGTAAAGTTATTCCGGCAAACGAGTTACCTCTTATTTTTCGGCAAATTCTACAGAGTGGATCAGGCCAGAAATTCTAATACGGGAGGAACCGGACTTGGACTTGCCATAGCAAAAAAATATCACAGAGCTTCACCATGGAATTATTGATGTAAGCAGTGATTTGAGCGGAACAATATTCAGCGTAACATTACCAAAGGAGTTAGATGTTGAAAGGGAAAATTTTAAGAGGACTGAATAAAATACTTTTTATTATCATTGGTATTATTTTTACTGTCTGCAGTACAATTTCCTATAAACACATTATCTGCAACTGAACAAAAATAAGGAAATAACTATAGATATAAGCTACGGTTACGGGAATATAGCAAAGGGAGGGAGATACCTCCCTATTCATGTATATTATAAAAATTTTCACAAATGATAATTTTACCGGAAAAAGTATCTATTGAATTTAATGAGGCGGATAATAAAAATATGCTTATGAGTACAATGTAAATCTTGAGCAAAAGAAGAGTTATTTGGCTGATTATTACATAAGAATCAGCAATGAAGTGAATAAAATTGTAGTTGTACTGAAAGATGAAAATAAAAAAACAATAATAGAAAAAGAAGTATCTTTTGAATATGGAAGCCAACCGTTCAAAAATAATGGTTGGCTTACTTAGTGACAGTCAAAATAAGCTGGATTACTTTGACGATGTGGCAATAAATTTCGGCCTTTTAAATTTGAATACGGTAAATTTGGCTGCAGGATCATTTCCGAAGTCAAGTTCAGGGCTTGAACAGCTGGATATGATTATAATCAGTAACTTTAGAATAAGAGATTTGTCAACGGAACAGTCCAGAGCATTGATGAATTGGGTAAAACAGGGAGGAGTCCTTGTAATGGGTACAGGTCAAAGAGCTGATGATACGATCGGAAGATATGCTCCTGAGCTTTTGGAGGACATATATGATTCTCCGAAGATGAATACTTTGAACTTTACATTTAACAATGAAAGTAAAAGTATCGACCTCTACACTACATCAATAAATATGCATGGAGGAAATGTTCTTCTCTCAGACGGAGATTTTCCTCTTATAACTTCTGTAAATAAGCAAAAAGGATTGATAGCGGTTGCAGGTTTTGACTTTTGTGATTTAAATGATTTTGCGGCAGAGAACACTCAGTTTGCAAGATATATTATTTCGACCGTTCTGGGAGATGAGAGGATAGAGACTTTTTCAAAAGCAAAGTGAAGTGTCAGATGATACATTCCAAAAATATTGAGCCTATATTAAATTCGTCGAAACCAATAAGTTGCCGCCTATGACTGTCTATACCTTGATATTTATTGCTTATGTACTTTTAATAGGACCTATTTCTTTTTATATATTTAAAAGACTATGGACTTGCAATATATTACAGGAAGATAGTAGTGCTTATGTCCTTATTATTACTTGCGGTAATTATTATATATAACGGCAGGACAAGGTTTACCACAACATTCTACAACTACGTTACGGTTTATGAAGCCGGAGATCTGGATGTATCGGAATCCACATATGTAAATCTTAGAAACCCTTATAATAAGCCTTACAATGTGGTTATAGATTCAAATTACTCTGTTATACCGGTAATAAGAGACAGGTCGGATGTGGACGACAGAAGAGTTTTAAATAAGTCTACATCTGTAAATATTGCTAACGAGGAGTACACAAAAAATATTTCTCTAAATCATGTAGGTGCATTTGCTTCAAATATCTGGAAGCTGGATAAAACAATAGAGAATTTGAACAACGAGGATTTACAGGTGAAATAAATTTCTTTAGCGGAAGTTTAAGTGTTGAAATTACAAATAATTATGATTATAAGGTAAAAATGCCACCCTTTATTCTTTACGGGAAAAATTGCGCTGCTTGGAGATTTTGATAAGGGAGAGACAAAGCAGATAGATAATTGTCAGTTTATAAATATACCTTTGACAGACTTTAATATTACTTCAAGAATTATTACAGGAATGATTGGAGAAACTACGATAAATCAAAACGGCAGTGTGAACGGTATGGACACCGAGAAATATATGCAGCTTTTAAATGTCTCAAATTTCTTTCATTTTTATCTTGGAGAAAAATTCCAACGGATATACTGCAGATGCAAGAATTATCGCATTTTTCGGATACGGCACTCTCAAATCCTATATTTTTTAATAATACCATGGAGGGTAGCGGACTGACATTGCTTACATCTGTTATACCTGTAAATTCTATAGAAGACGGAAAAATTTACAGACAGTCGCTTTTAAAGATGCCTATAGTGCTTAGCGGGATTATTCTTATATAGACAATGCACTAAAAGAGCAATGAAGCTACGGTACTTGAGTATTTCTTGAGCGAAAAATATAAATATCGCACAAGTAAAATTTGAGCAGATATCAGATATATTTTCAGATACAAGATACAGTGACAGTGTGAAGGTCTTTAAGGGAAATATTGCTTTGTATAACTTTTAAAAACCGGAAACTTTGATTATATTTCAAAGAATAATTTCTCTATATTGGAGTTATTGACATATCTGTCGGATACAAATACTATCAGAGTAAGATATTCAAATATAGAAAACGGGTATTTGGAAACCGCTTTGCCGATGGTAAGTGTTTTTAGGTGTGGAAAAATAGATGTTAGAAATAAAAATATAAGTAAATCATATGGAAGACATCCGGCATTATCAAATCTTTGCCTAAGAATACCGGATGGAGCACTTTACGGACTTGTCGGTCCGAACGGTGCAGGTAAGACAACCGCTATAAAGATTATTTCGGGAATTATATATCCTGATAAAGGGAGTATATTTTTTGGTGATATAAATCTATGTGACGATCGGAAAAATTCAAAGGAAACTGTAGGTTACGTTCCGGATGTGCTAGGAATTTATGATGATATGACGGTATTTGAATATATGATGTTCTTTGCTTCTACATACGGTCTGACCGGGTATCTTGCAAGAAAGAAGTCGGAAATTCTTTTGGAGCAGGTCGGTATGACTGATAAGAGAGAGTTTTATTTGAACGAGCTTTCAAGAGGAATGCAGCAAAAACTTTGTATAGCAAGAGCATTAATACATGATCCCGCACTTATCATTATGGATGAGCCTGCAAGCGGACTTGATCCGAGAGCCAGATACGAGCTTAAGGAACTTTTACAGGAGTTAAATGCTACAGGTAAAATGGTGATTTTAAGCTCACATATTTTATCGGAGATTTCAGAAATCTGTACGGACATAGGAATTATAGAAGGCGGAAAGATGATAATATCCGGAAGTGTTGAAGAAATACTGGCAAAAAGTTGAGGGGCAAACCCTATAAAAATAAAGGTATTAAATAATGAAAATTTAGCACTTGAAATATTAAAAAAATAATAAAAATGTCAGATTTTTTATCTGTAGATAACAGCTATTTTATGGTATACTTTGAGGGTAAAAAGATAGATGAAGCCGGATTGTTGGCGGAACTTATAAGAAATAATGTATTAGTCAGTGAATTTATAAGAGAACCCGGAAGTCTGGAATCATATTTTATTAAGGTTACAAAACCATTCAAATGAAAGCGTGATTTTTTAGCAATGAATATTAATCCGATTTATGAAAGGGAACACAGAGTAAGTACAAGAAGTATGAAACTCTCAATTGCTATTCTTGTATTTAACTTTATTGTGGCGGCAGTTACTCTGATAGAGATGAATGATGTTGTAGACTTTGCAAGGAAAACGTCATTTATAGACTATACTTCTTTTTTACAAATATTCAGAATAGTTATATTTGTTCCTGCGCTTTTACTTATATTTGTGGCACCAAGTTTTATAGCAGGTGCAATAAGTGATGAGAGACAAAGAGGAACACTTGAAATATTATTGACTACAAAGATGACCGCAGAAAAATATAGTCTTAGGTAAGTTTTTGAGTTTATTTTCCTCGATTATGCTTATACTGATATCACAATTACCGATTATGGCAATTTTATTTTTATATGGCGGAATAACTGTTCCCGATATTATAAAAACTTGTTATAAACTTTGTTGTGTTTGTAGTACTTATTATTTCAATGGGGATATTTTTGCTCAAGCATATCTATGAGGACAAGTGTTGCAACAGCTCTCCTGTATTCGGGAGTTTTAGGGCTGTTTATAGGAACATTGATATTATATTTTTTTATCTGCAAATTCATTTTGTAACGGATGAGAGCGGATTTTTTTCGGAATTGTTTTTTTATCAGATTCAGTAAGTTTGTTTTGTTGTTTAATCCTTTAGTCAGCATAGATTTTTTTGTTATCGAAGATTATGGGAGAAGACAGTTCGGATATATTGGTGAGCCTTTTTGGTATAATAATTGGTTTTTACATAAATATGTTTTTGGATTCGGTATTGTCAATTGTATTTTTGGCATTGTCTGTATTAAAAATTAAACCGCATGGTAAGACTTGGAGGAAAGCATGGCAACAGTAATTTATAAATGTAAAAAAATTGTGGCGGTCCGGTAAAGTATTCTGCAACACTTGGGAAGTTTAATTGTGAATATTGTAATACGGTTTATACGGAGGAAGAGGTAAAAACTTAAGCCTTATGTCTCAAGATGAAGATGTGGTGGAAGACGGAGACAATGGTGAGTATCTTGAATATCACTGTCCAAGTTGCGGCGCAAATATTGTAACGGATGAGACTACCGTAGCAACCACATGCTATTATTGTAAAAATCCTATAGTGATGTCCGGAAAACTTGAGAAATCACAGATGCCTACAAAAGTTATACCTTTTAAGGTGGACAGAACAAGAGCCCTTGAATCTTTTGAAAACTGGATGAAGACAAAGAAATTTGTGCCGAAGAGTTTTTTCAATGACAAGAAAGAAATCGAAGAAATAAATGGAGTATATTTCCCATATTGGCTGTATGACACAAATGTACTTGTAGATCTTGACAGAGAGGGAAGCAGGACATATTCAAGAACTGAAGGAAATTACAGGGTGACTTATGAAAAGCATTTCAGAATTATAAGAAAAGGAGATGTGGATATTAAAAATCTCCCGAAGCTTGCACTTGCAAAGTCAAACAAAGTTCTTGTAGAGTCTGTATATCCTTTTGATTTTAATGGTGCGATAGATTTTGACTCTTCATATTTAAGCGGATTTGTTGCCGAGAAAAAGGATATAGAAAAAGAAGCTCTTATGTCTTCGATAGAAGATGATGTATATAGATACTCTGCAAAAGGTGGTAAGAGATTCTATGACGGGAGAAAGTGTAAGTGTGGTAAACAATGATTTCACCATAGGTCAGGGAAGCTTTAAATATGCCATGTTGCCGGTTTGGGCAATATCGTATAATGATAAAGACAGTGATAAGCACTTTTTCTTCAGTGTAAACGGACAGACAGGAAAGGTAGTGGGTAAATTACCTCTGGATATGGGAAAACTTTATCTGTCAGGACTTATGTATGTTTTACCTATATTTGCAATAATCATGGCAATACTTTTATTTTACAGATAATTTACATAGCAATATTTTTTTGGTTTACCTTGGTGGGAAGTATAGTGGGATATTTTCTCTATATATCCAAAGTTGCGGCTGACTACAATATGACTTCCGCAAGTGTAAAAAACCGTGGTATAAACCAGATAGATTTCAATAATAATTATTCTGAAAAGATTGAGTATTGTAAGGATATAGACCTGGGTACAAGAATAATCGGAAGGTCGAGAATAGAAAAGCAGAAAAATAAACTTTATTATTTTTTTAATATATATGTTATAGTTTAGACAATCTAGAAATAGGAGTTTAGAATGGAATTCATAAAGTATAAAAAGTACCAGAGGCAAAGAGACCGGAGTAAATGCGTCAGAAGCTATTCTTAAAGGATTGGCGGATGACGGCGGACTGTTTATGCCTGAAAAATTTCCGAAGTTCGATTTTTCTTTGGAAGATTTAAAGGGGAAAAAGATATCAGGAAGTTGCCTATGAGGTAATGAAGCTTCTTTTGAGTGATTATACAAAGGAAGAATTGACGGATTGTATAGAAAAAGCATACGATGAAAAGTTTGATACGGAAGAGATTGCACCCCTTGTAAAGGCCGGAGGGGCGTATTTTCTGGAACTTTTCCACGGTGATACTATAGCATTTAAGGATATGGCTCTTTCAATATTGCCTCATCTGCTCACAACAGCCGCCAAGAAAAACGGTATAAAGAATAAAATAGTTATTCTTACAGCTACAAGCGGTGATACCGGTAAGGCTGCAATGTCGGGATTTTGTGATGTTGAGGGTACAGGCATTATAGTATTCTATCCTAAGGACGGTGTCAGCAATGTACAGAGATTGCAAATGGTGACACAAAAAGGGTAACAATACGGATGTAGTAGCAATACACGGAAATTTTGACGATGCACAAAGCGGAGTAAAAAAGATATTCTCCGATAAAGAGTTTGCAAAAAAGCTTTCAGAAAACGGAATACAGCTTTCAAGTGCAAACTCCATAAATATAGGACGTCTGGTACCACAGATAGCTTACTATGTATATGCTTACGTTAAGCTGTTGGAAAGTGGCGATATAGCTGCAGGCGAAAAGATAAATGTATGTGTTCCTACAGGAAACTTCGGAAATATACTTGCGGCATATATTGGGAAACAGATGGGATTACCTGTGGATAAACTCATATGTGCCTCAAATGAAAATAAAGTTTTATTTGATTTCTTTGAGAATGGGGTTTATGATAGAAATCGTAAGTTTGTTTTTAACATCTTCACCGTCTATGGACATACTTATTTCAAGCAATCTTGAAAGATTGATTTATTTAAGCTGTGGAAGTGACGGAGAGTATGTTTCAAAGCTTATGAAAGATTTGTCGGCAGGCGGTAAATATGAAGTTACCGAAGCTATGAAGGACTTTATGAAAGACTTCATCGCCGGATTTGCTGATGAAAAGAAAAATTTTGAAGGTATAAAATCTCTGTATGACAGTACAGGTTATATTATAGATACACATACCGGAGTGGCATTCTCAGTATATGAGGATTATAAAAATGCCACAAAGGATATGACAAAGACGGTCATAGCATCCACAGCAAGTCCATATAAGTTTGCTGACAGTGTACTTGAAGCAATCTTCGGACAAAAGCCGGATATGGGAGATTTTGAAGTCATTGACAAATTGCATGAGATTGGAGCACCTGAAATTCCGAAGGCAATATTGGAGATAAAAGATGCAAAGATTCGACATACAAGAGAATGTGACAGTGCAGATATGCAAAAAGAAGTAGAAGATATTCTATTCAACAACAGGAGGTAGATATGTTAGTATCAGCAAAAGAAATGCTTGATAAGGCAAAAGCCGGACATTATGCGGTAGGACATTTTAATATCAACAACTTAGAGTGGACAAAGTCTATTTTGTCGGTAGCTCAGGAGATGAATTCACCTGTAATCCTTGGAGTTTCAGAGGGTGCGGGAAAGTATATGACAGGCTATAAGACAGTAGCTGCAATGGTAAAGGCAATGATAGAGGAGATGGGAATTACAGTTCCTGTAGCACTTCACCTTGACCACGGTTCATATGAGGGATGTAAGAAGTGTATTGAAGCAGGATTTTCTTCAATAATGTTTGACGGTTCTCATTTCTCAATCGAAGAAAATATTGAAAAGACAAAGGAGCTTGTAGCTTTGGCACATGCAAACGGAATGTCACTTGAGGCCGAGGTAGGATCAATCGGCGGCGAGGAAGACGGTGTTGTAGGTGCAGGTGAGTTTGCAGACCCTAATGAGTGCAAGATGATTGCAGATCTCGGAGTAGATTTCCTTGCAGCAGGTATCGGAAATATCCACGGTAAGTATCCTGCAAACTGGCCGGGTCTTAACTTTGACGTTTTGGCAAAGGTACAGGAGAAAACAGGAAACCTTCCATTGGTTCTTCACGGCGGTACAGGTATTCCTGCAGAGATGATTCAAAAAGGCAATTAACCTGGTGTATCAAAAATCAATGTTAATACAGAATGTCAGCTTTCATTTGCAGATGCTACAAGAAAGTATATTGAAGCAGGTAAGGACCTTGAAGGTAAGGGATTTGACCCGAGAAAGCTTTTAGCTCCGGGTGCCGAGGCTATCAAGGCAACTGTAAGAGAGAAGATAGAGCTTTTTCGGTTCAGCAAATAAGGCTTGATTTATTAAGATAAAAATTTTAGGGCGTCACATATGTGATGCCCTTTTTATATGTCTATTTTTTCAAATTTATAATTTATGCATGATAATATAAATATCAGTATTGCATTTACAATCAGCATAAAAACCGCAGTACTCATATTAAAGGTATTGGAAATAACGCCTAAGATATATGGTGTTATGATTCCGCCGATTGCTGTAAGTGCTGTAAAAAAATTGTCATTGCAAAAAGCACAACCGTGTAATGATTCCTTTGAAACGGCATAACTTAGCGGAAACACCGGTGCCATAAAAAGTCCTAAAATAAATAATGATATTACAAATAATAAAAAAACATTTTTTTGGTTGAGATAAGCATAATAAAGCCTGTCAAAAGTCCAAGTGAGTCAAATACCATTATTTTTGGAGATATATTTTGACTTATTTTGGCTATAAAAAGTCTTGAAATCAAAAATGGCAATCCAGGTAATCGAAACAAGGGTGGTTGCAAGTGAAACGCTCATAATACCTGTATCCTTCAGATAAGTGATAAAACCATCCGTTTACACTGTATTCAAATCCCAGGTAGAAAAATAAAAAGTACGGTATTTATATAAAACTTTTTATCTTTTAAAAAAATTCCGTATCTTTATTTGTTCCGTTTGCAATCGAGCCTTTTGGCATTATTTTTATAAAAAGAAGAGTCTCATTATCGGTTGTAAAAATCCGGCTACGACCAAAAGCTGCAATAATTGCTATAAGTCCCAGAATATATCGCCAATTAAATCCCAGATAAAGAATAAATGACAGCAGGAAAGGTGATATAAATGCGCCTATTGCGAACATGGCATTAAGTATTGCACCCTTGGGAGCGGGATTTTCATACATATTATTTACATAGTAATTATTAAAAAAAGTGTAATTGATCCCTTTGTAAGTCCGAGGATAAGCATCAATATATTAATGATTATCAGGGAGGTGTATTTATTAAAAATAACAAAACTGAGGAATGATAAACAGGTCATAAGTGTAATACTGAATTTATCACCAAGTCTTGCAGACAGCGCGGTATATAAGAAAACTTCCGAAAAAATTCCGATATAAAAAGAAAGTTAGTATACTGCCTGCACCTATATAGTCAAGTCCTATTTCTCTCATAAGATGGGGCAAAGTTGCTCCGATGATAAGAGTTACCATGCCGCTGAAAAATAGCCAAGGCAACATCTTAAAAAAATCTGTTCACGATTCTTTTCCATAAATTATCCTCAATAAATTGAATATAATACTATATTCTATCATATTACTTTATAAATTAATAACTCGATATTTGACATTTGGAAAAATGTGGTAAAGTAGTGGTAACAACCTACATGGAGAAAAAAATGGACTTATTTGATTATATGAAAGAAGTTAATGAAAAAGAGGATGCCCCGTTAGCTTCAAGATTAAGACCCGATTCTTTAGATTCGATAGTAGGGCAGGAACATATTTTTGAGTAAAGACAAAATTCTTATATAGGGCGATAAAGGCTGATAAACTGAGTTCGATTATATTCTTTGGTCCTCCGGGATGTGGAAAAACAACTATAGCAAAGATCATTGCAAATACCACCAAATCAAATTTTAAGCAAATTAATGCCACTACGGCCGGGAAAAAAAGAGATGGAAGAGGCAATATCTGAAGCTAAAATATCCTTTTTCAATGTATAAGAAAAAAACTATTTTATTTATCGATGAAATTCATAGATTTAATAAATCTCAACAAGACTACCTGCTGCCTTTTGTAGAAGACGGTACTGTAATTTTAATCGGAGCAACAACGGAAAATCCTTTCTTTGAGGTAAATAAGGCTTTGATTTCAAGATCAAGACTTTTGGAATTGAAACCGCTTTCATATCAGGATATAGAGACCATTTTAGATAGAGCAATTAAAGACAAAGAAAGAGGGATGGGAAGGTATGAAGTAGAAATTTCTAAAGAGGCTGTAGAATTCCTTTCTAAAAGCGCGGACGGTGATGCAAGAAGTGCATTGAATGCTTTAGAACTGGCAATTCTTACAACAGATATTTCAGAAGACGGAAAGATTCATATTGATACAAATATCGTAAGTGAATGTATTCAAAAAAAGATAGTGAAGTATGATAAGGACGGAACAAATCATTATGATACCATATCGGCATTTATAAAAAGTATGAGAGGCTCGGATCCCGATGCGGTTATGTATTATTTGGCAAAAATGCTCTATGCAGGTGAAGATATAAAGTTTATAGCCAGAAGAATCATAATATGTGCGGCCGAGGATGTAGGCCTTGCAGATCCGAATGCTTTAAGTATTGCGACCAATGCCTTTTTGGCAATTGAAAGAGTCGGTATGCCTGAGGCAAGGATAATTTTGGCCCAAGCGGCAAATTATATTGCTTGTGCGCCTAAGTCAAATGCATCATATCTTGCTATAAATGAAGCATTAAGATTTGTGAAGGAAAACAGTGATTTTGAAGTGCCAAAGCATATCAGAAACGCAAATTTTACGGGGGAAAAAGATATAGGAATAGGTGTGGGCTATAAATATGCTCATGACTATGAAAATCATTATGTTAAACAACAATACCTGCCTGATGAGATAAAAAGATAAGGTGTTTTTTTAATCTTACAGATATGGGATTTGAAAAATCAATCAAGGACTATTTTAATAAAATAAAAAAGGACAGATAATATATGCGAGAAAAGTTACAAACTTTATCATTGGTACAGTTGAAAGAGATTGCAAAAGAGCAGGGCTTTTAAAGGAGTCAGCAATTTAAATAAGGCAAATATAATAGAGTTGTTAGTGGAGTTTTCCGAGAACCGAAGTAAAGAGGTTTCAAACAGTGAAGGAGGCTCGCCTGATATGACCGGAAAAGATAATTCATATCAAAGAGACGGATATGCCGGACAAAACTATTCCGGTCAGAGTAATTATACAGGTCAAAGCAGAAGTACATATAACAGTGCACAAAGAAGCACTTCAAATCAAAGCAGAAATAACGGATATAATAATACATATCAAAACGGACAAAGGTATAGTCAGGTAAGTGCTCAAGGCAATATGCCTAATTACTATCAGGGACAGTACAATAATCAAAACCAGTATGTAAATTCAAATCAATATGTAAATCAGTATCCTAACCAGTATCCGAATCAATATCCTTTACAAAATCAACCGGGATATAGAAATGAATACTATGATAATCGCTTCGGAGCAGGATTTTCAAGAGATTATCCTACAGACATAAGAGATCTGGATTCAGGTGAGATTGCGGAGGGTATACTTGAGGTAATGCCTGACGGTTTCGGATTTATAAGATGTGAAAATTTCTTACCGGGTGATAATGATGTGTATGTTTCTCCTGCACAGATTAAAAAGTTCAGAATGAAAACGGGTGATGTGGTATCAGGAATAAAAAAGATAAAAACAGCTACAGAAAAAGTTTGCGGCACTTTTTATATATAAATACTGTAAACTCCTTCCCTCCTGAGACTTTGGAAACAAGACCTAATTTTGAGGATTTGACACCTATTTTCCCAAACAGCAGAATACATTTGGCAAATGATGATTCCGCATCAAAAGCTATGAGAATAGTTGATTTGCTCTCACCTATAGGCAGAGGACAAAGAGGTATGATAGTTTCACAGCCAAAGGCAGGTAAGACTACGCTTTTAAAGGAAATAGCAAAGTCTATTACAACAAATCAAAAGGATATGCATCTTATTATTCTGCTTATAGATGAGAGACCTGAAGAGGTAACAGATATCAAAGAGGCAATAGTAGGAGAAAATGTGGAAGTTATATATTCCACATTTGATGAACTTCCTGACAGACATAAGAGAGTTTCCGAGATGGTTATTGAGAGAGCAAAAAGACTTGTGGAGCACGGAAAGGATGTAATGATATTGCTGGATTCCATTACAAGACTTGCAAGAGCTTACAATCTTACAATAGCACCAAGCGGAAGGACGCTTTCAGGAGGACTTGATCCTGCGGCGCTTCATATGCCTAAGCGTTTCTTCGGAACGGCAAGAAATATAAGAGAGGGCGGAAGTCTCACAATACTTGCAACAGCTTTGGTAGATACCGGAAGCAGAATGGACGATGTTGTATTTGAGGAGTTTAAGGGTACAGGAAATATGGAACTTGTACTTAACAGAAAGCTCTCCGAAAAGAGAATCTTCCCTGCAATAGATGTTTTAAAGAGCTCTACAAGAAGAGATGATTTATTATTGAGCAAGGAAGAGGCCGAAGTGGTAAGTATAATCAGAAAGTCCACAGATCTGGCAAAGCCTGATGAAGTGGCCGAAAGAATTATCGAAGAATTCAATTCAACAAAAAACAATGAAGAACTTGTTGAAAAAATATTGGCAAACGGCCAATTGATGTAAAATAAAGTATGAATGTAACAGTTTGGTTTTGCCGGACTGTTACATTTTTGTAAAAGTGAGGTTTTATGCAGGACTATAATGCAGGCAGTATTACAGTACTTGAAGGACTTGAGGCTGTTAGAGTAAGACCGGGTATGTATATCGGTGGAGTCGGTGTAAAGGGATTAAACCATCTTATTTATGAGATAATGGATAACTCTATCGACGAACATTTGGCCGGATTTTGTAAAAATATATGGGTGACTTTAAATGCGGACGGCTCATGTACCGTGAAGGATGACGGTAGAGGAATACCGGTTGAGATGCATCAAAAAGGTATTTCAGCGGAAAGAGTTGTATTGTCCACCTTGCATGCAGGCGGAAAATTTGATAATGAATCATATAAAACCAGTGGTGGATTGCATGGTGTAGGTTCATCAGTGGTTAATGCTTTGTCCAATTTCCTTGATATAAAAAAATATCAAGAGACGGATTTATACATCATGACAGATATGAAAAGGGTATACCTACAGTAGAATTAAAAAACGGACTTTTGCCAACTATAGGAAAAACAAGAAATACAGGTACTGAAATTACATTTCTACCTGATGATACTATCTTTGAAGTTACAAAGTTTAAGGCTGACTGGTTGAAATCAAGAATGCATGAAAGTGCATACTTAAATCCCGGTCTTATGTTACATTTCAAAAACTTAAGAGATAATGAACATGAAGAAACAGTTTTCCATGAACCCGAAGGTATAGTGGCATATGTAAAAGAGCTTAATAAGGGCAAGGAAGTAATGCATGCTCCTATACTTTACAAAGGAGTATGTGACAATATAGATGTGGAAATAGCCATACAGTTCGTGGACGCATTTGAGGAGAATATACTGGGATTTTGTAATAATATATTTACTCAAGAAGGCGGTACACATATAGCCGGATTCAAGACAAAGTTTACAGGTCTTATAAATACCTATGCAAGAGATCTCGGTATATTAAAGGATAAGGACAGCAATTTTACCGGTGCGGATACCAGAAACGGTATGACCGCCATAATCAGTGTAAAGCATCCGAATCCTATGTTTGAAGGACAGACAAAGACAAAACTTGCATCGGCCGATGCCACAAGGGCTGTACTTACGGTTACAGGGGATGAGCTTACAAGGTTTTTTGACAGGAATGTAGATGTGGTAAAAGCTATAATTTCCTGTGCGGAAAAATCCGCCAAAATAAGAAAGGCTGAGGAAAGAGCAAAGACAAATATGCTCACAAAATCAAAGTTTTCATTTGAGTCAAACGGAAAACTTGCAAACTGTGAGTCAAAAGATCCAAGCAAATGTGAGATATTTATAGTAGAGGGAGATTCTGCCGGCGGTTCCGCAAAGACTGCAAGAAACAGAAATTTTCAGGCTATTTTACCGATAAGAGGCAAGATTTTGAATGTTGAGAAGGCTTCTATAGATAAGGTACTTGCAAATGCAGAGATAAAAACAATGATAAATACTTTCGGTTGCGGATTTTCTGAAGGCTATGGCAATGATTTTGATATTTCAAAACTTCGTTATGACAAGATAATACTTATGACCGATGCGGACGTGGACGGAAGTCATATAGATACTTTGCTTTTGACCTTCCTCTACAGATTTATGCCTGAGCTTATATATGACGGACATGTATATATTGCAATGCCGCCGCTTTTTAAAGTGGTACCTAAAAGAGGTGAGGGCATTTATCTATATGATGAAAAAGCATTGGAAGATTATAAAAAGAAACATAAGGACAATTTCACTCTGCAAAGATATAAGGGACTTGGAGAGATGGATGCCGAACAGCTTTGGGAGACAACTCTTGACCCTGAAAGAAGAGTGCTCAAAAAAGTTGAAATAGAAGATGCAAGACTTGCAAGTGAAGTAACTGAGCTTTTAATGGGATCCGATGTGGCTCCGAGAAGAAACTTTATACATGAGCATGCAAGAGAAGCGGTAATTGATGCATAGGAGGGTATATGGCTGAGAAGATATTGCGAACGGAATATTCGGAGGAAATGCAAAAATCCTATCTGGATTATTCTATGAGTGTTATAACCGCAAGGGCTATACCTGATGCGAGAGACGGTCTAAAGCCTGTACAAAGAAGAGTTTTATATGATATGAGTGAACTGAGAATATTCAGTGACAGACCCCATCGTAAGTCTGCAAGAATAGTCGGTGATACCATGGGTAAATATCACCCGCATGGTGACAGTTCTATATATGAAACTTTGGTTGTTTTGAGTCAGGACTTTAAAAAAGGAATGCCTTTAATAGACGGTCACGGAAACTTCGGATCTATAGAAGGTGACGGAGCCGCGGCAATGAGATACACGGAAGCCAAACTTGCAAAATTTGCGGAAGAAGTATATCTAAAGGATCTTGATAAGACTGTTGAATTTATTTCAAATTATGATGAGACTGAAAAAGAGCCTGCGGTTTTACCTGTTAGAGTACCGAATCTTTTGATAAACGGTGCGGAGGGTATTGCTGTAGGTATGTCAACCTCAATTCCTACACATAATCTGCTTGAAGTATGTAATACCTGCATTGCCTATATTAAAAACAGGAATATAGATACTAAAGGGCTTTTGGAAGTACTGCACGGTCCGGATTTTCCTACAGGCGGTATTATTGCAAATAAAAAGATTTGCTTGATATCTATGAAACAGGTAACGGAAAGTTAAAGCTGCGAGGAAAGATAGAAGTAGAGCTTGGAAGAAAAAGCTGACAAGGACAAGCTGATAATTTCTGAGATTCCATATACTATGATCGGTGCCGGAATAAACAAGTTTTTTTAGTGGATGTGGCAAATCTGGTAGAGAGTAAGAAGCTCTCTGATGTAGTCGATATCAGCAATCAATCCGATAAAAAAACGGTACAAGAATAGTTTTGGAGCTTAGAAAAGATGCGGATATTGAAAAGATAAAGAATATCCTTTATAAGAAAACCAAGCTTGAAGATACATTCGGAGTAAATATGCTTTGCGATTGTAGACGGAAGGCCTGAGATACTTTCACTAAGAGATATTTTTAAAAAAATTATCTTGAGTTTCAGTATGAAATTACTACAAAGAAATACAATATACTCTTAAATAAAGAGCTTGAAAAGAAGGAAATACAGGAAGGCCTTATAAAGGCTGTAGACGTTATCGATCTTATCATTGCCATACTTCGCGGTTCCAAAAAAATCTGACTCAGGCAAAAAAATGCCTTACGTCCGGTGATACCACAGGTATAAACTTTAAGGTTAAGGCACTTGAAAAGGATGCTAAGAAGCTTTCATTTACCGAGAAGCAGGCGCAGGCGATTCTTGATATGAGACTTTATAAGCTTTATAGGTCTTGAGATAGAGGCTCTTTTTAAAGGACAATGCGACTACTCTTAAAAATATAGAGGAATATGAGAATATTTTAAAAGATCATAAAAATATGGATAAGCTCTTTATAAAGGATCTTGAAAAAGATCAAAAGAGATTTTCGCAATTCCGAGAAAAAAACCTTGATAGAGGATGCCAAGGAAGCTGTTTATATTGAGGAGCCCATAGCAAGTGAAGAAGTTATATTTGTTATGGACAAATTCGGATATTGCAAGATACTTGACAGAAATACTTTTGATAAGAATGCGGAAACAGTGGAAAGTGAAAATATCTATGTATTTCCTGTGATGAATACCGACAAAATATGTATTTTCTCAAATGCCGGTATTTTATACAAATTCAAAGTTATGGATCTGGGTGTTTCAAAACTCAGAGATAAGGGCACACCTGTTGACAATCTTACAAAGTTTGACAGCAGTAATGAAGAAATCCTTTTGGCTGTAAGTGAAGACGGCATGAAGGGCGGCTTTTATTTTGATGCTTACAAAGAACGGTTATATAAAGAGAGTTTCCGGAGAGGAATTTAAGACCAACAATAAACAGGTAGCCTCTACAAAGCTGAATAATGATGATGTGCTTATAGGTGTAAAAATGCTTGGTGCGGCATCAAATACAGATTTATGTATTGTAAGTGATGCAGGATATATTTTAAGATTTAATGTTTCAGAGGTAAATGAATTTAAAAAGAGTACCAGAGGAGAGAAGGCAATTACACTTGGATATAATGAATTTGTTGAGAATTTGTATCTTACAAACGAGGTTGGACTTGCAAGCGTATCCGGAAAAAGAAGTTAATTTAAGTAAAGTTAAACTTAGCCATAGAGGTTACAAGGGGCAAAAAATCAAATAATATTTTGTAAAAACAGACAAGTAAAATAAAATGTCTCTGTCAGGCGTACAAATGTGCGCCTGATGCGAAAAAATGCTTGCAATATTATTTATTGTGTACTATGATTGCAACCAGTTAAAAATAATAGTCCACAAGATTTATGAACTGTTATTCAAAATAAACAGATATGGAGAGATAATATGGATAAGAAATTAAAAGTTGGTGTCCTCGGTGCAACAGGTATGGTAGGACAGAGATTTTTGTCATTACTTGAAAATCATCCTTGGTATGAAGTTGTAGTTGTAGCAGCCAGCCCAAGCAGTGCAGGAAAAAGATATGAGGATGCTGTAGGAAGCCGTTGGAAAATGACAACTCCTATGCCTGAGGCTTATAAAGACCTTATTGTAATGAATGTAAATGATGTTGATGCGGTTGCTTCAAAGGTTGACTTTGTATTCTCGGCTGTGGATATGACAAAGGAAGAGATAAAGGCTATTGAGGAGGCTTATGCAAAGACGGAGACTCCTGTAGTTTCAAACAACTCAGCACATCGTTGGACAAAGGATGTACCTATGGTTGTTCCTGAGATAAATCCTGAGCATTTTGCAATTATTGAGTCACAGAAGAAGAGACTCTGGAACAAAGAGAGGATTTATTGCGGTAAAGCCTAACTGTTCTATACAAAGCTATGCTCCTGTGCTTAATGCATGGAAAGAATATGAGCCGTATGAAGTTGTAGTTACAACATATCAGGCTATATCAGGTGCAGGAAAGACTTTCAAGGACTGGCCTGAGATGGTTGAAAACATTATTCCGTTTATCGGAGGTGAGGAAGAAAAGAGTGAGAAAGAGCCTCTCAGAATCTGGGGACATATTGAAGGTGATGAGATTGTTCCTGCAACTTCACCAAAGATTACTTGTCAATGTGTAAGAGTACCGGTACTTAACGGACATACAGCTGCAGTATTTGTAAAGTTTAAGAACAAGGCTTCCAAGGAAGAGCTCATAAAGAAACTTGTAGAGTACAAGGGAGAGCCTCAGGAACTTAACCTTCCTTCAGCACCGAAGCAGTTTATACAGTATCTTACAGAAGATAACAGACCACAGGTAAATCTTGATGTTGATTTTGAGAACGGTATGGGTGTTTCAGTGGGTAGACTTAGAGAAGATTCAATGTATGACTATAAGTTTATCGGACTTTCACATAATACTTTAAGAGGTGCTGCAGGCGGTGCACTTCTTTGTGCGGAGTACCTACAGCAAAAGAATTTTTATAACAGCAAAATAATTATTAATGAGGCATTTGCATTGCAGATGCCTTTTTAAATTTCATATATTGAAGCAATTATCATGCTATGGTAATATTTACACTAAGTCTTGCAAGGGAATGGAAAAATTTGTATAATATAGTATAATAGCTGTCACGTAGAGCTGTGATGGCTTTTTCTTTGTAAAGTGAGGAAAAACATGGGTATTAAGACAACTGAATTTGGGAAAACAAAAGACGGTAAGATTGTAAATCTATATACTCTGACAAATAAAAACGGAGTAAGCGCATCTTTTACCGATCTTGGAGGTACTTGGGTAAGTATGATGGTACCTGATAAAGACGGAAAGTTTGAAGATGTATGCCTTGGATATGATACTGTGGCCGGATATGAGAATAATATTCCGCATTTCGGTTCTATTATAGGCAGATATGCGAATCGTATACCGGAAGGAAAGTTTACAATTGACGGCAAGGAATTTCAACTTGCTCTGAATAACGGAAACAATGCACTGCACTCGGGACCTGACTATTGGCATGACAGAATCTGGGAAGTGGGTACATTTGAAGACGAAGACAGAGATATGATAACATTTATGCTTATAAGTCCTGACGGCGATCAGGGTTTTGGCGGAGAAGCAAGGATAAATGTAAGTTATGTCTTGTCTGATGATAATGCACTTACAATAGGATACAGCTTTGTTTGTGATAAAAAAACGGCTGTAAATTTAACAAATCATGCATATTTTAATCTTGCCGGACAGGACAGTAAGAATATATATGATCAGGAGGTTATGATTTTAGCAGACAGCTTCCTGCCATGTGATGAAAACTCCGTACCTACAGGTGAGATAAGAAAAGTTGAAAATACAGCAATGGACTTTAGACAATACAAAAAGATCGGTAAGGAAATCGACTCCGATTATGAATCTGTAGTGCAGGGTAACGGATATGATCATAACTGGATAATCAGAGACTATGACGGTAATCTCAGGCTTGCCGCCAAGGCAAAAGATGAGAACAGTAAAAGAGTTATGGAAGTTTATACCGATTTACCGGGTGTGCAGTTTTATACAGGTAATTACCTGACAGAAGAAATAGTCGGAAAAAGAGGTGTAACATATCCGAAGAGAAGCGGATATTGTTTTGAAACACAGTTTTTCCCTAATGCGGTAAATATGCCGGAGTTTATACAGCCGGTAGTAGATGAACTTGAAGAGTTTATCAGTGAAACGGTATATAAGTTCAGTGTAGAAAGAGATTAATGAAGAAACTTTTTATAGCGGAAAAGCCAAGTGTAGCGACCGAGTTTGCAAAGGCTCTGAAAGTACCTACAGGAAGAAAAAACGGATATCTGGAAGGCGATGATATTATAGTTACATGGTGTGTAGGACATCTTGTAACTATGAGTTACCCTGAAAAAGTATGATGAGAGGCTGAAAAGATGGTCACTTGATACTTTGCCTTTTTACCTAAAGAGTTTAAATATGAGATAATTGACGGTGTTAAAAAAATCAGTTTACCATAGTCTCAAATCTTTTAAACAGGGAAGATGTTGGTACGATATATATTTGTACCGACTCGGGAAGAGAAGGAGAATATATATACAGACTTGTAGATATGATGGCGAATGTGCAGGGAAAGATTAGAAAAAGGGTGTGGATAGATTCTCAAACCGAAGATGAGATACTAAGAGGAATAAGAGAAGCAAAAGATTGGTCGGAGTATGACAATCTTTCCGCAGCCGCCTTTCTTCGTGCAAAAGAAGATTATCTTATGGGAATCAACTTCTCCAGAATCCTAACCTTAAAATACAGCAGAAATGTTGCAAGTTTTTTAAAGCTTGACAGAGCTGTACTCAGTGTGGGAAGAGTAATGACCTGTGTTGTGGGAATGGTGGTAAACAGAGAAAGAGAAATAAGAAACTTTGTAAAGACTCCCTTCTTTAAAGTTTTGGGTAAGTTTGAAAATCAGGGATTGAGCATAGACGGAGAGTGGAAGGTAAATGAGAAGTCAAAATACTTTAATTCTCCTGTTCTGTACAAGGATAACGGTTTTAGAGAAAAGATATATGCCGAAGAACTTATATCACATATAGAAAAAGATTGCCGATGAAAACAATAGGGAAGTGGTTGTAGTTTCAAACGAGAAAAAGAAAGAAACAAAAATCCTCCTTTACTTTTTCAATCTGGCAGAGATACAAAATGAATGTTCAAAGAGATTTAAAATAAGTCCCTGACGAAACATTAAAAATAATTCAGGAATTGTATGAAAAAAAGCTTGTTACTTATCCGAGAACGGATGCAAGAGTGCTTTTCTAGCGCAGTAGCAAAGGAAATAGACAAGAATATAAAGGGACTTTGTAAGTTTTCGGCACTTGCGGATTTTGCAAATAATATTCTTGAAAAGGGTACATATAAAAATATTTCAAAAACAAAGTATGTTAATGATAGTCAAATCACCGACCATTATGCTATAATACCTACCGGGTTTGGAAATATGAATTCACTGAGTAAATTGTCATTGTCTGTATATGAACTTATATGCAGAAGATTTCTTAGTATATTTTATCCTCCGGCAATATATCAAAAGTTTGCCATACGTTTCGGTATAGGAGATGAGATATTTATTGCAAATACAAAAGTATGTGTTGAAAGAGGATTTTTAGATATATTAAGCCCGGTAAAAACAGAGGGCGAAGATGACGAAACCGGTGACGATCAAAATCCTGAGTATATAAAGATGATTTCATCACTCAGAAAGGGTTCAAAGCTTACAATTGACTCTTTGAGTATTAAAGAGGGTGAGACGGTACCTCCAAAGAGATATTCGTCAGGCTCTATTATACTTGCAATGGAGAATGCAGGACAGCTTATAGAGGATGAGGAGCTTAGAAGTCAAATAAAGGGAAGCGGTATAGGTACTTCCGCTACAAGGGCTGATATTTTGAAAAATTATTTTTCGATAAAATATCTGGCTTTTAAATAAAAAAAGACTCAAATAATTACCCCTACACTTTTTGGTGAAATTGTATATGAAGTAGTAAATTGTTCTATTTCACAACTTTTTAAATCCGGAGCTGACTGCCAGCTGGGAAAAAGGGACTTACGATGGTAGTCAAACGGTGATATTACATCTGAAGAATATATGACAAAGCTTGAAAGATTTGTAGGTATTCGATGTCTTAATGTGAAGCAACTTAATAACCAATATAGTTTAAATGCCGTATTTGAAGAGGTTTCAAAAGAATATAAGGGCATGAAAGGATAGAAAATGAAAAAAATCGATGTAAAAACAAAAAAACTTTTTGATTTGGAAGAAACTATAGCAAAGTCTCTCTTCGAAAAATACACATATCCTTGGGAAGTATTTAAGGAACTTGGAAGTTTTATAGAAGAAATCGGTGCTACATTACCTGATACGGAGTATTTAAAAATCGGAAAGAATATCTGGGTTCATCGTTCAGTAAAGATAATGCCTACAATTGCGCTTGCAGGTCCGCTTATTATCGGAAAAGATGCAAGCATTCGTTCATGTGCATTCTTCAGAGGTAATGTAATCATAGGTGAAGGTGCAGTGGCAGGAAACTCTTGTGAGTTTAAGAATGCTATACTTTTTAACAAAGCACAGGTACCTCATTTCAGCTATGTTGGAGATTCGATTATCGGTTATAAGGCTCATCTCGGTGCTTCCGCAATTACTTCAAATCTTAAGAGTGATAAGTCGGATGTTGTACTTCATTTAGAGGATGCGGAGCTTGAGACAGGACTCAGAAAACTTGGAGCTATAGTAGGTGATGAAGCTGAAGTAGGTTGCGGATCGATATTGAATCCGGGAACTGTTATAGGAAAGAACACTACAATATATCCGCTTTCAAGTGTAAGAGGTTGTATCGGCAAGTCATCTATTTATAAGAGTGCTGACGATATTGTAACAAAGGCAAAGAAAAAGCCGGCAGCTGCAAAATTATAAAATTTATGCGTATGGGTTTTCCCATACGCATTTTTTATCTAGTTGGATTTGTTTTTTAATATATTTTCTAAAAGTTCAAACGGAATCTTTAAATCACCGTATCCTCTGCCTATTTCAAGCCCCGGTTTGTTTTCTCCATGAAAATCGCTGCCACCTGTGGAAAAGAGCTTGTATTTATTAGCCAATAGCACAAGTTTTTAATATCTGAAGCTGAATGGGTGGAATGATATACCTCTATACCGTTTAATCCAAGTTCAATCAAATGTGATATAAGAGCATTTAAATCCTCATCAGAGAATTTGTATTGAAAAGGATGTGCAAGTGAAATAAAGAAATTATGTTTTTTTAAAAATTCCATACATCTTGTTGTCGTGATATTCTTAACCGGTATATATTTACCGCCATATTCAAGATACTTATCAAAAGCCTCGGATTTATTTTTTACAAGTCCAAGCTTTTATAAGAGCATTTGCAAAATGTGCTCTTGTTATCTGGGCGTTTTGATTTGAGTTGTTCAAATCATTTTCGAGAATTATTATTCCGTCATTTTTAAATCTCCTGATTATTTCAGCGTTTCTTTCAGCTCTTTCCTTTGCAAAAAAGCTCAAATCATCAAAGATTTCTTTTGGAATATTCAGTTCTCTCTCGGAAATTGAAGAAGGCAACAGATAACCCAGAATATGTATTTCTTTTTCTTTATATACACAGCTCATTTCCACTCCGGCTATTACGGATAAATCAAGCTCCAATCCTTTTTTAAAACATTCTTCTACACCTGACATAGTATCATGGTCCGTAAGTGCAATAATGCTCAAAGAAGCTTTCTTTGCCGATATGGCAACCTCTGTGGGAGAGCATGTACCGTCTGAAGCGGTAGAATGTGTATGAAGGTCTATATATTTAAAATTTTCTTTCATAAATCACCTTAAAAAAACCTTTTTTCATATATTACATATTTACTCTGATAAGTCTAGCACAATAAATTTTGTAAAGCAAATATTGATAAGATAATGTAATTGTTTTTAAAAATCAAATTATTGGTATAATTTAATTCCAAGGTATGTTTTTATCAAAAAAAGCATAAAGGCATTTTATTAATACATCTTTTAAGGAATTGAAATGTTAAATAAACAAAAACAGCAGTAAAAAAACAGGCTCGGAAAGAGTAAGAGAAGCAAGAAAGAGATCGCAAAAAGAGGGGCTATATGGCTGATATAAATATGAGAGCGGTAGCTGTTCTTGTTGCGGCATTTATTATATTGATATTGATTGCCATATCGGGATTACAAAAAGTCGGAAAGTTTTTGAAGTCATCAAAAGTTGACGGCACTGAGGTGACTACGGAAATTGCAGATGAAAAATTAAAAAAACAGATAACTATTGATGAGATAGATATTACCGGAATGAAAATGTCGGAGGCAAAAGCGGCAATAGACAAAAGTATATCCGTGGAAATTAACTGTACATATCGGTGATGATTTAAGTGACAGTTTGGTACTTGACAATATTTTTGGATACAAAAGGTAACAAAACTTTTTAAATGAGATATATGCAGATGTTGACAATGCCGCTTCACATTACGAGATAAACTTTGATGATGTTGATATTGATTCATTGGTGGAAAAAAAGCTAAGGAAAAATGGAATATCAATCCTGTAAACGGATCTATATCAGGATTTAACAAGGAGACAAAGAGTTTTACATATGCTGATGAAAGTGACGGCTACCTTATTGATGAAGAGAGACTTAAGTCGGATCTTAAGTCATATGTTAGTCGCAAGAATTTTGAGGCTGATATTTCAGTTGTCAGAAATGAAGTAAAAGCAAGTATTTCGGCCGCAAAAGCAAAGGAGATGTACAAGGTAATAGGTACATTTACTACAAAGACTACAGATAATAAGGACAGAAATACAAATATTTCACTTGCATCCGAAGCACTTGACGGACTTATAATAAAGCCCGGAGAGGAATTTTCTTTCAACAATACTACAGGTAACAGAACACTTGAAAGAGGATATAAGCCTGCAGGAGCCTATGTAAACGGTGTTTTATCGGAAGAGCCCGGAGGTGGTGTATGTCAGGTTTCATCAACTCTTTACAATGCGGTTATTTTTCTCAGGACTAAAGACAACTGAGAGACATGCACATTCATTTGAACCAAGTTATGTAACACCGGGTGAAGATGCTATGGTAAGCTATGACGGATATGCAGGTCCGGATATGAAATTTATAAATACATCCGACACTGCTATTGCTATTCGAGCAGTACTTACCGGACAGACACTTACATGTTCAATTATAGGAATACCTATTTTGGAAGAAGGTGTTACTATTGAAATGTCATCAAAAAGATATCGGATTTAAATCCTCCTGTTCCTGAGTATATTGAAGATAAGAGTTTGAAAAAAGGGAAAGCAGGTTGTTGTAACCGAGGCAAAAAAAGGCTCAAGATGGGCAACTACATATATTGTAAAAAGACGGTGTAGTTGGTAAAGGAAGAGCCTTTCCACAATTCAACATATAAGGGAAAAACCTGCCAAGATAAAGGTGAATTCAGAGAGCGAGGAAACATCCGCTTCAAAGAGCAATGAAAGTAGCGTATCAAGTACGGAAAGTACATCAAGTGCTCATGTAAATCAAACTACAAGTGCAGTTTCAACTCAGGCTGAAAGCACTCGGGGAAAAAGACTGCAGAGAGTACAACAAAAGAAAAAAAGGATTCAGGAAGCAGTGAAAGCACAGTAGAAAAGTTAAGTACCGAAGAAAAGTCTACTAAGGCAAAGGAAACTAAAGAGAGTTCTAAGCCGGCGGAGACTTCGGCTAAAGCCTAAAGAAAGCACCAAAGCAAAGGAAAGTACTAAAGCAAAAGAGAGTACAAAGGCGAAGGAAACTACGGCTGAACCTACTGTTGAGAAGCTGACTACAACTGAGGCCGCAAAAACTGAAGAGACTGTGGAGAAACTGGAGAATTAATATAATATGGGGGATAATTTATGAATAGGGATAAGGAAAATTTAAAGTATTTAAAGCTTCTGAAACAAAATTATTCGTCAAGTCAGGCAGTTATAAGAGAGATTATAAATCTGTCTGCAATAACAAATCTGCCTAAGGGTACAGAGTTCTTCTTAAGTGATATACATGGAGAATATGAAGCTTTTTTGCATATAATGAATAATTGCTCGGGAGTAATAAAAGAAAAAGTTGATATTATATTCGGAGAAACATTGTCAGAGTTTGACAGGCAGGAACTATGTACTCTCATATATTATCCAAGAGAGAAAATGACTATGCTTGCAGAAATTGACAGAATAGATAATGACTGGTATTCGATGACGCTGAATTATCTTATAATGCTTGCAAAAGTTATTATCATCTAAATATACGAGATCAAAGGTTAGAAAGGCTTTGCCGGAAGATTATGCATATATCATTGATGAGCTTTTTGCATGCCCAAAAATGAAGACACAAATAAAGTAAGCTATCACAGACATATATTGCAGACCATTATAGATCTTGATGATGCCGATGAATTTATAATTGCACTTTCTACACTTATAAAAAGACTTGCAGTCGATCATCTTCATATAGTAGGTGATATTTTTGACCGTGGCGGTAATGCGGACAAGATAATAGATTTACTTATGAATTATCATTCTCTTGATATTGAGTGGGGAAATCATGATATTCTTTGGATGGGGGCCGCATGTGGAAATGACGCATGTATTTGTAATGTTATCCGGAATAATTTAAAGTATGGAAATGTGGAAATTCTTGAGAACGCTTACGGTATCAGCTTAAGACAGCTTATGCTTTTCGGAATGTCAAAGTACGGTATTGAAGACGGAATACAGGCTGCACTTGCCGCAATAAAAGTGATGCTTTTTAAGCTGGAAGGCCAACTTATAAAAAGGCATCCTGAATACGGTATGGATGACAGACTGCTTTTAGAGCATATAGACCTTGATGAGGGATTTGTAACTGTTAACGGAGAGAATGTAAAACTGAAAACAGATATATTCCCGACATTAAATAATGAAAATCCTTATGAACTTACCTCTGAGGAAAATGAAATTATGCTGAAGCTGCATAGAAGTTTTGTATCCGGTCAGAGATTAAATAAACATATAAAGTTTTTTTATATGATAAAGGCGGTATGTACAATGTTTACAACAGGAATCTTATATATCACGGTTGTGTTCCAGTTGATGAAAACGGAATATTTGATATGCTTTGTATAAACGGTAAATGCTATCATGGAAAAGCATTGTTTGATATATGTGATGAAAAAGCCAGAGCCGCTTACACGGATAATCCGAGTCAGGATGATGTTGATTTTATGTGGTTTTTATGGGGTGGTGAGAAATCGCCTTTATGCGGTAGAAAGTAAAGACCTTTTGAGCGTGATTATATTGAAGATAAGAGTTTTTGGAAGGAAAAATCAAATCCATATTACAGCAAGTACTATGATGAAAGTTTTTTTGTATTCAGATTTTTACACGAGTTCGGTCTTTATGATACTCATTCACATATTATAAACGGACATACACCGGTTCATGCGATTGACGGTGAACATCCTGTACGTGCAAATGAAAGACTGTTTGTAATAGACGGAGGATTCTGTCGATCTATGAATAAAACTACGGGGATTGCAGGATATACTTTGATATTTAATTCTCACGGGCTGAGATTGAAAGCGCATACACCTTTTACTTCGGTAGAAGATGCCCTGATAAACAACACCGACATTAAATCGGAATCTGAGATAGTTGAAAAGGATGTATATCGAATGTTTGTAAAGGATACGGATATAGGAAAGAAATTACTTGAAGATATTGCCGATTTAAAAATGTTATTGGATAATTACAGGAAATTGAAGATAAAAAGTATGTAAGCCTAAAAGCTGAAAGCTTACATACTTTTTGATTTTTTAAAACAAATTTAACGGAAAGGTGGTGAGATATGAGTACTGATACGGGCAAACACAGAAAAAGGAATTACAGCCTTGATATATTTAAAAGGTGTATTGATTTTTTTCTTGTGGTATTCGGACATTTTCTTTTGCCTGTAAAAGAAAGAGAATATACACTTTTTAACAAACTTTTTTTCTTTATTTACAGTTTTTCATATGCCTGCATTTATATTTTTTTATCCGGATATTTTTTTATTATAATTCATGGAAAAAGGAAGGGAACTAAATTAAAATCTGTCATTCCTCTTATAATGTTATTTTTAATGATGAAGATATTATTGCATATAAGTGATATGTTATTCTATGGAGACAGGAATATAATTCCGGATTTTTACATGAATCATCTACGCCTTGGTATATATCGGCGCTTATTTTTTTAGATTGTCACTATATCCTTTGGAGTTATTTTTTTGAAGCTGAATAAGAAAAATTAACTTCTGGTGCTGTTATAATATATGTAACGGCATTGATAATATTTTTACATTTTTCAATGCTCAACATGAATTGGCAGGTTAGAATAGATGATTTTTTTATCTTTAGACAGAGTAGTATCTTTTGCTCCATATTTTTTTATATCGGTATATTGTATAAAAAAATACTCATCTTTAAGTAAGACTTCAATTTTTGAAGAAATAAATATGCGCTTTTTGCAATAGGTGCTTTTTGTGTATTGAGCTTTTTGTTTTCTTTAAATATGTCAGATTTTATACTTTGATTTTTCTATGGACCATGGGGGTATCGCATAGCTGAAGGAAATATATTGCCTATATTTAAGGGTGTATTAAACCCGCTTAGAATTATATATATGCCGTATGCCTTGAGTACTTCTTATTTTATATTTGCAGTAACATCATTAAAGAAGAATTTTTGACAAATTTATTAAAAAGATTCGGTGTATACAGCTTGCCGATATTTGCATTTCACAGAATTATAAGAGATGCCTTTTTCATATTTGTTACTCGATAATTTTATATGGCCTGCATTTGGTAAAATAACTATATTGATTATACTTTTAACAATCTCTTTTTTTGACATGTATGATATTAGGTAATGATAAGGCAAACAGATTTTTGCAGATTTAAATAATATAAGACTCATACTTATTGAAAACCGTTTTCAGAGTATGAGTCTTTTTGTATGTAAAAATATGCAATAATTCGTGCAAATTATTGTGGTATTGTAATTGATATTTTTCAAAGTTCGTGTTATAATTCCTTGTATACAGTGATAAAGTTTTATCAATATGTATTGAAGTTTGGCTATGATCGGTATTTAAAGTTTAAATATAATTAAGCTTTACTATATCGATGAAGATAGTGCAGTAAATAAAGGAGAAAGTATGGGGAAAAGGGGTTATATATTTTTACCCGGTGGATTCAATAAAGTAATTGAGGAATTATCAAAAAGCTACCGTATTTATGCACCTGTGCTCAAGGTGGGAGAAGGAAGATTTACAGATACCGACGTAGTAAGATATGATTTTGTAAAAGAGGCTTCAGAGATTGAGCTTGATAAAAAAATCCGATTATTCATTTAAGGAGATTTTTGACACCTCTGTCACAGACATTGTTTTTTTCTTTACGGAAAATGATGTAAAGGAGTCTGAAATAGATGAGAGAGAGGTTTTGGTCTTTTTAAGAAGCTGTGATCTTAATGCGTTAAAAAGGCTTGATCAGATATATCTTCACAATGGAAGAGAAGAAGATTATTTTTATGCCAGGATTAGAGATAAAGTGAAATTTGTTCTTATGGGTTGTGCTCATTCATATGAGGACTGTTTCTGTGTAGATATGGGCACAAATCGTGCAGATGATTTGGATTACAGTTTTTCAGTGGATTATATAGACAATCAGTTTCACTGTCAGTTAAAAGATAATGTTCTTGAAGATATATTTACAAATAACGCCTTAAAAGAGCAGGATATTACTCCAAGATTTGTAACTGAAAATGAAACAAGAGTAAAGTTGCCTGACAGCGTGCCTCTTTCAATATTTACATCAGATATGTGGGAGGAATATAACACAAGATGTATAGGATGCGGAAGATGTAACTATGTGTGTCCTACATGTACTTGTTACACAATGCAGGATGTATATTATACAGATAACGGTAGAGTCGGAGAAAGAAGAAGAGTCAATGCTTCATGTATGGTAGACGGATATACAAATGTTGCAGGCGGTGGAGAATACAGGAAGAAGCATGGTGAGCGTATGAGATTTAAAACTATGCATAAGATATATGATTTTAAAAAAAGATTCGGCTACAATATGTGTGTAGGATGCGGAAGGTGTGACACAGTATGTCCTGAGTATATCTCATTTTCAAATATAATAAATAAAGTAACAGCTAAGACATTGGAGGTGCAGAATGAGAAATAATCCGTATATTCCTTTTCCGTCAAAGATTTTAGATGTTATTAAACATACAGAGAAAGAATACACATTCAGACTTGAGTTTAAAGGTGATGTAAAGCCGGGACAGTTCTTTGAAGTTTCAATTCCAAAGTTCGGTGAAGCACCTATTTCCGTAAGCGGAATAACGGAAAACAGTATAGATTTGACTATCCGTAAGGTGGGAAGAGTTACTGATGAGGTATTTGAAAATTATATCGGTGATACTTTGCTCCTTCGAGGGCCTTACGGTAACGGGTTTGATGTTGATAAATATATTAACGGAGAATGTGTGGTTGTAGCCGGAGGTACAGGAGTTTCACCGGTGCGCGGTGTTATAAATGCACTTGGTGAAAGTAAGGACTCAAAGGATAAGCATGTGATACTTGGATTCAGAAGCCCTGATGATATGCTTTTTAGAGATGATATTATCAGATGGGAATCTCAAATGGATCTTATTTTAACAATGGATAAGGAAGCAGAAGGCTATACCGGAAATGTCGGTCTTGTAACAAAGTTTATTCCGGAACTCAAATTAAAAGACATTGAAACCGCACAGGCTGTGGTAGTAGGACCTCCTGCGATGATGAAGTTTTCCGTAATAGAACTTTTAAAGCTTGGATTTAAGGAGGAGAACATCTGGGTTTCATATGAGAGAAAGATGTGCTGCGGTATCGGTAAATGCGGACATTGTAAGGTTAATGATACTTATATTTGTCTTGACGGACCGGTATTTAACTATGTTGACAGTAAGGCTTTGATTGATTAGTGAGGTAAAGATGGATATTAATGTAAAAAGCTTAAAAATGCCTTTCGTGTTTCTAAGGTACGCGGTGAAACAGCTTCGAGAATAAGAATGCCCGGTGGTTATGTTGATGCCGAGAGTTTAAAGAGAATTGCAGAAGTTGCGGATAAGTACGGAAACGGAAGCATTTTTCTTACAAATCGCCAGGGTGTTGAGATTCCGGGTATCAAAATATCGGATATGGATGCCGTAAATAAAGAAATACAGCTTATTATAGATAATGAAGGAACAAATCAGGAAAAGAGAGATACGGGATATGCGGCTTCGGGAACAAGAAATGTAGTTGCCTGTCCGGGTAAAAGACTTTGTCCTTATGGAAATTATGACACTCACAGAGTTTGCAAGAAAAATGGAAAAGCAGATTTTCCCGAATAATCTGCATTTCAAGGTTGCATTTACAGGTTGTTCAAACGATTGCGCCAAGGTTCGTATGAATGATTTCGGCATTATGGGTATGACGGAACCGCAGTATGACTCTGACCGCTGTGTTACCTGTGAGGCATGTGTAAAGGGATGTAAGTCTAAAAGTGTGGATGCTCTTAAAGTTGTTAACGGTAAGATAGTAAGAAACACGGAAAAATGTATAGGATGCGGTGTATGTATTACAGTCTGCCCGACAAGAGCATGGACAAGAAGCAAGGAGAAGTACTACAGACTGGTTTTACTTGGTAGAACCGGAAAAAAGAATCCGAGAATGGCTGAGGACTTTATCAAATGGGTGGATGAAGACAGCATTCTTAAGATTGTAAAAAATGCATATTCATATGTTGAAAGATATATCGATCCGAATGCACCTGACGGTAAAGAGCATATAGGATATATAGTTGACAGAACCGGCTTTGAAGAGTTTTTATAAATGGATTATGGAAGGCGTTACTCTCGGACCTAAGGCGGAAGTTGCGAAGACAATGTATTGGGGCGGTAAGCACTACGACCATGAATAACAGGTCTGAAAATAAGATATTGAAGGTTTTATTGTTTTAAAAACGGAAACAAAAAGTTATTGTACTAAGAATAGTACACAAAAATACATACATAATTATTTGCAAAATATTTTTTTAAATTGGTATAATGAGATACGAAAAACTAATATTTTTATTATTATAAATATTATAAAGAATTACTTAGTAGGAGGAATTAAATGGCTAAGAGACAAATGAAGACCATGGATGGTAATCAGGCAGCTGCTCATGCATCATATGCGTATACTGATGTTGCTGCAATTTATCCGATAACACCATCATCTGTCATGGCGGAGCACACCGATGAGTGGGCAACAGAGGGTAGAAAGAACATTTTCGGCCAGACTGTACAAGTTACAGAAATGCAATCAGAGGCAGGTGCTGCAGGTGCAGTTCATGGTTCTCTTTCAGCTGGAGCTTTAACTACAACATATACAGCTTCACAGGGCCTTCTTCTTATGATCCCGAATATCTATAAGATAGCAGGTGAGCAGCTTCCGGCAGTTATTAACGTTTCTGCACGTGCTATTGCAACACATGCACTTAGTATTTTCGGTGATCATTCAGATGTTTACGCTTGTCGTCAGACAGGTGCAGCAATGCTCTGTTCATCATCAGTTCAGGAGGTTATGGATTTAACACCTGTTTCACACTTATCAGCGCTTAAGGGTAAAGTACCTTTCATCAACTTCTTTGACGGATTCAGAACATCACACGAGATTCAGAAGATTGAAGCTTGGGATTATGAGGACCTTAAGGACATGGCAGATATGGATGCTATAGCGGCTTTCAGAAAGAATGCGCTTAATCCTAATCGTCCTGTGGAGAGAGGTTCAGCACAGAACCCTGATATCTTCTTCCAGGCAAGAGAAGCAAGCAACCCTTATTATGATGCATTACCTGCAATCGTTCAGGAGTACATGGATAAGGTTAACGCTAAGATCGGTACAGATTATAAATTATTTAACTACTATGGTGCTGCTGATGCTGAGACAATCATCATCGCTATGGGTTCAGTTAACGATACAATAGAAGAGACAATCGATTATCTTTTAAAGCAGGGTGAGAAGGTTGGTGTTGTTAAGGTTAGACTTTACAGACCATTCAGTGCACAGGCACTTATCGACGCTATCCCTGACAGTGTTAAGAGAATCGAAGTTCTTGACAGAACAAAAGAGCCGGGATCACTTGGTGAGCCGCTTTGGCTTGATGTTGTTGCAGCACTTAAGGGAACAAAGTTTGATGCTGTTCCTGTATTCAGCGGTCGTTACGGTCTCGGTTCAAAGGATACAACACCTGCTCAGATAGTTGCAACATTCCACAATACAGAGAAGAAGAGATTTACTATCGGTATCAATGATGATGTTACACATCTTTCACTTGATCCCGGTCCTGTTCTTATTACAACACCTGAAGGAACTACAAACTGTAAGTTCTGGGGTCTTGGTGCAGACGGTACTGTAGGTGCTAATAAGAACTCTATCAAGATTATCGGTGATAACACAGACCTTTATGCTCAGGCATATTTTGACTATGACTCAAAGAAGTCAGGTGGTGTTACAATGAGCCACTTGCGTTTCGGTAAGAAGCCTATTAAGTCAACATATCTTATTCGTAAGGCAAACTTTGTAGCATGTCACAACCCTGCATATATGAGAAAGTACAACATGGTACAGGAACTTGTTGACGGAGGTACATTCCTTCTTAACTGTACATGGTCTGATGCGGAGCTCGAAGAGCATATCCCCGGACAGGTTAAGAAGTATATCCATGATCACAAGATCAACTTCTACACAATCGACGGTGTAAAGATCGGTATTGCTACAGGTATGGGACCTACAAGAATTAACACAATTCTTCAGTCAGCATTCTTTAAGCTTTCAGCAATTATTCCTGAGGAGCAGGCTATTGACCTCATGAAGAAGGCTGCTGAGAAGACTTACGGAAGAAAAGGTGAGGATGTAGTTAAGAAGAACTGGGCGGCTATCGAAGAAGGCGCTAAGAACGTTCATAAGGTAGAGGTTCCTGCAAGCTGGGCTGATGCAAAGGATGAGGGACTTGACTATGCAGTACATACAGAGGGTAGAGAGGATGCAATCAAGTTTGCCAACACTATCCAGACAGCTGTAAGCGCACAAGAGGGTAACAATCTTCCTGTATCTGCATTCGTTGACTATGTTGACGGTACAACACCTGTAGGTACATCAGCATATGAGAAGCGTGGTGTTGCTGTAAATATGCCTATCTGGAACAGTGATAACTGTATTCAGTGTGGATTCTGTTCATATGTATGTCCTCATGCAGTTATCAGAACAGTTGCTCTTACAGAGGATGAGGCAAATAATGCTCCTGAGGGAATGAGCGTACTTCCGATGACAGGTATGCCGAACTACAAGTTTACAGTAGCCGTATCAGCTCTTGACTGTACAGGTTGCGGTTCTTGTGCTAACGTATGTCCGGGAAAGAAGGGCGAGAAGGCTCTTGTAATGGAGAGTATGCCTGAGAATGTACATAGACAGGCTTGGTTCGACTACGCGGCAGCTACACCTGAGAAGGCTGAAGTTATAGCTAAGTTCAAGGAGACAACAGTTAAGGGATCACAGTACAAGAAGCCGTTACTTGAGTTCTCAGGTGCTTGTGCAGGTTGTGGTGAGACACCTTATGCAAGACTTATTACACAGCTCTTCGGTGACAGAATGTACATTTCAAATGCTACAGGATGTTCATCAATCTGGGGTAACTCTTCACCTTCAACACCTTATACAGTAAATGATAAGGGTCACGGTCCTGCTTGGTCAAACTCATTGTTCGAGGATAATGCAGAGTTCGGTTACGGTATGTTCCTTGCAAATGAGGCTATCAGAAAGGGTCTTAAGTCAAAAGTAGAGGCTATTGCCGAGAACGGTTCAGAAGAACTTAAGGCAGCAGCTAAAGAATACCTTGATACATTCACTGTAGGTGCATTAAACGGTACAGCAACAGATAATCTTGTAGCTGAACTTGAGAAGTCAAATACAGCTGAAGCTAAGGATATCTTAGATAACAAGGAATTCTTATCAAAGAAGAGTCAGTGGATCTTCGGTGGTGACGGTTGGGCTTACGATATCGGTTTCGGAGGTCTTGACCATGTAATCGCAAGCGGTAAGGATGTAAACATCATGGTATTTGATACAGAGGTTTACTCAAATACAGGTGGACAGAGCTCAAAGTCAACAAAGACAGGTGCTGTAGCACAGTTTGCTGCCGGCGGTAAGGATGTAAAGAAGAAGGATCTTGCAAGTATTGCAATGAGCTACGGTTATGTATATGTAGCACAGATCGCTATGGGTGCAGATTACAACCAGACTGTCAAGGCGTTGGCTGAGGCAGAGGCTTATCCGGGTCCATCACTTGTTATTGCATATGCTCCATGTATCGCCTCATGGTATCAAGAAGGGTATGAGCAAGGCTATGACAGAGGAGAAGCTTGCTGTTGAGGCAGGTTACTGGAATAACTTCAGATTCAACCCTGATGCAGAGAACAAGTTCACTCTTGATTCAAAGACACCTACAGGAGATTACCAAGAGTTCCTTAAGGGTGAGGTTCGTTACTCATCTCTTGCACTCAAGGATCCTGAGAGAGCAGCTAAACTCTTCGAGAAGAATGAGGAAGATGCTAAGGAAAGATTCTCATATCTTGAGAAGCTTTGTAACATTATATTCAAAAATAATATAATCTTATATTTAATATAAATAGAATTAATAGACGAAAGTTTATTTAGTGTACAGACGGAAGCCGCTTTTGTGGTCAAAGAGAGTCGATACTTTAAGTATCGGCTCTTTTTGTATTAAAATATTTTATTCACTTGTTATAATATGAAAGTTGGGATAGAATAGAAGTATAAAGTGAAATTTTCAGGAGATACTATGTATAAAGATAATGAAATATGGGTGGCAAGTGACGGTGATGCCAAATTATGTATAAAATCAAAATATGCAAAACAGGCATGGACTGATTGCGGGAGCTACAGGAACAGGTAAAACAGTTACTTTAAAGGTAATGGCGGAATCATTTTCAGACGCCGGAGTTCCGGTATTTTTATCTGATATAAAGGGTGATTTATCAGGTATGTGTAAGCCGGGTGAAGAAAAAGAAAGTATAACTAAAAGAGTTGCCGAGCTTGGTATGGGAGAAGATTTTTCTTTTAAAGCATATCCTACAGTTTTCTGGGATATATTCGGGAAGAAGGGATTACCTCTCAGAACCACAATTTCGGAGTTCGGACCTATGCTTTTGGCAAAGCTTCTTGACCTTAATCAGATTCAGACAGACATACTGAATATTATATTTAAGATAGCGGATGATGAGGGATTACTTCCTATCGATTTAAAAGATTTAAAGAGTATGCTCAACTATGTCAGTGAAAAATGCCACAGACTATAAGGCGGAGTATGGAAATATAGCACCTCAAAGTGTCAATGCCATAATGAGAGGTCTTGTAGCTCTTGGAGATAAGGGTGGAGATGTATTTTTCGGTGAGCCGGCACTTGATATAAATGATTGGTTTGTTACCAAGGACGGCAAGGGTATGATAAATGTTCTTGATGCAACAACTATCATAAACGATCCGGGAATATATGCAACTTTTATGCTTTGGATGTTGGCTGAACTCTTTGAAATAATGCCTGAGGTCGGAGATCTTGACAAGCCTAAGATGGTATTTTTCTTTGATGAAGCACATCTTTTATTTAAAGATACTCCAAAAGCTTTGCTTCAAAAAATAGAGCAGGTAGTAAAACTTATAAGATCAAAGGGTATCGGAGTATACTTTATAACACAAAACCCAAGCGATATACCGGATGAGGTACTTGCGCAGCTCGGTAACAAGGTTCAACATGCACTCAGAGCTTATACACCTGCAGAGCAAAAAGGTATAAAGGCCGCAGCACAGAGTTACAGAGCAAATCCTGATTTTGATACGGCTGAAATTATAACAAATTTGGGTATAGGTGAAGCAGTTGTATCATTTATAGAGGATGACGGTGCACCTGCTATGGTAAGAAAGGCTAAAGTACTTCCGCCACAGTCATATCTCGGAGCAATTGATGATATGATGAGAGCCGCAGTTATTTCAATGTCGGATTTGGCAGAGAAATATAAAGATATGGTGGATAGAGACTCGGCATATGAATTCTTACAGAGATTGCAAGTGGAAATTTCACAAAAGCAGGAAGAGGAAAAACAGGCTGAGACAGCAAGAAAAGAAGCTGAAAAACAGGCTGAAATAGAAAGAAAAGAGGCCGAAAAGCAGGAAAAGGCGGCACAAAAGGAAGCTGAGAGGCAGGCTAAAGAAGCCGAAAAGGAAGAAAAAAAGAAAAAAGGATGCCATAAAGAAGGGGGTAGCTGCTGTGGCAGGTACGGCTGCAGGAACTATCGGAAGGCAGATTGGTAAGACTTTAGGAAAATCAGGCGGAAAATTCGGTTCAAGCCTGGGAGGAAATCTGGGAGCAAGCCTTGGAAGAGGAGTACTCTCAACATTATTTAAAACTGAAATAATTATGAATATAAGAGAAGATATAGAACTTAGAGAGGAATTGACTCTAAGTAAATACGCCGCTTTAAGTAAAAATTCTTTAGGAAGAGACAGGTATGAAGAGCCCTGTGATATAAGGACTGTATATCAAAGAGACAGAGACAGAATACTTCACTCAAAGGCGTTTAGAAGACTGAAACATAAGACTCAAGTTTTCCTGGCGCCTGAAGGAGATCATTACAGAACAAGACTTACTCATACACTTGAGGTGGCGCAGATTGCAAGAACTATAGCCAAGTCTCTAAGATTAAATGAAGATTTGACGGAAGCGATAGCTTTGGGGCATGACCTTGGACATACGCCTTTCGGACATTCGGGGGAGGATGTTTTAAATGATGTATGTTCATTCGGTTTTGCACATTATGAGCAGAGTGTTAGAATTGTTGAGTTCATAGAAAAATCCGGACGTGGACTTAATCTTACAAAAGAAGTCAGAGACGGTATATTAAATCATCGTACATCAGGTAATCCTTCCACCTTGGAGGGTCATGTTGTAAGACTTTCAGATAAGATTGCCTATATAAATCATGATATAGACGATTCTATAAGAGCACGTATTATGGAAGAAGATGATATTCCAAAAGAATACAGTGATATACTCGGCCATTCGGTGAGAGAAAGACTTAACAATTTAGTACATGGTGTGATAGAAGGAAGCATTGATAAGCCTGAAATTTCTATGAATAGAGAGATATATAAGGCAATGATGGGACTTAGAACATGGATGTTTAAAAAAAGGTATATTACAATGAAGTTCCCAAAAATCACAGGAGGGAAAGGCCAAGACTATGATAAAGTCATTATTTGACTATTATATGTGCCATACCGATAAGCTTCCGGATGAATATATATATTTTATAAAAGAGTTGAATCAGGACAGAGAACTGGTAGTTTGTGATTATATTGCCGGAATGACGGATTTATATGCAATAGAAAAATTCAAAGATATATTTGTTCCAAAGTCCTGGGATGTATATTAAGGAGAAATAATTGTATTATTCAAATGAAATAATAGATGAGGTAAGATCTGCAAATGATATAGTGGATGTTGTTTCAAGCTATGTGAAAATACAAAAAAAGGGTGCTAACTATATGGGACTCTGTCCCTTTCATGCAGAAAAATCTCCTTCATTTTCAGTATCACCGAGCAAGCAACTATTCCATTGTTTCGGTTGTGGTGTCGGGGGAGATGTAATAGCTTTTATAAGGCAGTATGAAAATTATTCTTTTACAGAAGCATTAACACTGCTGGCTAAAAGAGCCAATATAGAATTGCCACAGGTAAGTGACAATGACAGAGCGAAAAATGATGAAAAAAACATTATTCTTGAAATAAATAAGACTGCCGCAAAGTATTTCTATGAAAACCTGCTTTCAAAAGACGGTGAGATCGGATTGAAATACTTCAAAGACAGAGGGCTTGAGAGCAGACATATTACTCATTTCGGACTTGGATTTGCAAAAAAAACATCAAATGATCTGTATCAATATCTTAAAGGTATGGGATACAGTGATGATATATTGAAAAAAAGCGGTCTTATAAATATTGATGAAAAGGGTGCAAGAGACAGATTCTGGAACAGAGTTATGTTTCCGATAATAGACGTTAATTCCAGAGTTATAGGGTTTGGTGGAAGAGTCTTGGGCGACGGACTTCCCAAATATGTAAATTCACCTGAGACACTTGCATTTGATAAGAGTAGGAATCTTTACGGATTGAATTTTGCAAAGAGAACAAGAAGAGACTTCTTTTTGGTGTGTGAAGGATATATGGATGTCATAGCTTTACACAATGCAGGATTTGAGAACGCTGTGGCAAGTCTTGGAACTGCACTCACACCTCTGCATGTAAAACTTATAAGCAGATATACAAAAAAGGTTATACTTACATATGATTCTGACGGTGCAGGTATAAATGCGGCAAAGAGGGCTATTCCTCTTTTAAAAGAAGAAAACTTAAATGTAAAAGTATTATCTATGGCTCCGTACAAAGATCCGGATGAATTTATAAAAAATCTCGGCAGTGAGGAATTTCAAAAGAGGATAGATTCTGCAGATAATGCCTTTCTTTGGGAAGTTGAAATACTGAAGAAAGATTATAATTTAAACGAGCCTGATGAAAGGACAAACTTTTACAGGGAAGTTGCAAGAATGCTAAGCGGATTTCATGAAAAGCTTGAAAGAGAAAACTATACTCATGCTGTAGCAAAGAGATTGATGATTGAATATAATGCACTCTTTGATATGGTTAATTCCTTCGGAAATACTACAGTTTCCGAAAATAAAAATTCGAGTAAAGAAAATAAAAAAATTGATGACGGATATACAAAAGCACAGGGCCTTTTTGCTTACATGGATGGTGGAGGAAGTGTCACTTTTAATAAGATAAGTGAGTATGTTTCTCCGGAAAAATTTCAGTGAAGGTTTCTATAGGGATGTAGCTGTAAAAGATATTTGAAAAGCTTAGAGCAGGAGATTTGAGATTTTCAAATATATGTGATGACTATGCGGATGACATGGAAAAACAGAGACTGCTTTCCAAAAATACTTAATACAACTTTGGGGACTAACCTCAGTGACGACGAAAAGAAAAAAAGCTGTCACTGAAAGTATACTTAAAAATCAGACAGGCAAGTTTAGACGAGAAAAGTAAAAATGCAAAAAGGTATAGAAGAGTTTCAAAAAAATTATCGAGGAACAGGCGATATTGCGAAAACTTCATGTTGATTTAGGTTAGTGGAGGAAGTATGAGGGGGAAGAATTTAAATAATGAGTTTGAAAAAGATATTAAAGAAAGATTTTGACGGAAAAAAATCAATGCTTCAAATATCCAAAAAGATTTTTCTCTGATAATGATATACCGAAGGAATATCTTCCTGATTTTATTGAATTTCTTGAAAAGAGAGATATTTTTATTGATGATGATTATGATAAAGAGCCTACCGAATTTGACAGCGATGCAGATCCGGAAGAATTCATTATTCTAAAAGAAAATGACTTTGAAGATGAGTTCAATGAAGAGGATATAAAGGATCTTGAAAATATAAATTTAAATATACTTGATGATTTGGACGATTACATTTCCGTAGAAGATCCTATAAAGATGTATCTGAAGGAAATAGGCAAAATTCCTCTACTTAGTGTGGAAGAAGAGATGGTACTTGCTCAGAAAATTTCCGACCCTGATGCAAAATATAAGAAAGGAAGCTGCAAAAAAATGGCGGAATCCAATCTAAGACTTGTTGTAAGTATTGCCAAAAGATATATGGGCAGAGGAATGCAACTTTTGGATCTTATACAGGAAGGAAATCTTGGACTTTTGCGTGCTGTTGAAAAATTTGATTATCAAAAGGGATTTAAATTTTCAACTTATGCAACATGGTGGATAAGACAGGCTATAACCAGATCTATTGCAGACCAGGCCAGAACCATAAGGATTCCGGTGCATATGGTTGAGACAATAAACAGGCTTATCAAGACACAGAGAAAACTTGTTCAGGAGCTTGGAAGAGAGCCGAAACCTGAGGAAGTTGCAAAGATAATGAGTCTGCCTGTATCAAAAGTGAGGGAGATAATGAACTTTGCATTGGAACCTGTATCCATGGAAACACCTATAGGTGATGAAGACGATTCACATCTTGGAGATTTTTTACAGGATTTTAATGCTAAAGTTCCTGTCAACTTCGCAATGGATGTGCTCTTACATGACCAATTGATTGAAGTAATAAAATCACTTACCGAAAGAGAACAAAAAGGTAATTCTCCTCAGATTCGGACTTGAGGACGGAAAACCCAGAACACTTGAAGAGGTAGGAAAGGTCTTTGGAATCACAAGAGAGAGAATAAGGCAAATTGAAGCAAAAGCTCTAAGAAAGCTTAGAAATCCGTCAAAAACAAAAAAAGATTAAAAGATTTTTGGAATAGAAAAAAATGAAATTGTCAAAAAGATTGCAAACTATTGCTGATTTTTGTGAAGAAAAATTCAGTGGTAGCGGATATAGGAACGGATCACGCACATATACCTATCTATCTTATAGAAAATAATATAATAGATAAGGCTTATGCCTGTGATATAAATAAAGGACCATTGGAAAAAGCAAAAGAAAACATAGAAAACTTCGGTGTAAGTGAAAAATATTGTTCTGAGACTTTCCAACGGTCTTGATAAAATGTCAAATAAAGAGGTGAATACAATAATAATAGCCGGAATGGGTGGAGAACTCATTATAGATATTTTTAAATAGAGGAAAAGCATTTTTTGATAAGAAAAAAATACTTTTATATTGTCGCCCTCATACAAAAAAACAGATGAAGTGAGAGATTATCTGATAAGAAAAAGGATTTAAAAATATTAAAAGAAGATATGTGTATAGATGAGGGCAAGTTTTATACAGTAATGGAAGTAAGGTATACAGAAAAATACAGTTATATATTCGAGGCTGAGCTCTTATACGGTAAATATCTTATAGAAAATAAAACATCCGGTATTACTTGGATTTCTAAAAAGAAGAAGAAAAGTACCTAAGTATTCTATCAAATACCGGATTAAATGAGGACAGAAAAAAAGAACTTGAGACATAGACTTGATATAATTAGGAGACAATGAATGAAATGCAGTGAGATTTTTGAATACTTAAAAAGATTATATCCGCTTGAGCTTGCTATGGACTGGGACAATTCAGGTTTTTACTGGGAAGAAGTGATAAAAGAGGTAAGAAATGTCTTGGTAGTACTTGATATTACAAATGAAGTACTTGACTACGCCGGAGCAAAGAGTATTGATTTGATTGTGTCACATCACCCGATTATTTTTTTCAGATATAAAAGAGAGTTACAGATGACACGCTCCTTGGAAACTATATTTTTAAAGATACTTAAAAATGATATTTCCGTGATTGCAATGCATACAAATTTTGATATTGCAACAGGGGGTATGGCAGATATTGCAGAGGAAAAACTTTCACTTTCAAATACAAAACCGCTTGAAGTTACGGCAAATGCGGACGGTAAAGAGCTTGGAGTCGGAAAAGATAGGAGATTTAAAAAGCGCTTTTCATTTGATGAATTGCTTACTTTAATAAAGGAAACATTCGATTTAAAAATTAACTGTATTTGGAAGAGAGAATATAAAGGGAATATTAAAAAGAATTGCTATAAGCCCAGGGCTCAGGAAGAGGAATGTATAAGTATGCTCTAGGTGAGGCGGATGTACTAGTAACAGGTGATATTACACATCATGAAGGACTTGATGCTATAAATGAAGGTATGTGTATCATAGATGCCACACATTATGGCTTAGAGCATGTATTTACAGAAAAATTGTAAATGATTTAAAAATACAGTGAATTGAATGTTTTTGAATTCAAAAATACAAATCCGGTGGAGATAATGTAGGGGATGGTAAAAGTCTTTTTAGTTGAGGATGAAAAAGTTTGTAAGAGAAGGTATAAAAATGAAATAGATTGGAATTCATATGGATTTGATTTTGTAGGGGAAGCTGCCGACGGTGAATTGGCACTTCCCCTAATTGAGATTTCAAAAACCGGATATATTGATAACAGATATAAAGATGCCTTTTATGGACGGATTGGAACTTGGAAGAATAGTAAAGGAAAGGTTTCCGGAGACTGTTATTATATTTTTTTAAGCGGTTATGATGATTTTTGACTATGCTCAGAAAGCTATACATATAGGTGCATCCGAATATCTTTTAAAGCCAGTTTCAAAAGAAAAGCTCATATCGGTTTTAAAGAAAATAAAGCCGATTGTAGATTCAAAACGACACAGTATCTTGCGAAATATAAAGGCAGACAATATTGAGTTTAATATAAAGAAATTCGATACATCAGGATTTAATAAAGGAAGCTTCAAGGAATTTATTATAAATGGAAAGAGTCAGGATATTAAAAAGTTATGTTGAAGAATATACTGACAATATGGACGGACAGTTAAAATCTTTAATATTCAGACAGTATGTAATAATGGATGCTTTTATAGAATCTGAAAAATTCCTCAGTAATGTTGATGATAAGGAGGAGCTTTGGAAATAAATTCGGAAGTATGGAAGTATTTGATGAAGCTGTTACAGATATTTATACTATGAAGCAATATTTTTTAAGGTTACTGGAATATATGATCGATAAAAAGAGATCAGATTACAGGAAGGCAGTACAGCTTTTTGCTTAATAAGGCAAAAGACTTTGTGGAGAAAAAAATATATGGAACCTGAGATTTCTTTAAACAGTGTTGCGGAATATATCGGGCTGAGTCCGACATATTTCAGTACTGTTTTTAAGCAGGAAGCAGGGATGAACTTTATAGACTATCTGACAAAAACCAGAATTGATGAAGCTAAAAGACTTCTTAGAAGCACGGATAAAAGGATATCCGATATAGCAATGGAAGTCGGATATCGTGATCAACATTATTTCAGTTCGGCTTTTTTAAAAAAATATCAAGGAGACACACCTAAGTCATACAGAGAAAAATAAAAATGAAGAATAGTATACAAAAATTATATTATGAAAAAGGTTGTTTGTAACCTTTATACCAATTGCATTTATTATTATTTACCTTTTATTTGTGATGAAATGGCAGAATGATAAGTATGGGAGTATAGTAAAAAAATATAAGTATTGCAACAGAATTTAATTTTTAAATTTAAAAGAGAATGTAGACCATAAGATGTACAGGGTGGTAATAGGTGCAGATACTATAGAAAATCAAAAATCCGTATGAAGACCTTGAATATGCAAATAAAATATTTGAAAAAGTTGCTTGAAACGAACAATAAAGATGAAGGCATAAACAGACCGAAAGGCCTTATAATACTTTTAAATTTGCTCAAGAAACAAATAGATAATATCGGCAAAAGTGATATATATAAAGACTATAATCAAAAATATAGACAGTTTGGAATATGATATCAGGGTTACAACCGAGCTTATAGAAGATACTGTAAATGACTATATCTATGAGGAGACCAAAAGAGCTTAACATAGTAAGTATAAAGATAAGAAATCAGATGGCTGTTATATTTATGCTTAGTATTATCAGTGTATTTTCTTATTTTGTATTTTTACTTTATATATGTATAAAAAGGTATCAAGACATATCATGGCTCCTATTATAAATCTTTGTAATTACACAAAAAAAGAAGTGAAAAACGATTTATTGGAAAATAATCCGGAGAGCAGTATTTTTAGAAATTGATGAACTGTCCGAAAATTTTAATGATAAAATAATCAGAATAAAAAGAGCTTATCGAGAATATAAAGACAGAGCAAAAGAATAAGAAAAACACGGAACTTTGGCTCTTACAATCTCAGATAAATCCACATTTTTTTATAACACACTTGATACTGTTGTATGGATGGCTGAAGCAGGTGATTCAAAAAGTGGTTGATATGATAACCGCACTGTCAAGTTTCTTAAGAATCGGATTAAATAACGGAAAAAGATTCATAAGTATAAGAGAAGAGATAAGACATAGAAAGCTATTTAAAAAGATACAAAAAAATTCAGATATGAAGATATTTTTGGAATACAGTATTAATATAGAAGATAATCTGTATGATAAGAGAATTTTTGAAACTTTTTATTACAACCGATTGTAGAGAATGCACTTTATCATGGTATAAAGTATAAAAGAAGCGGCGGTAAGATTTCGGTAAAAGGCTATAGAAAAAGATGAGCATATAATTTTGCAGGTAACAGACAACGGAATCGGAATGGAGGCTAAAAAGCTTGAAAGGTTGAAAAAAATATCATAAAGAATGAATCTGTAGATGAAATTGATATAGTAAAAGTCATCAAAAGAGAGTTTCGGACTTTATAATGTGGCGGAAAGAATAAGGCTTTTATTACGGTAATGAATATGGACTGAATATAGACAGTACCGAGAATATAGGTACGACTGTAAGTATAATACTTCCTGTAGAAAGTGATTTAATCTGAACTGAATATATTAAACATATATCATAAAATAATATACATAAATTCCTTATAATGAAAAATAATATAAAAATGCGTAAAAATCTATGTTTACATAGATTTTTGTATTACAATATAGTAAACAAATAAATGTTTCGTAAATAATTTTAAGGAGGAGTTTATGAGTAAAAGAGGTTTAAGTTTATTTGTATCTGCAGTTATGCTGACAATGTTTGCACTTACAGGTTGCGGTGGAGGTACAAAAGCACCTGAGGAGAGCAAGGCGGTTGAATCATCAGAAACCGCAGGTGAGAGCAAGAGTGAGGAAGCAAAGAGCGAAGGGGCAAAGGATTCGTCAAAACTTATTGTAGTAGGTTATGCACAGGTTGGAGCAGAGTCTGATTGGAGAACTGCAAATACTGAGTCATTCAAATCCACATTTGTTCCTGAAAACGGATATGAGCTTATATTTAACGACGCTCAGCAAAAACAGGAAAATCAGATTAAGGCTATCAGAGATTTTATTCAGCAGGAAGTTGACTATATCGTACTTGCACCTGTTGTAGAAACAGGATGGGATACTGTTTTACAGGAAGCAAAGGATGCGGGAATCCCTGTAATACTTTCAGACCGTATGATAAAAAAACTTCAGATGATTCTCTTTATACAGCACTTGTATGCGGTGACTTTATAAAAGAAGGTGAGACTGCAGGACATTGGCTTGAGGGAGTATTTAAGATCAAAGAGTGCAGACAATGATAAGAAAAATCAATATAGTTACTCTTCAGGGTACAATCGGTGCATCTGCACAGGTTGGCAGAACAGACGGTTTTGCAAATATCTTGGCTCAACATCCGAATTGGAATATGCTTGCAAAAGCAAACAGGTGAGTTTACACAATCAAAGGGTCAGGAAGTTATGGAATCATTTTTTTAAAAGCAGTTTGATGATATTGATGTAGTGGTTGCGGAAAATGACAATATGGCTTTCGGAGCTATAGATGCCATAAAGGCTGCAGGAAAGACATGTGGACCGAACGGAGATATAACAGTTATATCATTTGATGCAGTAAAGGCCGCATTTGATGCAATGATTGCAGGTGATTTAAATGCAAGTATTGAGTGCAGTCCGCTTCACGGACCTAGAGTGGCTGAAATCATCCAAAAGCTTGAAAAGGGTGAAACAGTTGATAAGATTCAGTATGTTGATGAATCATATTTTTGATACAAGTATGGATCTTGAAAAAAATTAAGGCAGGAAGAGCTTATTAATACAGGATAAGTTGATATTTTGCATAAAGAAAATACCGGGAGTGAGGAGTTTATTGCTCCTCGCTCCTTTTGAGGTGATTATGGATAATCTGTTAAAAATGAGAGGAATCTGTAAAAAATTTCCGGGAGTAAGAGCACTTGATAATGTGGATTTTAATTTAAACAAGGGTGAAATACATGCTCTGATGGGAGAAAACGGTGCAGGAAAGTCCACACTTATAAAGGTACTTACAGGTGTGGAAGAGTTTGAAACCGGACAGATAATTCTTGAAGGTAAAAAAAGTATAATAAATAAAAGCCCCAAAGAAGCACAGGAAAACGGAATCAGTACAGTATATCAGGAAGTAAATCTTTGCCCTAATATTTCTGTGGCGGAAAATTTATTCTTGGATCGTGAGCCGAGAAAATTCGGACTTATTGATTGGAAAAAAATGAATAAAATGTCCAAGGAACTTTTGGATAAATTGGATATTAAAATAGATGTAACCAAGCCTACAGAAAACTATTCAATTGCAATACAGCAAATGATTGCCATTGCCAGAGCGGTTGATATGTCGGCAAAGGTACTGATACTTGACGAGCCTACATCGTCACTTGACGACGGAGAGGTAGAAAAACTTTTTGTTTTAATGAAAAAACTGAAAAATGAAGGCATAGGAATAATATTTGTTACACATTTTTTGGAGCAGGTATATGCGGTATGTGATAAAATAACTGTTTTAAGAAACGGGGCTCTTGTAGGTGAGTTTGAAGTGGAAAATCTGCCAAGAGTACAGCTTGTAGCAAAAATGATGGGCAAGGATTTTAATGACCTTGAAAATATTAAGGGTGAAAGCACACAGACTAATGATAAAGAAGTACTTCTTAGCACAAAGGAGCTTGGCTCAAAAGGTAATATAAAACCGTTTGATCTTAAGTTAAATAAAGGAGAGGTTATAGGAATAACCGGACTTTTGGGATCAGGGCGTTCTGAACTTGTCAGAGCTATATACGGTGCCGACAAAACGGATACCGGACAAATAGTATTTAAAACAAAGAAGTTAAAAATAAATGCTCTATTGATGCTATGAAACTTGGTATGGCATATCTTCCTGAAAACAGAAAGGATGAGGGTATTATAGCGGATCTGTCTGTAAGAGAAAAATATAATAATAGCCATGCAGGCCAAACTGGGAATATTAAAACTTATACCGAGAAAAAACAGGAAGAATTTGTAGATAAGTATATAGAAATATTACAGATAAAAACAGCCGGGAGAGAAACACCTATAAAAACAACTTTCAGGCGGAAATCAGCAAAAGGTTATACTTGCAAAGGTGGCTACTGACAAATCCGGAGCTTCTTATATTGGATGAACCTACCAGAGGAATTGATGTAGGAACAAAAAAACGGAGATACAAAAGCTGGTTTTAAAATTGGCAACAGAGGGCATGAGTGTAATATTCATTTCATCGGAAATCGAGGAGATGATCAGAACCTGCCAAAAGAATGGTAGTAATGAGAGATAAGAAAAAGGTAGGTGAATTAAAGTCTGATGAAATATCTCAAAATAATATAATGAGTGCTATAGCAGGGGGTGAATGACAGTGAAAAAATTTAAAATAAAAAAATATAACATCCGCAAGACTCTTTCTGCCTATAGTAAGTTTGATTTTAGTCTTAGTTATAAATATGATAAAAGACACCGAATTTTTTAATATTACTATACAAAAACGGAGTATTTTACGGATATATAATTGATGTAATAAATCGTGCAAGTGAGCTTGTAATACTTGCAGTAGGTATGACTCTTGTAGTTGCTTCATCAGGAGGTACGGATATATCGGTAGGTGCGGTATGTGCACTTGCAGGTGCTGTGGCCTGCTTTATTTTGGCAGGTGGCGAAGTTTCCACAGATGTATATCGTGCACCATATATAGCGGCATTTATTGCCGCGGTAGTTGTGGGATTACTTTGCGGCTCATTCAATGCTTTTCTTGTTGCAAAGATGAATATACAGCCTATGGTTGCAACTTTGATATTGTTTACAGCAGGTAGAGGAATGGCTCAGCTTGTTACAAACGGACAAATAACCTATATAAGAGTCGAATCATTCAAGATGCTTGGTAATTCTATACATGGAATACCGCTTCCTACACCTGTATTTGTGGCGATAGCGGTCGTTTTGATAACACTTATTATACTCAAAAAAACAGCTTTGGGACTTTACATAGAAACTGTGGGAATAAATAATAAAGCTGCAAGACTTGTGGGCTTAAATCCTGTGTATATACAGTTTATAGCCTATGCATTTTGTGGTCTTTTGGCAGGACTTGCAGGAATGATAGTTTCATCAAGAGTATATTCCGCAGATGCAAATAATGCCGGACTTAATATAGAGCTTGATGCAATACTGGCTGTAGCCCTTGGCGGAAACAGCCTGGGAGGAGGAAAGTTTTCACTTCTTGGAAGTGTTATAGGAGCTTACACTATTCAAGCATTGACTACAACATTATATGCTATGAGTGTTTCGGCAGATCAGCTACCGGTATATAAGGCAATTGTGGTTGTAATAATAGTTTCATTACAGTCAAAGGAATTTAGAAAGATAATAAGAGAATTTAATTTAAAATAAGAAGAAAGCTGAGGGTTGTATATGAAAGATAAGTTAAAAAAATATAGATAATAAAGCCTTCTTTACTTTATATGACAATTGTTCTCTTTATTATAATGTATGGAATAGGGGTTATAATGTTTGGAAATAAGGGATTTTCAAAAACCACAGGTATTTTTTTAAATCTCTTAATATCTAATGCAGGACTGATTGTTATAGCAACAGGCATGACAATGGTTATAATATCAGGTGGAATAGATATATCGGTCGGTTCATTTGTAGCACTTACCTGTATGGTATTGGCATATTTAATGGAGAAAATTAAGATAAACGCGCCAAGTGCAATTGCAGTCGTAATCATAATCGGTCTGATATTCGGACTTGTACAGGGAATTCTTATTTCATATCTCAATATTCAACCGTTTATAGTTACACTGGCAGGCATGTTCTTTGCCAGAGGTATGACGAGCAATTATATCTCAGGAGATGATAAGTATAACAAATGAAACATTTCTCTCATGGGCGAATAAGAAGATAACAATTCCATTATTCGGTATAGTGAATAAGAAAGGTGCGGTAGTTTATCCGTATATCTATCCTACAGTAATAGTCGCTCTTATTATACTTGTACTGATGTTCATACTTTTAAAATATACCAAGTTCGGAAGAAGTGTATATGCTGTAGGCGGAAATGAGCAGTCAGCACTGCTTCTTGGACTGAATGTAAAAAAGATAAAACTTCAGGTATATGTACTGAACGGATTGTTATGTTCTATCGGCGGATTTTTATTCTGCCTAAACACCTGTGCGGGATTTGTAGAACAGGCTAAAGGATTTGAGATGGAAGCAATAGCGGGAGCGGTAATCGGTGGAACATTACTTACCGGAGGTGTAGGTAATGTATTCGGTAGTCTTTTCGGTGTACTGATAAAAGGTACTATAGAAGCTTTTGTAAGTTTTCAGGGAACATTATCATCCTGGTGGACAAAGATAATAATAGCTGCCATACTTGCATTTTTCATAATACTGCAGAGTATACTTGCAATGTCAAAGAGAGGAAGAAGTAGCAATAAATGGACATTTGTAGAAAAGTGTACATTTCTATGAAAAATACTGTCATATATTTTTATGGCGGTATTTTTGTTTCTTGTTGAAATTTTATAAACATATGTTATGATAAAGTCATTAAATTTTTGGGTAGAGGAGGTGCGTAATAATTTTAAAATTTGTATACAAACATTTTTAGAAAAATATTGTTTGTTTTTTATGTGCTTAATTGCGTACCTGTTTACTGACTCTTTGGCAGATATGGCTACACCTTCAAATGCCGAGTTTAACGATATTGTTATAACACCCGGTATGGATACGGCTACTTCTTCTGATGCAAGGCGGCATGAAGTAAAGCTTGACGGCATAAGTGTAATTGTGGATGTGCCGGAAGGTGCCTTTGATACAAAGGTAACGCTTAAGGCAAAAAGATTAACCGTAAACGAGCTTGAAAATAATGTAACTCCTGAAAAGGGAGATGATATAAAAAGACAGTGACCCGGAAAAAGTAAGTGAAACCACAGTTGAGTCGGACGGTATAGAAAATATTGAAGCCTCCTCTGACAGTCAGGGGAACTGTGAAGTTCAAAAGCCTGATGAAAGTACTGAAAGCATAAACGGTACACAAGCTCCGGAAACTGTTGAAAGTTCAGAAAACATTTTTAGTGGAAGAGTAACTGAATCAACAATATCTTTAAATAGTGCTGAAACAAGTGAAGCTGTGGGACTGACTGATAATGATATCAGTGAAACTTCAGAAACATATGGTGAAAACAGTCAGGCTGATGCAAAAAGTCAGGCTGATGATAACAATCAGGTCACAGAGTCTGTAAAGTGAAGCAGGCAGCGAGAATACAAATTATTTAGAAGATGCGGTAATAAGAAATACTGAATCTGAAAATGAAGAGTTCCCGAAAGATTCGATTTCTCTGGATATTCATTTTTGAGGATGAAAACCATGTAGAGATAGAGACCTTTGACAGCGGTATATGTAAATATAAAAATCGACAATGATTTGCTTCCGGAAGGGGCAAAGCCCGAAGATACGGAGGTTTATCATATAAAGGATGACAATACCGTAAATAAGATAGAGGATATTGCTCTTATAGAGGATAAAGAAGACAACAGTATTACCACAAACTTCAGTACGGACAGTTTCTCAACATTTTCACTACATTGGGGATCTGCAAGTAGCAGATTTTATGTAAATGTAAAATATGTCGATACAAACGGAAATGAGATAACTGCAGATCCAAGTAAGCTTGAATTATTTAAGAACAATAATAACGGAGTATTTCGCAATGACAATGATAAAATAACCCCGAGAGAACTTGATACCGGTATAGTCGGTATGAGGTATAAATATGCCAGGGTTGTAATGTCAAACGGAACTGTAGTAAATAATGTACTGCAAATAGAAAGAGAAACCAGCCTTATAAAGGGACTCAGGTATACAGTGGATGGTACCAATTGGGTAGTATTTTCATCTAATGAAATGAGAAATCTCGAACTTGTATATGAGCCTGAAGGAAGAACTATTTCAAACCGAAGAATAAGGACTGATATAAGTAAGACTGTAGAAGATCCGGATAAGGACGGAATCTACGACCTTACACTTAAAATAAATAATCAGACCGGAAGTACCTCAAACAGAACGAATATGGATATACTGTTCCTGCTCGATACTACAAGCAGTATGAGTGGCGGTATCTCGGGCAGCGGTACAGACCCTAAAATATCTTCAGTTTACAGTGTACTTAGAAATGTAATAAATAACAATTATTTTGACAGCAGTAAATATAATGTCAACTATGCGCTTGTGGGAATTGACAGCGAGCCGCATCTTTATCAAAATTGGACAAGTAACGGAAATTCCGTTATAAGTAAGATTCCTGTAAGTCCGAATAACGTGAGCAGAATAAACTATGAAAAGGGATTTGTTAAGGCAAATGAACTTTTTAGAAACGGCAGAAGCGATGCACAAAAAGTTCTTTTCTTTATTACGGACGGAAATCCTACCTACTACACAAATCACAATACAGGTTGGAATGAGGGACATATAATTGACAGGTACAGTACAATGGCCATGCTTCACGGACAGTTTGCATTGTATGCTATTGATTTGGACTATTTCTTTACAATAGGTCTTGGTAATCAGGGAGATTATGATAAGCTGAAACTTTTGACAAATTCAAATGACTCTGACAGCCCTGTAAGAGGATATAAGGGTATCACCTTACCTGCGCCGGGAGTGGAGGTTGGTAGAAGTCCATATTCAGCAGACAGTAAAAATTCTTTTTAGATAGAATGAGGGAAATAGTAAGTGTGCTAAAAAGTCCAAGGCTGAGTAATGTCGTGCTGGAGGATAAACTCAGTCAATATGCAATGATTGCAAAGGATCCTTCAGGTAATCCATACCCCCTTGAAATTGAGGTTTTAGGGCCTACAGGAATTCATACAGGAAATTATGTGGTGCGAAACAGTACGTACAGATTATTTTCCACTCCGAGAAATGCAATGGCGGATATTGTATCCTCATACAATGATGCTACCAAAACAATCAAATTGGAGTTTCCGACCGCCTATACTCTAGAGACGGGATACACCTATATGATAAAGGCTAAGATAAAGACTACACCTTTTAGCCGAGGCAAAATATGCCGCCACAAAGCAGTTCCAGAAAAATCCCAACGGAACGGATGTGGTCGGAGATCCGGGAACCGGATCGAAGTCATCAAAACCAAAAAGGGATTTTATTCCAATGATATGGCAAAACTCACATACAAGTATAAGGATCAGGAAATCATTGAAACATTTAAAAAGCCTGTTATCCAACCATACATAAATCCGATACCTACGGGTGTGGCGTTTGATATATCTTATGCCGTAATTTTTTTATAATAATGTCGATTCTTTCGATTGGAATATTTTATTTTAACAGGAGGAAGAGATGTTAATATATTTTTAAACTATTCAAAACAGATGCCATATGAGAGCATGAAAAAGCAATAGTTAACACATATATAGGAGGATGGATTTATAGAGGAAAAGGAGAAAATCAAAAAGCGTAGTATAGCGGAATTAAAGTCGTTTATAATAAGGTTTCTGACACTTGCCGCAATGATTTATGTCTTGGTATTTATAGTATTCGGAATAAGGATTTCGCCGAATAATGAGATGTTACCGAGAGTAAGAGCAGGGGATTTATTATTTTTCTATAGACTTGAGGGAAGACTTAAATCAAGTGATGCCATATGCTATCATTTTGACGGTGAAAAGTATATAGGGAGAATAATAGGAGCGCCGGGAGACACTATTGATATAGATGATAACGGAAGTGTTATACTAAACGGTGCCGTGTTGGTAGAGGATGATACCAGAGGCAAAACAGATAAGTACGATACTGATGTAACGTATCCTATCGTACTGGGAGAGAATGAAGTTTTTATACTTGCCGATAACAGAACGTTGGCAAAAGACAGCAGATATTTCGGCGCTATAAAAAAGAAAGATATTGAAGGTAAAATAATTATCGTTATAAGAAAGGATAATATATGATGTTAAAAAGAATTATGACTTTGGCGGCAGTATCTGCCATGACAATCGCAATGGCGGGAAGTGCAATAGCTGCAGAGACAACAAAGCAGTTAAAGCCTGCAGCAGGATCACCTAATAAAATTAAGTTCACTAAGGAAATGAAAATCTACAATGTGGACGATCCGACAGGCGGAAGTGCAAAAGGCACCTGATGTAAAGTATACATATACTATCGCAGGAAGTACCGGCGGTGGCGGAAAGACACCTGTCAGCGGTACCGACGGCGGGCTTACTGTAGTTGCAGGTACAGCAATGCCTACTATCTCATCGGCTGAATTCAGCCACAATGATACAATTACAACCAACCTTGTAAAAAAGGAAGTTACAGTAGACTTTACAGAGCAGTTTAATGAGGACGGTAATAACGATATAACAGTTCCGGGTATCTATAGATATGAAATTACAGAGACAGGAAACTTTAATCTTACTACAAGCCAGCATGACTACACAGGAGATGTAAGCCAGCTTACAGGCGGTAAGGAGAAGAGATATCTTGATGTATATGTAGGATACAATGCGGCAGGAAAACTCGAAGTAAAGACAGCCGTTATGATGAAGAAGGATGCTACAGTTACAGACAACTCAAAGACTACAGGTTACATTGATGATTTAAACGGTGCGACTACAACAGACAATAAGGATGATGTAAGTACATTTAAAACAAGAGATATTATCCTTCAAAAGGATGTAGCAGGTAACATGGGTTCTACAACTGAAGAGTTTAAGTTCACTATCGATCTCAGCAATATCGGTGTAGGTATGGATTATAAAGTAACATCTACAAATACTGCAAACCCGACGGCTATTACAGGTGTTACAGCAAATACATATTCACTTACTAATGTTAAGTTAAAGAGCGGTCAGACTATAAAGATTTCAGGTCTTCCATCTACAGCAAAGTACAAAGTTACCGAGGATGTGACTACAGTAGGACCTGCAGGATACAAGACAACTCATGGTATAAATGTTGCAAGAATTACAGCACCTACATCTACAAATCAGTATGCCAATGTAGCCGCTGTAACAGCAGTTACTCCGGTAAAGGCAGACGATACAGTTGCGGATACAATATTCTTCTTGAACTACCGTGATACACCTACACCTACAGGTGTTGCAATGAGCGTGGCTCCTTTTGCAATCATGGCAGGATTCGGTATTTTACTTATCTTGGTATTCTTTAAGAGAAGAAAAAAAGAAGAAGTTGAGAACTAAAAGATGAATCTTATAGGAAAATGTGCATACATAGGAAACAGGATTATAGATATAATCGTTATTCTTATGGCTGTGATAATGCTTTTTATTCGGAGCATATTCACTATATGATATTTTTTTCATGTATATAAAGGGGCATCTCTTTCAAGTGAAATCTTAAAGAGTGCCCCCGGTACTGCCGGAAATGCGGATGATACTGTAAATGTAGAGGCTTTATTTAACAAATATCCTGATATGAGAGCGTGGCTTAATATTTTTGATACCAATATAAACTACCCTATAGTTCAGGGTATTGATGATGCGGAGTATCTCAATAAGGATATAGACGGTGAGTTTTCTCTGGCCGGATCTATATTTTTAAGCAGTCTTTGTAGCGGTGATCTAAATGAGCATTACTCACTTGTCTACGGACATCATATGGACAATGGAGCTATGTTCGGTGATGTTGAAAAGTTCCTTGATAAGGGCTTTTTTGACAGTCATGTGGACGGAATACTATATACCAAAACAGAGATCTATGATGTAAAGGTATTTGCCGTTTTGGAAACAGATGCCTATAATGAGAAGATTTATTTCCCGTATTTTGCAAATGAAAACAAAGATGATTTTTATAATTATCTTCAGAAAAATGCGGTACATATGAGGGATGTAAATCGTAATAATAAGGTTATTACAATGTCTACATGTACAGAGTCCTATACAAACGGAAGGATTGTGCTTTTTGGCGAACTTATAAGGAGATGATATGAAGCAAATTTATAAGAAAATCATATTTTTCCTTTTGTTGACATATTTTATATTTGTGCCAAGGGATGCCTTGGCTGCAAATGTAAAATTGCCTATTAACATAAATGTATCGGGAACCAATCCTGTTTACTACAGATATGATGTAAATATCAGTAAACTTGATTCAAGGAATAATGTTGTTTCAACTGAAGAAGTTTCGATGCCTTTACGAAGAAACGGGACATATACTTATGATTTCGGAGATTTTGACGATGTCGGAGAGTATAGATACAGTATCAGTTTGGTAAATGCAGATGATGAAAGATTTGCATTTGACAGAAGAAATTATATTGTTCATATACAGGTATTGACAAACGGAACTGATATTTATACAAATACGTATCTTGAGGACCCGAATGAAACGGCAAAGCCTGCTGCAGTGGATTTTAATGTAAAATATCTTGTAGAAATAGTTTATCCGAACGAGAGGGATAAGAACAAAGGCGGCTCCGATACAGGGGATAATAGAAAAATAATAATAAAGATAATAAAAAAAGATAATAAAAAGACGGTCAAAAAAATACAGATAAAAATAATAAAAAGCCCTCAGATGATGAAAGTCGACCTGATAACAGATCGGACGGTGAGCCTTTAATTATCATAGACAAGCCGGATAATAACAAGCCCGATAATAATAATAAGGGTAAAATGATTGAAGTGGCAAAGAGATTGCAAAAAGGCTATTGTAAAGACAGGAGATGAGAGTTCTCTTGGCTTTCTATACAACTCTGTTTTTTTGTTTCGACATGTATTTTTTTATATTACTGTTTTTTAGGAGAAAGAAAAACCACCGGTAAATTCTATGATTTTTTACATGGTGGTTTTTCTTATGATTTTAAATTTTCTTCACTTGGAGGATATCCAAACTTTGCCTTTGTATCTTTTGCTGAAATAAAATATATCGGAATATCCGCATTCTGTGGCTATATCCACTATTTTCATATTACTGTTTCGTAGAAGTTTTTTTCGCTTTTTCAAGTCGGTAATCTGAGAGAGTTTGTTTTATTGTACTTCCATATACTTTTTAAATACCGTATTGATATATGACGGATTTTTTTACCTATATTCTTTGCGATTTCTGCTACAGTGTAATCATAATTCGAATAATTTCTTTCTATATCTTCAAGTATCTGCTTTCCGATAAGCTGCTCCTTAGTTAAGATAGTGTTTAATCCCATACAGTCAACACCGATTTCAATTAAAAATATCCTCAAGTTTTTTTCTATACAGGATATATCCTTTTTCAAAAAAATATTTTCCTGCATAAACTGAACCAAGGTAAGACTCTGCAGTATATGATACTTTTATATCAAGACTATTTAGTATTTCACGAATGAATTTATAAAGAGTGGTTGCATTATAATTATCCAGTATATCTTTTTGTATTAGCACTTATAAAAACTCACATAAGACTCTTTATCTGAATTTGACATATATTTTTATAACAGACGGTCTTATAGTACTGATATCTTTAGCTTGTAAGATTACATTTTCTTTTTTAAACAATACTGATAACTTAGCTATGCTTTTGGTCTTTTGGCATATTTTTTTGAAGATTCAATAACATCAATGCATTTATCAAGACTTTCTAAAAGAGCTTCTTCACTTATGGGCTTTGTGAGATAGTCAAAATACACTCGTAGCGCATTGCCTCTACGGCAAAAATTAAAATCATTATATCCTGATAGAAGTATTATTTTTGTATTTAATTTATTTTCAAAAATATATCCGGCCACTTCAAGACCTGTTACAGATATCATTTTTATATCCATAAGTAAAAGATCTACTTTAGTAAGTGAAAGACATTTTATAACATCTTCTCCGTCTTCACATAAGGAGACTATATCTATATTTGTTCTGTTGTCGGATATAATCTTTTCAAGTCTTGCACGAATAAAATATTCATCATCGGCAATAACAAGTTTTATCATAAGAACTCCTTTTTATTTTAAAAGAAATACTGCAGCCGAGAGTTTGATTCTCAAAGTCGAGCTTTGTAATCATTACCGTAATACAGCTTTTAAAAATCCTGTTTATATGCTTTAGAGCAAAAGTGGTGGTTATTATCGGTTTCATCTTCAAGTATATGATTTAAATTATCCATATCTATTCCGAAGCCGTTATCAGATACTGTAAATAATATATTATCTTCGTCCTGATTTACGGTTATATTTATATTTCCCTTATACTTTTAAACCCTTTATACCATGATAAATACTGTTTTTCCACAAGCGGAAGCAGTATGAGTTTTCAGGGCATTTAAATTGCGTTATATTTCTGTCACAGGAAATGCTGTATTCAAATTTGTCATGGTATCTTACAGACATTATATCAAGATAAGCCTTGCAAGTATGTAACTCTTCTTCTATATTCACAAAACTTTTTCCCGAGGCTTAAACTTCCTCTGTAAAATTTTGAAAGATTCATCACAAGTTCCATTAAAGTTTGCTTTTCATCAAGACTTGCAAGAGAATATATATTGTCAAGAGTGTTGTAAAGAAAATGAGGCTTAATCTGTTCATTCACCTTATCTATCTCAATACGGTTTTTCTCTTTTTCAATATCTATCAACTTGTTTTTAAGTTCATTTTGAGACTTCAACATTATATTAAAATCTCCTATAAGTTCTTTCATCTCAGGGGAGTCGGCTTCATATGAAAAATTCTTTCCAATTTCCCTTTACTTACAAATCTTGTATGTTCTACCAAAGCATAAATAGGCTTACTGAGGTTTTTAGCAATATCTTTTGACATAAAAAGTGCCAGTCCGAGAGAAAAGCATGCAGTTATAAAAAAAGCGATTCCTATAGTAAGCGCAGGCTTTATAAAAAAGAAAAGGGGAATAAAATGTACAAGCTTCCAGGGATAGGACTTTAAAGGCATTGTATTTATAAAGCCGTAACCTGAAAAAATATGTCCTGATTTTCCTGATTTGACCGCGCCTATTATAGTATCCGTAAGAGTATTTTTCTCATTCAGATAGTCGGATTTACTTATAATATCGTACTCATTATCTACAAGCAGATAAAGAGAACTTGAGGTATCGGATACCGAGTATATATCTGATATACTTTCTTCCGAGATAATAAGCTCTATATAGCCGTACAGATCACCGCTCCTGTAGTCATATATCGGATGTACATATGAGAATGTATCAATCAGATTATCACTGGAGATATCATACTTTTTTTGTTGCAAACCATTTTCCGCCTGTTACAAGGATAGCTTTAAAATCACTTGGATACTGCTTCCTTTCAGAACTCATAATGATACTGTAGTCCTTATCATATATACTGATACCGTATATATATGGTGCAGGATATATAAGTTTGTAAATTTCAGACTCATATTGATTTTTCTGAGCGGAAAAACCGTCTGTATTATTATAATAAGTGTCAAAGCCATGCTGTATAATATCATTGTTTAAAAAGAAGTCTTGAATAGTGTGTAGCTGAGGTAAAAGTAGTGATCCAGACGATTTTTCTATATGGCTAAGCTGTATATCGGAAGCCCTCAATTCTATCATCTGTATAATAGAACATAAAATATAATACTTGTAATAAAAAAACAGTATACCTACAGGAATTAACACCATAAGCCTGAGGCCGTCAAACAGTTGCAGATAAATACTCTTACTTTTTCAAACTCAACTCCTAAAAAAATAGCGATAAATAACCTTATATTTTTTTAACTTTGACTAAAAATATAACTATTGATATACGTTTTAATCAAAAAAATTCATTGAAATAATTATACATGGGTGAGTTTAAAATGACAAGAAATCTATAAAAATTCCATGGGATGTAAGACTCTAAATTGCTATAATCAAAAGCATAAATTTTGTATCGTGTTTTTAAGGAGGAATTTATGAAGTTAAAAGAAAATTTGCGATGCTGGGTATGACATTGGCACTTTCAATCGGAGCACTTGCAGCTTGCGGTTCGGGAAAAAACGGAGGCGGTGAATCACAAAAGGCGGCCGATTCCGCAAACAGTTCAGGTGATTCAAGTGAAAAGGTTAAGATAAGACTGCTTACACGTATGGCAGGAACTTCAGATATTGTAAAAATTTACAACGGTATTATAGATGAATTCAAGGCAAAGCATCCTGAAGTTGAGATAATTGACGATTCACAGGGTGATGAGAGTGCATTTAACAATATCTTATCAACAGATATGGCTTCAGGTAAAATGGCTAATATCTACCGTGTACAGGGTGTTGCAAACCTTCAAAAGTATATTGATAACGGGTTCTTACTTGACGTTACACCATACCTTGAGGCGGACCCTGAGTGGGGTAAGAGCTTTGCACCGGGAGCATTGTCATACTACAGTGTTCCGGGTAAAGAGGGAACTTATGCAATTCCTATGGAGTCAGGTCTTATAGGTGTTTATTATCACGAGGATATATTAAAAGAGGCCGGAGTTGAGAAATTCCCTGAGACATGGGATGAGCTTTTAGCAGCTATAGATAAGTTGAATGCAAACGGTGTTACACCTATTGCTTTAGGTGAGAGCTCAAACTACATGGGCGGACATTTACATGATCAGATTTTTCTATAAGTGGCTTGGAACAGAGGCTGCAAAGGAACTTGGAAACAGAAGCAAGAAGTGGACAGACCCTGATGTTGTACAGACACTTCAGTATATCAAGGATTTAATTGATGCTAAGGCATTTGATCCTAATGCTGTAGGTATGCAGGATGATGTGGCGATGACAGCTTTCCAAAACGGTGAGGCTGCAATGGTTGTTACAGGACCATGGATGATCGGCAGATTTACAGATCCTGAGAAGACACCTGTAAATGAAGATATCAAACTTGCAAAATTCCCTTATTTTAAAGAGAAGCCGGAATACAAGAACTATGATATGCAGGTAATCAGCCCATATATGATAAACGGAAAACTTGAAGGAAAAGAGTTGGAGCTTACAATTGAACTTGTAAAGATGCTTACAAGCAAAGAAGCGGCAAAGAAATACGCGGAAGAAGCACAGTTTATTATGCCTATAGAGGGCGTTGATATTGACGAGAGCAAGGTAACACCTTTATTTGTGGAAAGCATGAAGCTTGGTGCTACAAGTGAGGGTATCGGAGTTGATGTATTTGATTTTGATGAACTTACATCTATGCAGGACAGAACAAGAAACTCAATTATGAGCTTGTTTACAGGATCAAGTGCAGAGGAAGCAGCTGCCGAGATTCAGGCTGAAATAGATAATGCAAAATAAGAATAGCTTAGAGCCGAAATATAGACTAAGCTTTTTAGAGGTATTAGAGCTGTTTGATTTAGCAAACAGCTCTATTTTTAAATATTAAGGAGACAAGAATGATAAAGTTAAGAACCACCAAAGCAAAATTCACGATTTTTTTATTTATTTTTGCCGGCATTACTCCTATATACAATATTTCAGCTGATACCTATAGCCGGAGGAATATACTTCTCCTTTGTAGAGTGGGACGGACTGGCAGGTACCAAGCTGACATTTGTAGGTTTAGATAATTATATAAGCGCATTTCACAATAAGCAGTTTATACTTTCACTTTCAAATATGGCAAGAATGGTAGTATTCAGTGTGCTTTTACACACGCCCTTAGCGCTTCTTTTGGCTGTGGCAGTAAATGCAAAACTTAAAGGATACAGATTGTTTAAAACAATATTTTTTGTACCGACAGTTTTTCCTATGACCGCAATAGGTCTTATGTGGTACTTTGTTTTCATGCCTACAGGTGCACTGAATACTTTACTTACAAATATCGGATTAAAGCAATTTGCCATTCCCTGGCTTGTAAATAAAGCAACTGCAATGAATACAATAGTAGGTGTAAATGTCTGGGCCGGAATAGGTTATTATATGGTAATCATCTTGGCAGGACTTACAGTAATTCCGAAAGACTTATATGAGGCGGCATCTATTGACGGTGCCAATCCTGTACAGATGTTTTTTAATGTTACAATTCCGATGTTAAAGCCTACTTTGATTATGTGTATAGTTATGGATATCATAGGAAGTGTGAAGGTTTTCGATCTTGTATATGCAATGACAAGCGGAGGTCCGAACGGACTTACAAACCTGCCTACAACTCTTATGATAAGTGAGGCGTTTAAATACAGCCATTATGGAGTAGGTTCAGCCATCGGTATAATTATTATGCTTATATGTTTGGTTGGAACAGTTGGAAGTAATACATTATTAAACAGAGGAAGGAGAGTGGACTGATATGAAAAAAATCAAATATAAGTATGAAGGTAATAGCATATACTTTCCTGATTATTATGGCAATAATATTTGTAATGCCTATGTTATTTACTATTATTTCTTCTTTGAAAAACAAAGCTGGATATATTCTCAGATCCTTTTGCACTGCCGAAGAATCCGCAGTGGAGCAATTATGTTATAGCATGGAAAGATGCAAACATGAGTGCTTACTTTATAAACTCCGTTATACAATCAGGCTCAACCGTTATTTTAACAAGTTTGATTTCCACGATGGCTGCATATGCTCTGGCAAGATTTGATTTTAAACTTAATAAGGTGCTGGTATTGGTATTTATGCTTGGAATGATGGTACCGATACATACTATCTTGGTTCCGGTATCTTATATCATAGGATTGTTTAATCTGAAAAATAATATTTTTTTGCGCTGGTACTTGTGTATGTTGCATTTAATCTTCCTTTCAGTATTATGGTAATGATAACCTTTATGAAGGGAGTTAACCGTTCTTTAGAAGAGGCGGCTATTATAGACGGGGCAAATTATTTCCAGATTTATTCTAAGATAATGATACCTCTCACATTGCCTGCAATATCCACTATTTCCATATTCAACTTTATGGGCGCATGGAATAATATACTTTTCCCGCTTCTCTTTATCAATGATAAGAGACTTCGCCCTATTTCACTCGGACTTTTTAAATTTCAACGGTGAGAGAGGCTCTGAATACGGTCTTATGATGGCAGGTATAGTTATAACTGTTGCAGTACCTCTGGCAATATATCTTTTATTCCAGGAAAAAGTTGAGAGCGGACTTGCAGCAGGTGCTGTAAAGGAGTAAATATGTGTGAATATTTTATTGAGATGGAAGACAGACTTAAAAAAATCATCCTTTTGCAGATTCAATAAAGAATTTTATTTTTAAGTTTTGAAGATGAAGAACTTAAAAAAATATTTGTCATTTTTATATTTACATATGCCGTATGCGGATATAGCAAATGTAGATAAGGAAGTGATTTTTAGACTATGCAAAAGCAGGTGTGAATTTAAGAAATACAAGATGTAAAGACCTTGATGAAGATATATTTTTAAACTATGTTTTATTCCATAGGATAGGCAGTGAAAAAATTGTCGCAAACAGGACTTTCTTTTATGAGCTTGTAAAGGATATGCTTGGGGAATCCGAAACGGAAAATGTTTTGAAACTCAATTATTTCTGTGGAAAAAATGTTACTTACAGAACTACGGATATAAGGACCTTGGATCCTATAACGGTTTATGAGTCCTCTTTTGGCAGATGCGGTGAAGAATCAATTTTCGCGGTATCTGTATTCAGAGCCGCAGGTATACCTGCAAGGCAAATCTATGTACCGCTTTGGGCTCATTGTGATGACAATCATGCATGGGTGGAAGTTTTTGTGGATAATGACTGGCATTATCTTGGAGCATGTGAACCTGAAGAAATACTTGATAAAGGCTGGTTTGATGATGCTTCAGCCAGAGCAATGATCGTAAAAAATATATTGTATGGAAACATAAAAAAGGAAGCTACGGACTATCTGGGACTTAATGCAGGACTTTATGAGATAAATCAAACAAAGAGATATGCTGATACAAAGCATATAAAGATATATTTATATGCCGGAGACAAAATTCTTTTCAAATTTTGATTTCAATATCTGCCTTATGAATTTTTCGATGTTTTCGCCTATAATAAAGGCAAAAACAGATGTATATGGAGAGTATGAGACAGATATAGGAATAGGAGATATTTTTCCCTAAGCATGTATATCGATAAGAACTATATAATACCTTTAAACCTTAAGGATAAAAATTCTTTTTATATAGATATATATGATTTTTGAGCCTGAGTACAATAAATATAAAGAAATCTTTATTAATGTTCCACAGGCAAGTACAAGAAACAGAAAGAAATCTCCAAAAAGAGAGAAAGCGAATACAAAATAAAGGAATTTCCAAACGAGAAAGTAAGAGAAAAAAACTTTATCTGAAGGAATGGAAAAACTTTGGGATATACTCTCTGAGAAGGATAAAAAGAGATATAAGTATTGAAGTGCTTAGAGACTGCTTTTGATTCAAAAGAATATACATAATGTCAATAGGGAAATATATTTAAACTATATTCAAAAATCCAAGAGTTTATTTTTGAACATCTGACAGTTTGCAGACATTTTTTTCAGAGATAAATTTACAGATATAGAATCTTTACTGGACTTTATTAAAGGAATAGGTCTTACAAGAGAAAAGCCGATTACCGAAACAACGGGAGTATATAAAACAAGGATATCAAATGCACTTTCTGTAAAGATTTTTTTGCCGTTAATGTATTAAGAAGTATGGGAATAGCTTCCAAACTTGTAAATGCAGATGTATATGTATATGAAAATGGTGAATTCAGACTTTTATCTGAACTTTCAAAGATACTTGATACTTTAAAAGTATATAGACAGTTGCTGTATTAAGGAAGAGGTCACAAATACGGAAATGTCCAAGTTGCATATTGAAGGAGATCTTAGCGGATTTGGAGAATCGTTTTCAATCTCAAAGTATGACAGCTTTTGAAAAACAATCTGATTTCACTTGATAAGAGCAGTATTAAAGAAAATATGGAATTGCCTGCAGGAGAGTATGTATTGGCGACTCAAAAACAGATTGCCGAACGGAAATATATGCGCAAAATATAATATATTGAATTTAAAATCCGATACTGAAAAATGAAGTTAAATTTGAATATATGCAGGCTGATATAAATGATATGCTCTCCGCATTTATATTGCCGAGAGAGTTGGAGGACAGATTAAATATTTCCGATAACAGTGATGAGATAAGGCTTATTATGTGGATGGAGGAAGAAGAGGAACCGTCACAACATATTGCGAATGACCTGTTATTAAAAGGATGAGCTTTTAAAGAATATGAAGTTTGATCTTATATTTACAAATGAATTTGAAAAATAAAGACAGTGCAATAAATGAACTTCTTGAAAAAGCCTGTATAATAATATTCATACAAATTTCGGTGAGGATTTACAGGAGGCATTCGGAAGAAGTACTTTTGTAAACCATGAGACTTTGCCGATAGTGGCGCTTTGTAAGGGCAATAGAGCTGTATATGCTTTTAGCGGTTATCAGGTAGGAAGCGGGAATTTAATAGAAAAGATAAGCAATCTTATAAAGGAGAAGTGATGAATAAACTTATTGAAGAGAGAACAAAAAGAACCGAGTGGTATAGGGATGCCAGATTCGGCATGTTTATACACTGGGGACTTTATGCAATACCTGCAAGAGGCGAGTGGGTGCGTTCCAGAGAGAGGATAAAAAAAGAGGACTATGATTATCTGATGGATGAGTTTTCATGTGAGAATTATGATCCCAAGGAATGGGCGAGACTTGCAAAAAAGGCCGGTATGAAATATGCAGTATTAACTGCTAAGCACCATGACGGATTCTGTCTTTATGACAGTAAGGTGAGTGATTTTAATTCTATGAATGCAGCATGTCACAGAGATTTGGTAAGAGAGTTTTTGGATGCATTCAGAGCGGAGGGTATAAAGGTAGGTCTTTATTTTTCACTTCTTGACTGGAGACATGAGGACTATCCACACTATGGTGATATGCACCACCCAATGAGAGACAATGAGGAATGGAAGGGATATAATCATAATTTTGATAATTATCTTGATTTCATGCATGCTCAGATAAAAGAACTTGTAACAGGATACGGAAAGCTTGATCTGATGTGGTTTGACTTTTCCTACGGTCCTATGAACTGTGATAAGTGGAAGGCAAAGGAACTTATGGAGATGGTAAGAGAGTATCAGCCGGATATTATCACTGATAACAGACTTGAGGGCAGTGCTGAATATGCAGGTACAATAAAAACATTAAACCCAAGTACTTATGCAGGCGATTTTTGCATCACCGGAGCAAATGATACCGCCTGAGGGAATTGTGGATGAAGCAGGTAACTCAATTCCTTGGGAGGCTTGTATCACAATGAATAACAACTGGGGATATCATGCTCATGATAAGCATTTTAAATCGGACAAGCTTATAATCAGAATGCTTGTGGAATGTGTAAGCAAGAACGGAAATCTTATTTTAAATGTGGGACCTAAGGCAAATGGTGAAATACCGAAAGAATCTGTGGAAATTCTTGAAAAAGTCGGAGAATGGATGAAGGAAAACTCAAAGAGTATTTACGGATGCGGAATTTCGGAATATAATAAACCTGAGTGGGGTAGATTTACTCAAAACGGAAAGTTTTTATATGCACATGTTTTTTTGAGGAACAGGCAGGTGCTATAGCTTTATGTGATATGGTCGGTAAAATAAAGAAGATGCGTCTTTTAAGAGATGGAAGTGAAATATTGCAAAGTAATTACTGGAATTTAAAAGAATTTGCAAAGGATGCTTTCTTCTTCTTTGATACATCTGCAAGTGATTGTTATCCACTTCCGGATGATAGAGATTCTGTGGTGGAGATAGAATTGAAATAGGGAGAGAATATGATTTTTAGAGGCTTGTATTGAAAAATATTACTTATTTGAAGGAAGTGGTAAATGCCGGTGCAAAAAGAATTGAGCTTTGTGACAATTTGGCTGTAGGAGGAACTACGGTAAGTGTCGGAGTAAGAGATTATGCCAAGTATTTTTGTGATTCAAATAATGTAGAGCTTGCAGTCATGATAAGGGCCAGAGGCGGAAACTTTGTATATAACAATATTGAAAAAGGCCGTTATGTACAATGATTTAAAAGAAATGGCAAAAACAGGGTATAAAAAAAGAGCCGTAATAGGTGCTTTGAAAGAGGACGGAGAACTTGACAAGGAATTTATCAAAGAACTTGTGGGTGCACCTAAGTTTTTCAGAAAAGATATGGATTTTACATTCCACATGGCATTTGATCAGTTAGGTGTCGGATTAAAGCCTGAGGAAGCCCTTGAAAAAGACTGGAAGCAATAAAAATATTATCAAAACTTGGAATAGATACCATCCTTACACATGGTTATCATGAAAATAATGATATATTTGACAATATAGATACTCTAAAGGCATATATTGAATGTGGAAATGAATGCCATGTGGATATAATGCCCGGCGGTGGTGTAAGCTTTTAAAAATCTGGATAAATTAATAAAGAAGCTCCCAATATAGTTGCAGCGCATGGAACTAAGATAGTGGAGATATATGTGATGAAAAAAACAGCAATAATTTTTAAGTTGCTGTTTTTTTCTTAAATTATTCACAAGGCTTTATTGACTTGTAAAAGATAAATAAGTATAATCAAGTGTATATGTCATAAACCTGAATGGAGATAAAACATTGATAAAGAGTATGACAGGCTTTGGAAGAGCCGAAGAAATAACAGGTGATTATAAATTATCTATAGAGATTAAGTCAGTAAACCACAGATATCTGGATTTAAACATAAAAATGCCCAGGAGATTTTTTTCCCATTTGAAGCTGAGATAAGAAATATTGTAAAAAAATATGTTTCAAGGGGTAAAGTGGACCTTTTTATCAATTATCTGATTTCAAGGACAAAGCAAACGGAGTATATCTGAATAAAAAAATATAGTAAAAAAAATATTTGGATATAGGGTTTGGAACTTTGTAAAGAGTATAAAATAGTTGATGATTTGAAGGTTTCACATCTTTTAAATCTTCCTGATGTAATAAGTATTGACGAGCCTAAGCTTGATGAAGAAGAGATAAAGGCGATTTTATTTAAAGTACTGGAATATGCTTGTAAATCTTTTTACGATACCAGAGAAGCGGAAGGGAAGAAGCTGTTTGAAGATATAAGTTTAAAGCTTGAGCTTTTTATCATCTACAACGGAAGATATAAAGGAAAGATATCCTGCAGTTTTGGATGAATATAAAAAAATAAGCTGTATTTAAAAGTGAATGAACTTTTTAAACGGATCCGGTATAGAAGAAAACAGAATTGCTACAGAGGTAACACTCTTTGCAGACAAGATATGTGTGGATGAAGAGGTTGTAAGACTTATAAGCCACATAAAAGCTATGTCTGATGAAATGAAACTGGATGTGGGAATAGGAAGAAAGCTGGATTTCTTGCTCAGGAAAATGAACAGAGAAGCAAATACAATTCTTTTCAAAAATCAACTGATTTAAATATAGCAAATTATGCTATAATATTAAAAACTGAAATAGAAAAAAATAAGGGAACAAATTCAAAACATAGAATAGAGGAATTATGGCTGACGGAATTTTTGGTTGTTGTATCAGGTTTTTTTCAGGCTCGGGTAAAGGTACTTTGATGAAAAAAAGCTGCTGTCAGAATATGATGATTATGCATTGTCTGTCTCTGCTACAACAAGAGCTCCAAGAACAGGAGAGGTAGAAGGAAGAGAATATTTTTTTAAAAGCAAAGAAGATTTTGAAAAACTTATAGAAAAATGATGAGTTGATAGAGTACGCATCATTTTGTAATAATTACTACGGTACACCAAGAGATTATGTGCTGGAGCAAAGAAAGAGCGGAAAGAATGTTATTCTGGAAATAGAAGTACAGGGTGCCCTAAAGGTAAAGGAAAAGTATCCTGATGCAATGCTTATCTTTGTAACACCGCCGGATGCTCATACACTTAGAGACAGGCTTGTAGGTAGGGGAACCGAGTGTGAGAAGGATATAAAAGCGAGATTGCGTCAGGCGACGAAAGAAGCTGATTGCATGAGCAGGTACGATTACGTTGTTGTAAATGATGATTTGGAAAGAGCTGTAAAAGAGCTCAATCAGATCATTTCACACCGTGGAGAAATAAAGTCAAATAATACAGATTTTATTGAGAAGATAAAAGAAGATTTAAACAGGATTTTTATGGAGGAAGAATAAATGTTACACCCATCATATAGCGAACTTATTAATGTTGCAAATGCGGATGTAGATCCGGGTGAGGCACCTGTAGTACAGAGCAGATATTCAATTGTAATTGCAAGTGCAAAGAGAGCAAGACAGATTATTGACGGTGAAATACCTGAGGTAAAGGCTGACGGAAAGAAAACCTCTTTCTATTGCGGTTGAAGAGCTGTTTGAGCAGAAGGTCAGAATAACAAATGATGATCCTAATAACGAAGCTTAAGAATCATTTTGATTTGCCATCATTTTCATGATGGCTTTTTATTAATATTAGGATTTATATTGAAAGGTTTATATGAAAATGTCTATGGTGTCACTTGGATGTGACAAAAAAATACAGTGGATTCAGAGATGATGCTGGGTCTGATGAATGAAAAAGGATTTGAATACACAGATATTGATGAAGAAGCGGAGATAATGATTATTAATACCTGCGGCTTTATACAGTCCGCAAAAGAAGAAAGTATTAATGCCATTTTGGAAGCGGCAAGATTAAAAGAAGAAGGTGCTCTTAAGGCGTTGATAGTTACAGGATGTCTGGCTCAAAGATATAAGGATGAGATTATAAAAGAAATCCCTGAGGTGGATGCTCTTCTTGGAACATCAAGCTTTGATAAGATTGTTGAAACTGTGGAGGATGTACTTGGTGGAGAGATAAAAAATGAATTCCTTGACCTTGACAGACTGCCTTCCATTTCAAATAAGAGAAAAAATTCCACAGGCGGATACTATGCATATTTAAAGATTGCCGAAGGCTGTAATAAAAACTGTACATACTGTATTATTCCTTCGTTACGTGGTAATTACAGAAGCTATCCAATAGATGATTTAATTGCTCAGGCGAAGGAGTTGGCGGAACAGGGAATAAAGGAGCTGATTTTGGTAGCTCAAGAGACTACACTTTACGGTGTTGACCTTTACGGTGAGAAGAGTTTACCTAAGCTTTTAAAGGAGCTTGCAAAGGTGGACGGCGTAGAGTGGATAAGAATACTTTATTGTTATCCGGAGGAAATCACAGATGAACTTATAGAAGTTATTGCAAATGAAGATAAGGTTTGTAAATATTTGGATATTCCGATACAGCATGCTTCAGACAATATACTCAGAAGAATGGCCAGAAGAACTTCACATGACGATCTTATAAATATTATAGGTAAGCTTAGAAAGAATATACCGGGTATTACACTTAGAACGACAATAATTTCAGGATTCCCCGGTGAGACTGAAGAAGATCTTGAGACTGTAATTGATTTTATAAAAGAAGATGAAGTTTGAAAGACTCGGCGTTTTCACATACAGTGAAGAAGAAGGCACGGTTGCAGCAGGCTTTGAAAATCAAATCGAGGAAGAAGAAAAAGAGGCCAGAAGAGATCGAATAATGAGAGTGCAGCAGGAGATCTCCGAAAAGAATCTTGAAAAAATGATCGGAAAGACATTTAAGGTACTTATAGAGGGCAGACTTCCTGAGGAAAATGTATATATCGGAAGAACATATATGGATGTTCCGGGTGTGGACGGATATGTTTTTGTAAATACGGATAGAGACTTTATGACCGGAGATTTTTGTGATGTAATCATAACAGGTTCATCCGAGTATGATTTGATAGGAGATGCACTATGAATTTGCCGAATAAATTGACGGTTTTGAGAGTACTGCTTATACCTTTTTTTGTGGCAAGCCTTTTATTTAAAGGTGGAGAAGATTATAAGTTCAGAATAATTGCGCTTATTATATTCGCTGTTGCGGCGCTTACAGATACTTTGGACGGTATGATTGCCAGAAAATATAATCTGATTACAGATTTTGGAAAGTTCATGGACCCGCTTGCGGATAAGGTTTTTGGTATGCTCAGGACTTATATGTTTTTGTGGAGCTTAGACAGTTAAGCTCCGTTATTGTGCTTATTGTCATAGCAAGAGAGTTTATTATAAGCGGTATAAGACTTGTTGCTTCCGACAACGGCGTGGTTATTGCGGCAGCTATGTCCGGAAAAATTAAAAAAACAGTTGTACAGATGGTTACCGTTATTTTTACTTATATTGAATCTACCTAAAGCTTAGCTTGGTAACAAATATTTTTATTATCTTGATGCTTTTTTTCACAATATTTTTCTCTTTGTGAGTATATTATCAAGAATAAGAATGTTATAATGAGCAGTAAGTAATATGCATTTATAAATATAAAAGGAGTGGAAATGGATACTGTTACCAGAAATAAGACGATAAAACTTATTGGAATAAATGAGGCGGAGATAAGAACTTCTATTTCAGACTTGATTGATAATGAAGATGTAAAAATTGAAATAAAAGCCTTTTGATGCTAAAACTTATATTATTCTCTCAGCCGATGCGGATACCGAAGAGGCTGCAAAAGATTTGATAAAGCCTGTTTCAAAGGAAATAAAAAGAAGATTCGGAAAATATATTTATTCAACAAAGGAAAAAATAACTCTTGAAATGAGTGTGGTAAATCTTCTTGAAAAGAACGAACTCACAATTTCTACAGCCGAGTCATGTACAGGCGGACTTTTTAGCGGGAAGGCTTATAAATGTACCTGGAGTTTCTGACGTATATAAAGAGGGATTTATTACATATACAAATAAGGCAAAGAGAAAGACTCTCGGTGTAAATAAATCAACTCTGAAAAAATACGGAGCGGTAAGTGAGCAGACGGCAAAAGAGATGGCTGTCGGTGCGGCTCTTGCGGCGGATACAGATATAAGTATCTCTGTAACGGGTATTGCAGGTCCTGACGGAGGAACAAATGAGAAGCCTGTAGGACTTGTATATATAGGAGTTTGTATAAGGGATATGGTACATGTCGAGGAGTTCAGATTTTCAGGTGACAGAGCCAATGTCAGAGAACAAACAGTTATTTCCGCACTGGGATTACTGAGAAAATGCATTTTGGAACATTTCTCTTAAGAAAGGGACAGATATTTAGGTATCAAGGTAGATTATGGTATTTTCAAAAAAGATATATCTCTCACCGGATATAAAAAAATGACTATAGAAAGTATATGAGAATGCTGAAGTTTAACAAATCAAGTTTTTTATTGCATCTTGTTGTATTTCTTGAAGGTGAAGAGAAGCTTTCACTTGTGCATAATTCCATATTTTTGAATAATTACAGAAAGACTGATGCTCTTATAGTGGGTCTTGCTCTTGGTAAAAAATCGGGAATTGAGCTTATCTCAAATATAGTTGAAGATACCTATAGAACAAGAAAAGATTTTGAGTATTACAGCTTTTTTTAAGATGGAGGAAGTATGATCGGTGTACTGCTTTTCGGCATTGAAAATTATAGGTATTGTCATACTTGCAATCATTGCTTTGGCATTACTGATTATACTGATGGTACTTTTTTTATTCCTGTAAGATACAGAGGTAAGATATATTTTAAGGAAGTACCTGATATAGCACTAAGTGTGACATGGTTCTTTTAAATTTTTTTATCTCTTAATATTACATATAAAGACGGCCTTGATATTATAGGTAAGGTGGGCTGGATTTTTAAAGTATATTCAAATCATGATGATGAAGATACTGATACAAATGAAGAAATAGAAGATCACAAGTCGGAAGTTAGAGAAATTGTAGATAGAGTTAATGAAAAATAAAAAAAGAAGATATCTCAGTAGATAATACAAATAAAGCTAATGTAATTACTGAAAAACAAGAAAATTTAGAAGCCGAGAATAAAAATAAAAAGCGCTGGATAAACAAGAAAAGAAACAATCAAAAAAAGAAGAAAAAGTAAGTCCAATAAAAAGAAAAGCACAGCTAAGAAAGAAAGTAAACTTGATAAACTTATAAATAAAGCAAAGGATATTCATTACTTACTTACTGAAGAGGAAAAATAAGAAAAACTCTTTTACTGATGCTTGAAAAGACCAAAAATCTTTTGGTACATATATTGCCGAAAAAGAATAGTGGGATTTTTTTAAATTCGGTTTTGACGATCCGTCTACAACAGGACAGGTGCTTGAGGCGGTTGCGATATTCTATCCGCTTTACAGAGATGATTTTAAGATAGTACCTATGTTTTATGATGAGATAATAGAAGTGGATATATCTTTTAAAGGAAGACTTAGAGTTTTTATGCTCTTTATATAGGATTGATTCTATGGTTAAACAAGAAGAAAATAAAAAAACAAGGCCCAAATAAGGGCCTTTATTTTAAAAAAAGGCATGTTTTGGAGAAAATATGAATATACAGATATTTGGGAACTAATAAGTCTTCAGATACAAAGAAGGCTGTCAGATTTTTTTAAAGAAAGAAATATTAAGTTTCAGCTTGTGGATATGAAGGAAAAAGGGCTTATCAAAGGGTGAGTTTACTTCAGTAATGCAGGCGGTAGGAGGATTTGAAAATATGCTTGATGAAAAATGCAAGGATAGTGGAAACTCTTACATTTGATAAAATATCTTTCCGAGGAAGATAAGATACCTAAAGATTTCTGGAAAATCAGCAGGTTCTAAGACTTCCGATAGTAAGAAACGGTAAGGAAGCAACTATAGGGTATGCACCTGAAGTGTGGAAAAGGATGGTCATAGTGAATACAGCCGGATACAAAATAGATGAATATATAAATGAACTTGGCTCCAAAGGCTCCTGTACCGGGAGGTGGAGGTGCAAGTGCCGTTGCAGGCGCACTCTCGGCGGCTCTTGCCAGTATGGTCTGTAATCTTACAGTAGGTAAGAAGAGCTATATTGCAGTGGAAGATGATGTGAAAAGAATATTGGAAGATATGAATAAGCATATGGAAAGTTTTATAAGGCTTTCAGATAAGGATGCCGAAGTTTTCTATCCTCTTTCACAGGCATACGGCTTTAAACCTCAAAATGATGAGGAAAAGAAAATGCATGAAGAAAATATGGAAAAACTTCTTTTAATGCAGCTATGGTTCCGCTTGATATTATGAAAGAAGCTTATGGTATGCTTGATGCCATTGATTTTCTTGCAAAGAAGGGATCAAAGCTTGCCGTATCGGATGCAGGTGTAGCGGTAAGTATGCTTAGAAGTGCGGTATGCGGTGCTATGATGAATGTAGTAATAAATGTAAAGTATATGAAGGATAGAATTAAAGCTCAAAATATTTTGGATGAAGCAAGTGAATTACTTGAAAACACTATGAATAAGGCAGATATCATATACAGAGAAGTTTTTGGAGGTGCTTTTTGTGATTTTTATTATATGGAGCAGATACGGCTGAGAAAATAAAAGATGAAATTTCAGGAATGCTTTCAGAGCTTAAAGGGATATATTCCTACTCTCGGAATAGTCAGAATAGGCTCAAATCCTGCAGATATTTCATATGAAAAAGGCGCTGTAAAAAGATGGAGTCTCTTTCATTAAAAACAAAAAGTATTTTGAATTTGATGAAAAACATTTCATCGGAAGATTTTATAGAAGAATTTAAGAAGATAAATGAATATGATGAAATTGACGGAATTTTTGCTTTTTCAGACCTTTGCCTGAACATATAGATGAGAAGAAGGTTATAGAGGTACTGGATGAGAGAAAAGATTTGGACGGTATTTCATATAAAAAAATATAGCAAAAGTATTTTGCAGGAGATGAAAGCGGATTTGCACCATGTACTGCAAAGGCGGTAATAAAAATCCTTGAAAGTAATAATATAGAGCTTGAGGGGAAAAATGTAGTGGTACTTGGAAGAAGTATGGTAATCGGTAAGCCTGTAGCTATGCTTGCAATTCAAAAAAATGCTACCGTGACACTTTGTCATTCAAAAACAGCTGATTTAAAGAAGGTATGTAAAAAAATGCCGACATTTCTAATAGTTGCAATCAGGCAGAGCTAAGATGATAAATGACGATTATATAGGTGAAGATGCTGTTGTAATCGATGTAGGTATAAACTTCTTTGAAGGAAAACTTTGCGGAGATGTGGATCTTGAAAATGTAAAAAATGCCGCTATGGCAACACCGGTTCCAAAAGGTGTAGGGGCTGTGACCACATCCGTATTGGCGCAACATCTTGTAATTGCAGCTTTAAAAAAGAGACTGTATTAAATACTTAATATTTTAGATACTTGTTTTTAACATTTTTATTTGCTAGAATATAATTATACTTTACAAGGCTTTCTTAAGGAGAAAGCTATGAAAAAGATTTTTTTAATAATGTTTTTTTAACGATTTTATTAACATCTTGTAAAGAAGATTCCGATATAGAGTTTGGGAAAGAATATTGAAACCGAGGCCAAGGAAGTTGTTACAGAGAGTTTAACTAAAGAGAGTATATCAGAAGCCGTAACTGCAGAAGAATATATTGATGTATTTTATTTCGGGATGTGTAAATAAACCTGATGTATATACATTGAAAAAGGGATTCAATAATAAAAAGATGCTGTTGAGATGGCAGGAGGCTTCAGTGAAAATGCATGTAGGGATTATGTAAACTTGGCAAAAAAAGATTGAATCCGGTGAACATATAATAATTCCAAGCCTGGATGAGGTTAAAGATCTAAAGCCTGATGCAGAGTGAAGATGCTTTAAACAGCAGTTCGCTTGTAAATATCAATAAAGCTTCAAAGGAAGAACTGATGAGTTTACCGGGTATCGGAGAAAGAAAAAGCTGAAGCTATAATAAAAGTATAGAAACTCTAAATCTTTTTTTCGAAATATTGAAGATATAATGAATATATCGGGAATAAAAAGAAGCAGCATTTAATAAGATTAAAGATAAGATTTGTATAAATTAGAGTAAATAATGAATAAAAGCACTTGTTGTAGATGATGAAAAATTAATAGTCAAAGGAATTAAAGTTCAGTTTGGAGCAGGACGGTTATGAGGTTGATGTAGCCTATGACGGCAGTGAAGCTTTTAAAAGATGGCTAAAGAAAAGAATATGATATAGTGCTTTTTGGATGTCATGTTGCCTGAGATGGACGGTATGGAGGTTTGTCAGGCTATCAGAGAGTTTTCTGAGATGCCTATTATTATGCTGACTGCCAAGGGTACAGATATGGATAAGATACTCGGGCTTGAATACGGAGCAGATGATTATATTACTAAAACCTTTTAATATACTTGAGGTTAAAGCAAGGATAAAAGGCAATTATAAGAAGAAATTCTAAAGAAGTCTAAGGTCGCACAAAAAAATGAAAGAATCATTGAAATCTCAGATCTTAAGCTTGACCTCGACAGTAGAAGGGTATTTGAAAAAGGATAAGGAGCTTAATCTTACAGCGAAAGAATTTGATATACTTGAACTTCTTACACAAAATCCGGATAAAGTATATTCCAGAGAGAAGCTTTTAAATATTGTTTGGGGAAATAAGCTTCATGAAGCAGGTGATGTAAGAACTGTGGATGTTCATGTAAGAAGGCTTAGAGAAAAGATTGAACCAAATCCCAAGTGAGCCTAAGTATATTCATACCAAATGGGGTGTAGGATATTATTTTAAGGAATAGTATATGAATATCAAATATTGTAGTGGTTGGTAGTATTAAAGAGAATTTTTTCAAAGATGCTATAGATGAATATTCAAAAAGACTTTCAAGATATGTAAAGTTAAATATAATAGAATTAAAGGATGAGAAAAACTCCTGCAAATGCAAGCTCACTTGAGGAAGAAAAAAATCAAGGAAGTTGAAGCCGAAAGGATTTTATCGAAAGCTTTCAAACAGCTATGTTGTTGCACTTGCAATAGACGGTAAGAAATATTCTTCAGAAGATTTTTTTCTAGAAGAATGGAAAAATATGATATTCTATCAAAAGGAAATCTGGCATTTCGTTATAGGAGGTTCTTTTGGGACTTCATAAAACCGTGCTTGAAAGAGCTGATGAAAGCTTGAGCTTTTTCAGAGATGACTTTTCCGCATCAGCTGATGAGAGTTATTTTACTGGAACAAATATATAGAGCATACAGGATCAGAAATAATGAATCGTATCATAAAATGAGGGCAGAGCCCTCATTTTGGTTTTTTTCTAATAAAAATCATCAGCCTTGAAAATAATTTTTTTGATAGTATATACTATTCTGGAAAAACTAGGAGGAAATATGGTTAATTTGTACAATGGTGGAGCTTACCTTATTAACGGTAAAAACTCTTATAGAAGAAAATGATATAGATAAATTAAAAGCTGTTACAGGCAAAGATATAGATAAGGAAGAAGCCAGAAAGGGAAGTATAGCTTACAATATACTTGAAAAACACAATACTTCGGGAAATATGGATAAGCTCAGACTGAAGTTTGATGCCATGGCTTCACATGATATTACATTTTGTAGGAATAATACAGACCGCAAAGGCAAGCGGTATGGAAAAATTTCCTATACCCTATGTTTTGACAAACTGTCACAATTCACTTTGTGCAGTTGGAGGAACTATAAATGAAGATGATCATATGTTCGGTCTCTCCGCCGCAAAAAAATACGGAGGAATATATGTACCACCTCATATTGCGGTAATACATCAGTATATGAGAGAGGCATTTGCAGGTTGTGGAAAGATGATACTGGGATCCGATTCACATACCAGATACGGAGCACTTGGAACAATGGCTATCGGTGAAGGCGGTGGTGAGCTTGTAAAGCAGCTTTTACAGGATACTTATGATGTAAACAGACCTGAAATAATTGCAATCTATCTTGAGGGAGCACCGAAGGCCGGTGTCGGACCGCAGGATATCGCACTTGCAATAATAGGTAAGGTATTTAAAAACGGATATGTAAAAAATAAGATAATGGAGTTTGTAGGACCCGGAATAGCATCTATGACCACAGATTACAGAAACGGTGTAGATGTTATGACTACAGAGACTACCTGCCTTTCATCTGTTTGGGAGACTGATGAGGATACAAAGAAATTCCTTACAGTTCACGGAAGACCTGAGGATTATAAGGAATTAAAGCCTGCCGATATAACATATTATGACGGTGTTGTTCATGTGGATTTGTCCACAATTAAGCTGATGATTGCTCTACCTTTCCATCCAAGCAATGTATATGAAATAGATACATTAAATGAAAAATTTAGAAGATCTTCTTCATGAAGTTGAGCTTGAGGCAATAAAGATAGGTGGAGAAGCCGGAAAGGGTCTCAGACTTTTAGATAAAATAGAAAACGGAAAGCTTAGAGTATCACAGGGTATTATAGCAGGTTGTGCAGGCGGAACTTATTCAAATGTAATGGAGGCTGCACATATACTTAAAGGATACAGTACAGGATTTGATGAGTTTAACTTAAATGTATATCCTTCATCACAACCTGTATTTATAGAAACAACAAGAAACGGTGCTGTAGCGGATCTTATGGAAAGCGGTGCGGTAGTAAAGACTGCATTCTGCGGACCTTGCTTCGGTGCCGGAGATACTCCTTCAAATAACGGCCTTTCTATAAGACATACTACAAGAAACTTCCCTAACAGAGAAGGTTCAAAGCCGGGATCGGGTCAGATGTCCGCTGTAGCTCTTATGGATGCGAGATCTGTAGCCGCAACTGCAAGAAACAAGGATTTTTAACACCTGCTACAGAGTTTGCAGATGATTATATTGTACCTGAGTACAATTATGATGACACAATATATAAAAACAGAGTATATCAGGGATTTGGAAAGGCGAGAGAGGACAGCGCTTTGGTTTACGGACCTAATATAAAGGACTGGCCTGAGATGACCGCTCTTACCGACAATATTCTTTTAAAGGTATGTTCAAAGATACTTGACGAGGTAACCACTACAGATGAGCTTATACCTTCAGGAGAGACTTCATCTTACAGATCAAATCCGCTTGGACTTGCAGAGTTTACACTTTCAAGAAGAGATCCTGAATATGTAGGCAGAAGCAAGGCGGTAGATATTATCGAAAAAGTCAAGAAGAAAAAGGCGAGGACATCTTAAAAGATAATACGGAGTTATCAAATATATTTGAAAAGATAAAGAATATACCTGAATTTGCAGATATTGTCGCAAACGAAACCGAGATAGGCAGTATGATATATGCCAAGAAACCCGGTGACGGTTCTGCAAGAGAGCAGGCTGCAAGTTGCCAGAGAGTTATCGGCGGTCTTGCAAACATTGCCAAGGAGTATGCAACAAAGAGATATCGCTCAAATGTGATGAACTGGGGTATGCTGCCCTTCCTTTTAGATTCGGAGCCTGATTTTTGAGGTTGGAGATTATATCTTCGTACCTAAATATCAAGAAGCATCTAAGAGGTGATATGTCAAAAATTCCTGCCTATATTATAGGTGAAAATATAAAAGAAATAAGCTTAAGCATTGCGGAAATGACCGATGCGGAAAAATCCATAGTGGAGGCAGGTTCTCTTATAAATTATAATAAGAGTAAAATAAAATAGAAAGGAAGTGTATGGATAAAAAAAATAAAAATGAATCCAATGGGCTGAATAATAGGACTATTATTATACTTATTATTGCGGCTGCCATTGCATTCTTTGCAGTAAGCATACTTTCAAACAGGCTGAAAAAGGCCACAACGAAGGAAGTACCTTATACTGAGTTTATGCAAATGGTAAATGACGGAAAGGTGGAGTCGGTAAAGGTAATGGCAACCGCCATTGAAATAAAGGTAAAGCCTAATCTTTCAGATTACTCAACCATGACTGTGTATAAGACGGTCAGAATAGAAGATGATTCATTGGTTGACAGATTATATGCGGCCAATGTACCGAGCGACTATGGAAAGGTTTGAGACTACATCTACGATACTGTCATTCCTAAGCTTTATTCTACCGTTTATTTTCTTCATACTTATGATGAATTTCCTCTTGAAGAAAATGGGTGGAGGCGGATTCATGGGAGTCGGCAAGAGCAATGCCAAAGTATATGTTCAAAAGGAAACCGGTATTACATTTAAAGATGTAGCAGGTGAAGATGAAGCAAAAGAGTCTTTGACTGAAATCGTTGACTTTTTGCATAATCCTGAGAAATATACAAAGATTGGTGCCAGACTTCCTAAGGGAGCTCTTTTGGTAGGACCTCCGGGAACAGGAAAAACACTTTTGGCAAAGGCGGTGGCCGGAGAAGCGGATGTACCGTTCTTTTCTCTGTCAGGTTCAGACTTTGTAGAGATGTTTGTAGGTGTTGGTGCTTCAAGAGTAAGAGATTTATTCAAACAGGCACAGGAGGCGGCTCCTGCTATCATATTTATAGACGAGATAGATGCTATAGGTAAGAGCAGAGATTCCAGAATGGGTGGAGGAAATGATGAGAGAGAACAAACTCTCAATCAGCTTCTTTCCGAAATGGACGGCTTTGATTCATCAAAAGGTCTTATAGTACTGGGTGCTACAAACAGACCTGAGATACTTGACCCTGCATTGCTTCGTCCGGGTAGATTTGATAGAAGAGTGATTGTTGAAAGACCCGATCTTAAAGGAAGAGTTGACATCCTTAAGGTACATTCAAAAGATGTGCTTATGGATGACAGCGTAGATCTTGAAGCAATAGGACTTGCTACATCAGGTGCTGTAGGTTCGGACCTTGCCAATATGATAAATGAAGCTGCTATTTTGGCGGTAAAAAAAGGCAGAAAAGCTGTAAAGCAAAAAGACCTTTTTGAAGCTGTGGAAGTGGTGCTTGTCGGTAAGGAGAAAAAGGACAGAGTTATGAATCAGGAAGAGAGAAGAATTGTATCCTACCATGAGGTGGGACATGCACTTATCTCCGCACTGCAGAAAAACTCCGAGCCTGTACAAAAAATCACTATTGTACCGAGAACCATGGGTGCTTTGGGTTATGTAATGTATGTACCTGAAGAAGAGACATATCTTAAGTCAAAAAAAGAACTTGAGGATATGCTTGTAAGTACTCTTGGAGGTAGAGCGGCCGAGGAAATAGTATTTGATTCCGTAACAACAGGTGCATCAAATGATATTGAAAAGGCTACCTCTATTGCCAGGGCAATGGTTACACAGTACGGTATGAGTGATAAGTTCGGATTGATGGGACTTGCAAGAGTTGAAAATCAATACCTGTCAGGACAGGCAATACTTGACTGTGGTGACAATACGGCTACCGAAGTTGACAAAGAAGTAATGAAAATACTTAAAAAGAGCTATGATGAAGCCCTTAGAATCCTTAGAGAAAATAAAGATGTAATGGACAAACTGGCAGAGTTCCTTATAGAAAAAGGAAACTATTACCGGAAAAAGAGTTCATGAAGATTCTAAGAGAAATAAAAAGGATTACCTGAAAAAGGTGGAAATAAAAGAAAGCCATATTGTATAGAAAGGCTGCCGGATTAAAAATTTAATCCGGCAGTTTTGTAGTTTAAAATATTATTTTTTTCTTATTTCTTTTTCTCTTCACAATAGATGCAACGATATACCTCATTCTCCTTATCTGAAAGATAGAAGATATGTGGGAGCTCCTGTTCTATCGAAGTGATACATCTGGGGTTCTTACACTTGATAATATTTGTTATCTTCTCAGGTAATGAAACAGTCTTTTTTTCTCAACTATTGCATTATTCTTTTATAACATTGATTGTGATATTGTGATCGATATATCCGATTACATCAAAATCTATCAAATCAAGTACATCACCTTCGATTTTGATAATATCTTTCTTACCCATTTTTTTAGATTTGGCATTCTTTATAATTGCAACAGGTATATCAAGCTTATCAAGTCCTAAGTGAAAATATATATCCAAGCTTTTTCCGGCTTCTATATGATCAAGTACCACACCTTCATTTAATCCACTGATATTTAACATTATTTTACCTCCAAAAGAGTGAGAATCAAAGCCATTCTTACATATACACCGAACTCAGCCTGCTTGAAATATGCGGCTCTGGGGTCATTATCAACCTCAACGCTTATTTCATTTACTCTTGGAAGAGGATGGAGTATATACATATCCTTTTTAGCATGCTTTAATTTCTGCTTATCCAAAATATATGTGTCCTTTAAACGAATATAATCTTCTTCGTTAAAGAAACGTTCTCTTTGAACTCTTGTCATATAAAGAATATCAAGTTCAGGCATAGCCTCGTCAAGACTGGTAACTTCACTAAACTCGATATTATTTGCCTTAAGTACATCATCTCTGATATAGTCGGGAACTTTAAGCTCTTCAGGGAGATAAGAACAAATTTGATATTCGGATATCTGATAAGAGCGTTAATAAGTGAATGAACTGTTCTACCGAACTTAAGGTCGCCGCAAAGTCCGACTGTAAGGTCTGAGATATTTCCTTTCATTCTCTTTATTGTCAAAAGGTCTGTAAGAGTCTGTGTTGGATGCTGATGTCCACCGTCACCGGCATTAATTACCGGAATAGAAGAGAATTTGCTTGCAACAAGCGGTGCACCCTCTTTCGGATGACGCATTGCCGCTATATCTGCATATGAAGAAATTACTCTGATAGTATCTGCAACGCTTTCACCCTTTGCTGCGGATGATGAGTCGGCAGAATGAAAGCCAAGTACGCTACCTCCCAAATTAAGCATCGCTGCTTCAAATGAGAGTCTGGTTCGTGTGCTTGGCTCATAAAAATAATGTTGCTAATTTTTTCCTTCACAAATTTTAGAATACTTTCCCCTGTTGTTTTCAATATCAATAGCAAGCTCTAAGAGTGCATTAGTTTCTTCAACAGAAAAGTCCAATGGGTTTAAAAGATGTCTCATACTGCTCCTTTATAAAAATCATTTTTCGTATTATAGTCCAAATTTTACACTTTTTACAAGACCTAAAATGGAAAAAGAAATTAATTGACAGGGGTTTATATTTAATTTGTTAAAAATATAAAATGTTTTACAACGTATTGATATTGTATGCATTTTGATATACAATTTAAGAGGAGGATATTTATATGAAAACAGCAAACATTAATGTGCGAATTGATCCGAGGTGAAGTCAAACGCCGAAAGGATATTTTTCAAGTTTTGGAATTACAGTAACCGATGCAATAAATATTTTTACATAAAGCTATAATGGAAGGCGGGTTGCCATTTGATATGAAACAGCCTCGTTATTCTTTTGAAACGGAAAATGCGATGGAAGAGGCAAGACTTATAATGGAGGGTAAAAATTAAATCAAATCATTATAGAAACGCTAAAAGATCTTATTGATGAAATAAACGCAGAGGATGATATTTGATGTTGGAACTTGTAACCACTACAGCATTTAGAAAAGATTTGAAGTTAGCTAAAAAAGAGGATATGACTTATCTCTTATAGAAGTTGTATTGGATATGCTCCTGGAAGAGCAGATTTTACCGGAACGTTATAAAGACCATGCTTTAGTAGGTAATTATACAGGATTTAGAGAGTGTCATATTCTTCCGGATTGGCTTTTTGATATATTCAATAAATAAATCAGAACTTATACTTACAGCATCAAGAACAGGCACACATTCTGATCTTTTTAAATAAAATAAAGCCTCATCTATTGAAAAAGCAAACAAATATGTTTGCTTTTTTGATTAAAAAGAATTTTTTTAGTAAAAATATTTAAAATTCGCTTGACATATAAAAAAATAAGTCTGTTATAGTACGTGTATAACAAAGATAACAAAGGTGGTGATTTAATGAATATAAGCAAATTTACACAAAAAGTCAATTGAAGCTGTCCAAAACATGGAAAAAGGTGGCGGCTACTCATGGCAATCAGCAAATAGAACAAATACATTTGTTGGCATCACTATTAGATATAGATGGTTCATTGATAGTTAATCTTATAAAAAAAGATGGGTATCAATGAAAATGAATTTAGAAACGAAGTGGAATCCGCTATAGAAAAACTTCCGAAGGTAAGCGGCGGAAATGCCTATATCAGTAATGATTTAAATAATGTGCTTATTACTGCAGAGGATGTAGCAAAAGGCATGGGAGATGAATATGTTTCAGTAGAGCATATTTTCCTAAATCTTTTGGAAAATCCGTCTTCTAATGTGGCACAGATTTTCAGAATGTATGGAATAAATAAAAATAAGTTTTTACAGGTACTCTCCGAGGTAAGAGGTAATCAAAGAGTGGTTTCTGACAATCCCGAAGCTACTTATGATACTTTAAATAAATACGGGTATGACCTTGTTGAGCGTGCAAGGCAGCAAAAACTTGATCCTGTTATCGGAAGAGACAGTGAGATAAGAAATGTTATTAGAATATTAAGCCGTAAGACAAAGAACAATCCTGTACTTATAGGTGAGCCCGGTGTAGGTAAAACTGCAGTTGTTGAGGGACTTGCAGGAAGAATTGTGGCAGGGTGATGTTCCGAATAATCTTAAAGATAAGAAACTCTTTGCCCTTGATATGGGTGCGCTTATAGCAGGTGCGAAGTATAGAGGTGAGTTTGAAGAAAGATTAAAGGCGGTTTTGGATGAGGTAAGAAAGTCCGAAGGTGAGATTATTCTTTTCATAGATGAGCTTCATACAATAGTAGGTGCAGGTAAAACAGAGGGCAGTATGGATGCCGGAAATATGTTAAAGCCTATGCTTGCAAGAGGTGAATTGCATTGTATCGGTGCCACCACACTTGATGAGTATAGAAAGTACATTGAAAAGGACCCTGCACTTGAGAGAAGATTCCAGCCTGTACTTGTAGAAGAACCTACAATAGAGGATACAATATCAATACTTCGTGGTTTGAAGGACAGATATGAGGCATATCACGGAGTTAAAATAACTGACGGTGCCCTTGTGAGTGCGGCTGTACTTTCAGACAGATATATAAGTGACAGATTCCTTCCTGATAAGGCCATCGACCTTGTAGATGAGGCCTGTGCTCTTATAAAGACTGAGCTTAATTCGGTGCCTACAGAGATAGATGAACTCTCAAGACGACAGATGCAGCTTCAGATTGAAGAAACCGCACTTAAGAAAGAAAACGATAATCTTTCAAAGGAAAGACTTGAAGCTTTGCAAAAAGAACTTGCAGAGGTTAATGATGAGTTAAATGAAGCAAAGTCAAAATGGGAAAATGAGAAAAAGAGTGTTGAAGGTCTTGCAAAACTCAGAGGTGAAATTGACGAAGTCAACAGACAGATAAATGCAGCAAAGCAAAGCTATGACCTTAACAGAGCTGCAGAGCTCCAATACGGAAAGTTGCCTGAGCTGCAAAAACAGCTTCAGATTGAAGAGGAAAAGGTTAAAAAAGAAGACCTCAGACTTCTTCGTGAGTCTGTAACAGATGAAGAAATTGCAAGAATTATCTCAAGATGGACAAATATTCCTGTATCAAAGTTGAGTGAGAGTGAAAGAGAAAAGACTCTTCACCTTGGAGACACTCTCCATGAGAGAGTAATAGGACAGGATGAAGCTGTTGAGAAGGTTACCGATGCTATAATTCGTTCAAGAGCCGGTATTAAAGATCCTTCAAAACCTATAGGTTCATTCCTTTTCCTCGGACCTACCGGTGTAGGTAAGACTGAGCTTGCAAAATCTCTGGCAAAGTCTCTGTTTGATGATGAAAACAATATGATAAGAATCGATATGAGTGAGTACATGGAGAAATTCTCCGTGAGCAGACTTATAGGAGCTCCTCCGGGATATGTAGGATATGATGAGGGCGGACAGCTTACAGAAGCTGTAAGAAGAAAACCTTATTCAGTAGTGCTCTTTGATGAGATAGAAAAGGCACATCCTGATGTATTTAACGTACTGCTACAGGTGCTTGATGACGGTAGAGTAACCGATTCACTTGGAAAGACTGTAGATTTTAAAAATACCATCATAATAATGACATCAAACTTAGGCTCCGGTTACTTACTTGACGGTATCAATACATATGGTGATATCAGTGAAGATGCAAGAAATAAAGTAATGGATGAGCTTAGAAACAGCTTCAGACCTGAGTTCTTAAACAGACTTGATGAAATCATTATGTTTAAGCCGCTTACAAAGGATAATATCGGAAATATTATAAATCTATTAATGGATGAGCTCAATGAGAGACTTGAAAGTAAGGAACTTAAAGTGGAACTTAGCGATGCGGCAAAAGAACTATATCATTGATAACGGATATGACCCTGCATATGGTGCAAGACCGCTAAAGAGATATCTGCAAAAGAATGTCGAGACCATGGTTGCAAAGCTTATTCTTTCAGACAGTGAGCTGAAAGCAAAAGGATATAATCTATATAGATTTGGATCCTTATAATGAGCTTACTGCGGTTGTACAAAAATAAATAATTTAAAGAGTCGGGCGACCGGCTCTTTTTTTATTTAATGTAAAAAAACAATATTAGTGGTATAATAGACAGGATTATAGAAAACTTTCTGTTGCTATAGTAACGTATATTACATAAAGTCATACTGCTTATTGTGATAAAATTAATAAACAGGAGTTTTATGTTTGATATTTTTGAAAAACAGGTCATTTTAGGATTTGTTCATTTGTTCTATTTGAATTTGATACTGTCATTGATAATCGTATTTTTTTCAAAGAAGAGATCCCGAGAACAGTTTGGACATGGATTTTAGTGCTTAATTTTTCTGCCGATTATCGGAATAATACTGTATTTATTTATAGGTCAGGACTACAGAAAATCCAGAAATGTTTAAATTAAAAGAGTGTTGAGGACAGCATAAGGAGAGCCACCATCAGGCAGGAAAAAAATTCTTCACAAAAAGTGAAATGATGAAGAATGATTTGTATGCCAAAGAATATCATAGATTGATGCAGTACAACCTTATGTCCGGCGGTTCACTTTTGACAATGAAAAATTCTTTGGATATATTCACAGACGGGAATAATAAATTTGATGCACTTATTGAAGATATTAAAGAATGCTGAAAAATATATACATTTGGAATATTATATTATAAAGCAGGACTATCTTTTTCCTTAATATAGCCAAGGAGCTTATAAAAAAAGCTGATGAGGGTATTGAGATAAGGATTCTGTTTGATGGAATGGGCGGAAGGTTTATGTCAAAGAAGATTTTAGAAAATTTAAAATCTCATGGCATAAAGTTGGGTGTATTTTTTTCCCTGCAACTTTGGGAAGAATCAACTTCCGTATAAACTACAGAAACCATAGGAAAATAGCCGTAATAGACGGTAAAATCGGTTATGTAGGAGGCTTTAACATCGGAAAAGAATATGTTGACGGCTCAAAGAAATTCGGACACTGAGAGATACACATCTTAGAATAGTCGGAGAGGCTGTAAACGGACTTGAACTTAGATTCGGACTTGACTGGAAGTACGCGACAAAAGAAGATATTTTCTTAAATGACAAATATTTTACTCAGTTGGATGATATGGATTTTGTACCTGAGGAAGGTGACAATATTCTTAGAATGCAGATAATTTCAAGCGGACCTGATTCCGAGACTAAACTTATACGAGATAATTACATAGAGATTATAAATCATGCAAAGGATCATGTGTATATTCACACGCCTTATTTTATACCTGATGAGGCTTTTATAAGTGCGCTCAATATTGCGGCAAGATCGGGAGTTGATGTAAGGCTTATGATTCCATGTATGCCGGATCATCTGTTTGTATATTCCGCTACGCTCAGCTGGGCAGGAACTCTTCTTGAAGCGGGTGGAAAGGTATATACCTATGAGAAGGGATTCTTACATGCAAAAGTCTGTAATGGCTGACGGCAAGGTAGCCTGTGTGGCACGGCAAATATGGATATAAGAAGCTTTGAGCTTAATTTTTGAAGTCAATGCAATGATTTACGATGAGGATATTGCAATAGAACTTGAAGACAATTTTTATGAGAGATATTTATGATTCAAAGGAGTATACATTGTCAATGTATAAGAATCGTTCACTTATTCAAAGAGTTAAAGAACAGGTGAGCAGACTCCTTAGTCCATTATTATAATGAGAGGTTTTTTCAAATGATTAGATTTATTTTGGTAGCACTGTGTCTGCTTTTATACCTGTTACTTTTTATACCGACAATGCTTGTTTTACTTATAGTAAAAAGGTTTAAACCTGTTACTTCTTCCGCTATTGCACAAACAATGGTGCGTATAACTTTCAGACTCTTACTGTTTTTGGCGGGAGCAAAAGTGGAAGTTAGAGGTAGTGAAAATATTCCAAAGGACGGAGGCGTTTTATTTGTAAGTAATCATAGAAGCTATTTTGATATACTTGCAGGATATGCATATACTTATAAACCTCTCGGTTTTGTGGCAAAGTATGAAATGATAAAGGTTCCGCTTCTTAAACAGTGGATGGATTTGCTCAATTGCCTTTTCCTAAACAGGAAAGATATAAAGCAGGGACTTAAGACAATATTACAGGGTGTAGAAAAGGTTAAATCGGGTATTTCGATATGGATTTGTCCTGAGGGAACAAGAAACTTAAATGATGATGTCACAAATGTAAAGGATTTTAAAGAAGGCTCATTGAAGATAGCCGAAAAAGGAAAGGTACCTGTTATACCTGTAGCTATTTACGGTACATATGAGATATGGGAACAGCATTTACCTTTTATGAAAAAGAGTAATGTAATAATTGAGTATGGCGAGCCGATAATAATATCGGAATTGTCTGATGACGAGAAGAAAAAGCTTGGTGCATATGCGAGAAATAAAATTGTAAATATGCTTGAAAACATGGTGAAAGAAAAAAGATAAAACTTTGGGAGTACTATGCAAAGACTTGAGGAAATAAAATTTGATGATATGCCGAGCGGATTTAAATGCAAGGAATATATGGATTCCTGTATAAAAAAATAGTCTATCAGGGTGTGGAAGGTGCATATTCACATATAGTAACACAGACATTATTTCCCCGATGCGGACACAGAGAATGTAAATACTTTTGAAGAGGCTATAAATTCCGTTTTTAAAACGGAGAGGCGTCATACTGTGTTGTACCGATTGAGAATTCATCTGCCGGTATTGTTACGGATATTTTCGATTTGCTTTTAAAAAAAGATGTAGTAATTGTAGCGGAATATGATTTACATATCAGCCACTGTCTTTTGGGTATAAAGGGGGCAAGCTTTTCCGATATTAAAAGAGTATATTCACATCCTCAGGCTTTAATGCAATGTGCATCTTATTTGAAAGAACATCCTGAGTGGAGCCAGATAAGCCTTTTAAACACTGCAGTATCTGCAAAAAAAGTAAAAAATGAAGGCAAGATCGAGCAGGCGGCAATTGCTTCCGAGCTTTCAGCAAAGCTTTACAATCTGGATATTTTAGACAGGGGAATTAACAGAAACTCCAATAATACCACAAGATTTGTAGTATTAAGTAAGGAAAAGATTTTTTCGAAAAATTCAAATAAACTCAGCCTTATATTGGAACTTCCACATGAAAAAGGGTATGCTGTATAATATTCTCGGAATATTTGTATTAAACGGATTGAACCTTGTGAAGATAGAATCAAGACCGATACCTGAAAAACATTTGAGTACAGATTTTTTTATAGATATCGAGGCAAATCTAAACTCGGAAAATGTTTCAAATGTACTGGAAATACTTAGTGAGAAAGTCCCTTTTTAAAGATTTTTGGGAAACTATTGTTCAAATAATTAATGTAGCTTAAGGAGGAAATATGTACAGTATAAAAAGCATGTAAAGATTCAAAGATAGACGATTTGATATTATATAGAGACTTGAAGTTTGAAGACACAATAAGAATGTTTTGTGCTTTGGATAAGAACAGCAACAATGTAAGTAAAACCATATCAAAGATGATTGAAGTTGCCGGTGAGTACGGTCTTCACGGAAATCTTTGGGCTAATATTCTTGCTTTGGCACTTGCATACAATGAGAATGTATACTCAAAAAGCTACAGAGATTGTAGGTGAAACTTCAGGAAGTATAAATACATTTGCAATACATGATTTTAAAAATATTAAAAAGAGTTGATTCATTTTGTACCTAATATTAACGGTGATTTATTAAAAGAGATATATCATTATGAAGGTAACGGAAGAGATTCAAAACTTGTAAACACAAGAGTAAGAGACAGGATTCTAAGACTTTCAAAGCAACTTACAGAGGCGAACTCGGACAATGAGTTTAAAGATATAATAACTGAATTTTTATAAGGAATACGGTGTTGGAAAGTTTCGGTTTTGAATAAAAGCTTTTCGTATAGAAGAAGGTACTGATTTAAAGACTGCAAATATAATACCTATAACCAGAGTCGAGCATGTTTATTTGAATGATATAATCGGTTATGATATTCAAAAGAAAAAAACTCACATACAATACCGAGAGTTTTATAAACGGTAAACCTGCAAATAACTGTTTATTGTACGGAGATGCCGGAACCGGAAAAATCTTCAAGTGTAAAAAGCTATTGTAAACGAGTACTATGATAAAGGACTTAGGATTATTGAAATCTATAAGCATCAATTCAGATATTTATCCGATATACTTGAGCAGCTTAAAGACAGGAATTATAAGTTTATAATATATATGGATGATTTAAGTTTTGAAGAGTCGGAGCTTGAATACAAGTATTTAAAGGCGATTCTTGAAGGAGGATTTGGAAGAAGACCTGAGAATGTGCTGATTTATGCTACAAGTAACAGAAGACATCTTATCAGAGAAAGCTTCAGAGACAAGACTGAAACTGATGAAGAACTGCATACAAGAGATACTGTTGAGGAGAAGCTTTCATTATCTGCAAGATTCGGAGAGAAAATCTATTACGGTTCACCGGATAAAAGAGAGTTTAACTCTATTGTACTTGCATTGGCAAAGAAGCATAATATAGATATGGATGAAAGTGAAATACTTGCAAAAGCCAATATGTGGGAATTGTCTCACGGAGGTATGTCCGGAAGAAGTGCAACACAATTTATAACTTATTTACAGAGTCAATAGACTTGGAGAGCGTATGGGAAAGAGTGAGATAAAATATTTTGCGGCGATTGATGTAGGCTCATTTGAGCTTGAGCTTGGAATTTATGAGATAGCAGGTAAATCGGGAATAAAGAGAATTGATTATGTCAAGCATACTATTGCGCTTGGCAGCGACACCTACAAATTCGGAAAAATCAGTTATGAGATGATAGATGAGCTATGTGATATTTTATCGGATTTTAAGAAAATAATGCATAGCTATAAGGTGGATGCTTATAAGGCATATGCAACCAGCGCCATGAGAGAAGCCTCAAACAATATGCAGGTGCTTGACCAGATAAAGGTAAGAGCGGGGATTGATATAAGTATAATATCAAACTCTGAGCAAAGATTTATCAATTATATGTCTATTGATTCAAAAGGTGAACTCTTTGAGAAATATATAAAGAGCGGTACCGCTATTGCAGATGTCGGATTTGGAAGTATGCAGCTTACTCTTTACGATAACGGTGCAATACAGAGCACACAAAATTTATCACTTGGAGTTTTAAGACTTCGAGAGATGGTGGAAGAGATTGATAATATCAATGAAAAAGCATAATGTACTTACAGAGCTTATAGATAACGACCTTAATACATTTAAAAAGATTTATCTTAAGAATAAAAAGGTAAAGACCATAATCGGTATCGGAGAACCTCTTATGTATGTATTCAGATATATGGATCATGAATCCTCAGATATGATAATAGATTATGAGAGATTTATTAAATTATTTGATAAAATACGTGGAAAGAGTGTTGAGGAAATAGAGAATATACTTGGTGTAAGTAAAGAAATCATGCAAAGATGATTTTTGCCGAGTGTGCTTATTTTTTTCAAAGAATTTTTTTGATCTGTTTAATGCCAAGGAAATATGGATGCCGGGTACGCTTTTTGATAGACGGAATTGCGGCGGAGTATGCAAAGAAAAACAGGAATTATAAGTGTAGGTCATAATTTTGAAGAAGATATAATTGCTGCGTCAAAAAAACCTTGCAAAAAGATACAGAGGAAACAGTAAACACACAACTGCGGTGGAAAAAGAACGCTCTTCTTATATTTGATGCAATAAAGGAGGTCAGCGGTTTAACGGAAAGAGACAGACTTTTGGTACAAATAGCCGCCATACTTCATAATATCGGTAAGTTTATCAATATGAAAAACAGTGATACAGCCACATACAATATAATTTCGTCAGGAGAGATTATAGGTATATCTCATGATGAGAGAATGCTTATGGCGGAGATATCAAATATTGATAATGAAGAAAATATTTATAATAAAAAGAGATATCAGGCTTTGCAAAATTAAGTGCAATACTGCAAATGGCAAATGCACTTGACAGATCTCACAAACAGAAAATAAAAGAATTTCACATTGAAATTGGATGAAAATAAGCTGAAACTTGAAGTGAATTACATGGGTGATTTGAGCCTTGAAAATACTCAGTTTTAATCTCTCACAGAGATTTCTTTAGAGAAATCTTCGGAATAGAATTTATTTTGAAGCAGATAAGAACTTTTTGATAGGAAGGAGTGGCTATTATGGAAAAGTTTGATAATGTAGAATATTTTTACAAACAGGGAGCTGTCCTGGCTGAAGTTCAATATCAGAGTTTTTAAATGAAGCTGAGGATGATGATGTAAAAGCTTTTTGAAAGATTAAAATTTTTTTAAGTATTACATCTTCAAATCTTGATGAGTTTTTTTATGGTAAGGATTGCTTCTTTAAAAGATATGGTGGATGCCGACTATAAGAAAAAAAGATATCTCCGGAATGAGTGCGGATAAGCAGCTTGGCATCCTTACTAAGGAGACTCATGACTTTGTTAAAAAGCAGTATGATGTATATAACAAATCTTTGGTTCCGCTTTTTAAAGAAGGAAAATTTGCATATAATAAGTCATGATGACGAGCTTGATACAAATGAGAAAAAAATTTTTATCAATGAATATTTTGACGAGTTTGTATACCCCTAGTGCTTACACCTATGGCTGTAGATGCTTCAAGACCTTTTTCCGCTTGTCAGAAATAAGACTTTAAATATTGCGGCTCTGATAAGAAAGAGAAAAGAAGAGACATCAAAAAAGAAGAAAAAGGATGTATATCTTGGAAATGTAGACAAGGATATGGACTTTGCAATGGTACAGGTGCCTTCGGTACTTCCGAGAATAGTGGAGATACCTTTGCAGAGTCCGAGGAGAGAAAGATAATTTATCTTGAAGATATCATAGAGAAAAATATAGATAAACTGTTCTTAAACTATGAAGTAATATCTGCAGCAACATTCAGAGTGATGAGAAATGCGGAATTTAAGCTTGACGAGGATGATGCATCGGATCTGTTGGAGGAAATAAAGAAAAAACTTAAGAAGAGACAGTGGGGAGAGGCCATCAGACTTGAAGTCGAAGAAAGAATGGATGCAAGCCTTTTAAATTTCCTGAAAAATGAGTTGAATGTTGATGAAGAGGATGTATTTAAGATAAACGGACCTCTGGATTTGACAGTTCTTATGAAGATATACTCACTTGAAGGTTTTGAGAGATTAAAGGATAAAAAGCACGTTCCTGTAATGAATCAAAGGCTTATAGACTGTGAGGATATATTTGAAGAGATAAAAAAGAAGGATATTTTGCTTTCACATCCATATGAGAGCTTTGATCCGGTAATAGATTTTGTATCAAAGGCGGCGGCAGATAAAAATGTTCTTGCTATAAAGCAGACTTTATACAGAGTCAGCGGAAATTCACCCATTATCAAGGCGCTTGCAAATGCAGCGGATAACGGAAAACAGGTTACGGTTTTGGTGGAGCTTAAGGCAAGATTTGATGAGGAGAATAATATAAACTGGGCAAGAATGCTTGAAAAAGCAGGCTGTCATGTAATCTACGGACTTGTGGGATTAAAGACGCACTCAAAGATAACTCTGGTTGTAAGAAGGGAAGAGGACGGTATCAGAAGATATGTGCATCTTGGTACCGGAAACTATAATGATTCTACTGCAAAACTTTATACAGACCTTGGTATGTTTACGGCAAGAGAAAGTTATGGTGAGGATGCTACGGCAGTCTTTAACATGCTCAGCGGATATTCGGAACCGCCTTTCTGGAAAAGATATGTGGTTGCACCGCTTTTGGATGAAGGATATATTCTTAAAGAAGATAAGTCAATGTGAAGAAGCGGCAAAGAGAGGGTCCGAGGTAAGAATCATAGCAAAGATGAACTCGCTTTCAGATAAGGATATTATATGTGCATTGTATTCGGCAAGCTGTGCAGGTGTAAAGATAGACCTGATTGTCAGAGGTATATGCTGCCTTAAGGTAGGAATAAAAGGAGTGTCTGAAAATATTACGGTCAGATCGATTGTCGGAACATTCCTTGAACATGCCAGAATATTTGATTTCCGTATAGACGGTGAAGAGGAGATTTTCCTTGGCAGTGCCGACTGGATGAACAGAAATCTGGAAAAGAGAGTAGAGATAGTATTCCCGGTAGCCGATGAGGATATAATAAAGAGTATAAAGCATTACTTGGATGTGGAACTTGAGGATAATGTAAAGGCATCTATCCTCTTACCTGACGGAAGATATGAGAAGATAAGAAGAGTGGGAAGTGAAAAGAAAAACTCACAGGATATTTTTATTAAAGAGGCAAAGGCTGAATATGAGAGTACCATAAAGGCCGGAAAAAAACTGAAGACAGCAGAACTTTTTATACCTTTAAAAAGGAGAATAGAATAAAAATAGCCACTGCATAAGCAGTGGCTAAAACTTTATAAAAAAATTAGTTGTTGATAAGCTTCTCATCATCATTGTTCCAGCTGTAAAGCTTTCTGATCTCTGCACCAACCTTCTCTGAAGGATGCTCAGCTGCAAGCTTTCTCATAGCCTTGAAATGAACCTGACGACCTGCATTAGACATATCAAGTAAGAAGTCCTTAGCAAATGTACCGTCCTGGATATCTGTAAGAATCTGCTTCATAGCCTTCTTTGTATCCTCTGTAATGATCTTAGGTCCTGTTATATAGTCACCGTACTCGGCTGTATTTGAGATAGAATATCTCATTCCCTCAAATCCTGACTGATAGATAAGATCTACGATAAGCTTCATCTCATGGATACACTCAAAGTATGCATTTCTAGGGTCATAGCCTGCCTCACAAAGAGTCTCAAAACCTGCCTGCATAAGTGCACAAACACCGCCGCAAAGAACAGCCTGCTCACCGAAAAGGTCAGTCTCAGTCTCTGTACGGAATGTTGTCTCAAGAAGACCTGCTCTGGCACCACCGATACCTGCACCGTAAGCAAGTGCAAGCTCAAGAGCCTTACCTGTAGCATCCTGCTCTACAGCTACAAGACAAGGTGTTCCCTTACCCTCAAGATACTCTGAACGAACAGTATGTCCCGGAGCCTTAGGAGCGATCATTGCAACATCCACATCCTTAGGTGCTGTGATACAACCGAAGTGAACATTGAAACCGTGAGCAAACATAAGCATGTTTCCTGCTTCAAGGTTAGGCTCGATATCATTCTTATATAAATCAGCCTGAAGCTCATCATTTATAAGAATCATTATGATATCGGCTTTCTTTGTAGCTTCTGCAGCTGTGTAAACCTTAAGTCCCTGTGCCTCTGCTTTTGCCCATGACTTACTTCCTTCATAAAGACCTACGATTACATTGCATCCGCTTTCCTTTAAGTTCAATGCATGTGCATGTCCCTGGCTACCATAACCGATGATTGCGATAGTTTTACCCTCAAGCATTGAAAGATTACAATCCTCTTGATAATAAATTTTTAGACATATAAATACCTCCTAAGTAACTTCTATTTTAACCCATTTAGGCTGGGGAACCATCAAATAAAAATTAGTTGAAAACAACTACATCATCACTTCCTCTTGAAAGAGCAGTGAGTCCTGTTCTGGCAAGTTCCAAAACTTCATAATCGGAAAGAAGGTTTGAAAGTGCTTCAAGTTTTGAATTATCACCTGTAAGCATAACTGTCAAACAATCCTTAGCCACATCTACAATAGTAGCTCTGAAAATATCACAAAGAGCCGCAATATCCTGTCTCTGTGAAGCATCGGCTTTTACCTTTATCATTATAATTTCACGGAAAAACACTTTTGCCTTCCTCTAAAACCTTGATATCTCTTACATCTTCAAGTTTTCTCAGCTGTTTTACTATTTGGTCAAGTGTGTCCTCGTCTCCGATAGAAACAACTGTCATTCTTGAAAAGCGCGGATCGGCTGTCTCTCCGACAGTGAGAGAGTCTATATTATATCCTCTCCTTGAGAACAGACCTGACACACGACTTAAAAACACCTGCAGAATTATCTACAATAAGTGAAAATACTCGTCTCATTTTTACCTCCCAATATTAAAAGTAGTAATTAATAAAATCATATTGGTTTTCATTTTACTATAGCACCATTATGATAAATGTCAATTTATTATATAATATAATTGTTATAACCTGAGGTTATAATACAAAAAACAGTATCTATTTTTACCTGTGATCTTCTCCAAAAATCAATAGTTGATAAATCATATTGTGCAGGTTGATCATTATCATCCAATTCATAGGCATATAAAAACGGTTCTTGTATCATCACCCTCATATGAACAGGTTATAAAACGACCAAATCTTATTTACACCTGCTTTCCGGAATCTCTCTGAAGGAACATTTTTTCTGTCATCCTGTCCACATAGTTGTGGAAATAATCCATATCATCAAAAATATGTCTGTCTTCTTTCAGGTGCGGAATCTGTATAAAGAGCGGCAACAGTCTTTAATCTATAAGTTTTATTCGGAGTATAAATATATATCATTCTATGTTCCTTGAAAAATCTTCATTTTTGAACTTAGTGATATCGGTAAACATTTTTACCGTCTTTCATATGATGACCGTAGATAATATTGTTAAGTGTTGAAAAATCCGAATTACTGTAGCCGTCCATATATACGGAATAATATGATTCCTGATGGTTTATATCATGGTGTAAATAATATTCTATATCATATTCTTTCCATAATACCGGATAATCAATTACAGTTCCGGGAATATACACCCATGCTATTACATCGGGATTTGTAGCCTTAAGCGAATCAAAATCAATTTTCCTTGTATAATTTTCATCAGTCTCATAAGCTTTTTGTAGGCGGCTCGGTTGTAGTTTCTTCTTGAGTGGTTGTAGTTTCAAGAGTAGTTTCAGGTTCTTTATTTTTTTGTTTTTGTATTTGAAAATATGACGGCAACCGCTGTAAGTAATACTGCGAAAGCCAAAACAGGTAATAAAAATTTTTCTTTTTCATATATCTCCTAACGACTTTTAGGTAGAAGTATAGCATACTATTGTATATAAATCTTATGAATTAGATTGATATTTCCTCTACTATAATTAGTGGGAAGACGGAGGAGAAAAATGAACGATTTAAATTTGAATCAGAGAGATGAAATTATAATGGATAAAAGGGCAATATTTGCTTTATCTTTTTAATACCGGTTTTTTTATAATGATATTAATATTCATTCAAAGAGGAATATTCCCGTTTGGTGATGAGAGCTTTTTTTGAGAACTGACATGTATCATCAGTATGCTCCTTTTTTTCAGAGTTTAAATATAAGCTGAGTAATGAGGTTCACTTCTTTACAGTTGGGACCTCGGTATGGGAATAAATTTCTCGGCACTTTATGCCTACTATCTTGCCAGCCCTCTAAACTGGCTTATTATTCTATGTCCGCAAAAATATGTGATAGAGTTTATGACATATATGATAGTTGCAAAAGATAGGGACTTTCAGGACTTGGTTTCACATATTATTTATCTAAAACATACTTCAGGAAACAAAGCCGGAATATTATTCTTCGGAATATTCTATGCACTTTCAGGATATATGGCGGCATATAGCTGGAACATAATGTGGTTGGATTGTATTATACTTTTCCCGATAGTATGCTTGGGTATTGAAAGACTTGTAAAAAAACAGGAAAAGGTTTACTGTATACACTTATACTTGGGACTATGTATACTGTCAAATTATTATATTTCAATAATGATTTGTCTGTTTATGGTAATATACTTCATTTCACTTAATGTAATGGATAATGAAAACAATTGGAGAAAATTTGCAATTGCTTCAATCAGATTTGCTGTTTATTCATTGCTTGCAGGAGGACTGAGTGCACTTGTTTTATTGCCTGAAATATATGCACTTAAGCTTACAGCCTCGGGAGACTTTGACTTTCCAAGTACATTTAATTCATATTTTTCTATTTTCGATATGATTGCCAGACATATGGGCAATGTAAAAGTTGAAATCGGACTTGATCATTGGCCGAATATATTCTGTGGTGTCGGAATATTTTTTTATTTGTTGTTTCTGTACATATTGAACAGAAAGATTCCTAAGAAAGAAAAAGCGGTTTATATTTCATTGCTTGTATTTTTTTCTTGCAGGCTTTTCAATAAATGTATTGAATTATATATGGCACGGACTTCATTATCCGAACTCACTACCTGCGAGACAGAGTTTTATCTATATATTCCTTGTACTTTTTATATGTGCAAAGGCATATGATAATTTCAGTGCAAATACAACCAAAGGATCTTGGATTGGCATTCGGAATCAGTATGATATATATTTTGCTTTGCACAAAAGATAGTAAATAATGAGGATTTCCATTTTGCAGTATTTTATGCGGCAATGATTTTTATAAGCATATATGCAATGTTAATGTATTTGCATATGGCGAAAGAGAATATCAAAAAAACATATTTATTTTTTTGATTACACTTGCAATAGTGGTAATTGAATCAAGTGTCAATATGTCGGTTACAAGTGTGACAACAATAAACAGAAGTAATTATATAAATGACAATGCCGATGTAAGAGCTTTACTTAAGAAATTGCCGATGGATGATTTTTTTATCGTATAGATAAGGTGGACAGAAAGACAAAGGATGACGGTGCATGGTTGAATTTTAAATCGGTGTCTATTTTTCATCTACGGCAAACGCCTCACTTACCGAATTATTTGAAAAACTTGGAAATGAAGCATCTACAAATGCATATTCTATAACTGGAGAAACACCTCTTTTAGATATGCTTTTTGCGGTAAAATATGCAATATATACCGGTGAGTCAAGAAATACAAATATTTCTTATGTGGATATATCAGGAAACAGTTATTTATATGAAAATCCTTATACTCTGCCTCTTGGATATATGGTTGATGAAAGATTTACAGATGATTGGAACTTGAATCTCGGAGATCCTATAGATGTTCAAAATGATTTGGCCGCCGTTTACGGTTTACCTGATATATTTGAGCAAATAGAGACTATAAAGGAGTCTACTTCCGTAAACTTTCAGACCGATATAGACGGTGAATACTATGCCTATGTTACAAATCCGGCCATTGACGAAGTGGAATTCAGTTATGGAGACGGAGATGTTAAAAAGTCATTTAAGAATCTGAAGAGACATTATATATTGGAGCTTGGAACCCTTGAGGGAGAGAAAAACGGAAGATTTGTAAGTACGGATGATAAGGATGAATCAATTGATGCAAGAGTTTATAGAGTCAACTATGATTCGCTGAAGAAATTGTATTATATCCTAAATAAGAATCCTTTATATCTCAGTAAGATTTCAGATTCATACCTGTCAGGAAATGTTCATGCGGTTGAAAATACCACATTGTTTACTTCTATTCCATATGATGAAGGATGGAGTGTTTATGTAGACGGAAAGAAAGCTGAAAAGATAAAGATTATGGATGCCTTTATCGGCTTAAAACTTGAAAAAGGACAGCATGAAATAGAATTTAAATATTTAAGTTCAGGTATTATTGAAGGTGCAATAATAAGTGTGGCTTCATTGGCTTTTATTATTACTGATATGCCTTGTGAAAAAAAGTTATTGAAAAACGGCGGAATCAAATTCAAAAAGAAAGAAGTTATTGAAGACGATGAGTTTGAAGAACTTGATATAGAAGATTCGGATGATGATGAAGATAGATGAAGAAGATGAAGAAGATGATGATATCTGAAGAAAGAAAAACGGTGAAAATAAACGTGTATACGTTGATATAACCACAGGCGGTGGAAAAGGTGTAGTTGAACTGCTTACAAAAAAACTATAATTCTGAAACTGATGGATGAAAATACAAATGATGAAGATTTGAAATAGAAAGACGGTGTATATATGAAACTTTGGGGTGGAAGATTTACAAAAAGAAACAAATAAACTGGTGGAGAGTTTTAATGAATCACTTTCATTTGACCATAGATTCTATAAGCAGGATATCAGAGGAAGTATAGCTCATGTAAAGATGCTTGCAAAACAAAAATATACTTACAGATGATGAGAGAGATAAAAATCATTGAAGGACTGAATTCTATAGAAAAGGATATAGAAAGCGGTGTATTAAAATTTGATGACGGTTCAGAGGACATTCATTCATATGTTGAAGCACATTTGATTGAGAGAATAGGTGATACAGGTAAGAAGCTTCATACCGGAAGAAGCAGAAACGATCAGGTGGCACTTGATATGAAACTCTATGTAAGAGATGAGATTGATGAGCTTAATGACCTTCTATATGAACTGCTTAGTGAAGTTCTTCGTATAATGGAAGATAATACTACAACATATATGCCGGGATTTACACATTTACAAAAGGCACAGCCTACAACTCTGGCGCATCATTTCGGTGCATATTTTGAGATGTTTATAAGAGACTTTGACAGGCTTCGCTCTACAAGAAAGAGAATGAATCTTTCACCTTTGGGCTCAGGAGCTTTTGCAGGAACGACATATGATCTTGACAGAGATTATGTGGCAAGCCTTTTGGAGTTTGAGACTGCTACAAGAAACAGTATGGATTCCGTAAGTGACAGAGATTATCTTTTGGAGTTGTTATCAGACCTTGCTATAATCTCAATGCATCTTAGCAGGCTGTCAGAGGAAATTATCATATGGAATACAGATGAGTACAGATTTGTGGAGATGGATGACACATATTCTACAGGTTCATCTATAATGCCGCAGAAGAAAAATCCTGATATTGCAGAGCTTATAAGGGGAAAGAGCGGAAGGGTATATGGAAGTCTGATATCTCTTCTTACAACAATGAAGGGCTTACCGCTTGCATATAACAAAGATATGCAGGAAGACAAGGAGATGTCTTTTTGATGCTATAGATACTGTAAAAAGTTTGATAAAACTTATGAGCGGAATGCTTTCAAGTATGAAGTTCAATAATGAAAGAATGGCAAAAAGTGCAAGAGGAGGCTTTACAAATTCAACCGATGCGGCAGATTATCTTGTAAAGAAGAAATGTTGCCTTCAGAGATGCACATGAGATTGTCGGCAGGCTTGTACTTTACGGAATTGAGCATGGAAAGGCACTTGATGATTTCTCACTTGAGGAGTTTAGAAATATATCTGAATATTTTTGATTATGATATATATGATGCTATTTCTTTAAAAAAACTTGCGTGGAAAAAGAGAAATACCAAGGGAGCTCCGGGACTTACAGCTATAATGAATGAAATAAAAAGAATCAAAAAAAGCTTTTGGAGTCTATAAAGAAATAGGAAATTTATGAAATTAAGAAAGAATGATATATATCTGATAATTGTTGCAGTTATTCTTGGAATTGTTGCAGGACTTTATATTTACTTGAAATAAGAAGCCGGGCGGCAAAGCCGTTTTAAAAGTACGGAAATAATCAAAGTATGGATATCGATCTGTCAAAGGACAGGAAATCAATCTGGAAAGTAACGGAATAGAGATACATCTTGATATAAAGGACGGTGCAATAGCATTTATTCAAAGTGAATGCCCCGACCACATCTGTGAAAAGATTCGGTTATATAAAAATATCGGTGAGTCGGCAATCTGCTTGCCGGCACAGGCTTCAGTCACGATTATCAGTGAATAGGAGAGATTATGGTTTCAAAAAGATGCTTGACCTCGGTACAAAGAGGTCGGTTATTAGAGATATATTTGAGTATGGAAGTATGCTTGCAAAAGGAAATCGGTGCGGAAAAATGTACTTGACTTCAGCCTTGGCAATCCAAGCACTCCGGCTCCGAGAGAGGTCGCAAAATACTATAAAATATATGGTGGAGGAGCTTTCACCAAAGGAGTACAACAGTTATACATCATCAGCAGGAAACACCGATACAAGAATTGCAGTTGCAAAAAAACTTGAATAAGCGTTTTTGCTACAGACTATAATGAAAACAATATTTTTTTATGACTTGCGGTGCCGCAGCTTCACTTAATATTATATTTAAGGCAATTATAGAGTCGGGATGATGATGAGATAATAGTAAATATTCCGTACTTCCCTGAATATAAGGTATTTATAGAGGGACAGGGCGGTAAACCTGTATTTGCAAAATGCAGTGAGAATCTTCATCTTGATATAGACGAAATTGAAAGCAAGATAAATGAAAATACAAAAGCTGTACTTTATAAACTCTCCAAACAATCCTTCAGGTGTAATCTATCCTAAGGAGAATTTGGAAGCACTTGCAGAGCTTTTTAAAGGAAAAAAACAAAAAGAGTATTCACATCCTATATTTTTAATAAGCGATGAGCCGTACAGAGAACTTGTGTTTACAAATGAGAAACCTGAGTTTTTACCGAATATATATGATAATACACTTGTAGCATATTCATGGTCAAAATCTCTATCACTTCCGGGTGAGAGAATCGGCTATATCCTGGTTCCAAATAAGGTTAAAAGTCATGAAGATGTTTTTCGCGGCAGTAGGCGGAGCGGCAAGAGTACTCAGGTATGTCTGTGCGCCTTCCATGTTTCAGTATGTGATAAAAAACTGTGTAGATGCACAGCCTAATATTGAAGTGTACAGGACTAACAGAAATATCTTGTTTGAGTCACTGCCGAAGTTTGGGTATACGGTAGCAAATCCGGAAGGAGCTTTCTACATGTTTATCAAGTCACCAAGCGGTGACGGAAACGAATTTTGTGAAAGAGCAAAAAAATATCATATGCTTTTTGGTTCCGGGAGAAGGATTCGGAATGAAAGAATATGTCAGACTGTCTTTTTGTGTGGATACAGAGAAGATAGAAAAGTCAATAGATGTTTTTAAGAAATTAATGGATGAGTACAATCTCTGATATGTATAAAATAAACTAAAACATTTGTAAGAATATACTAATTAGTATCTTGTTAGGGCTATAGAACCTGTAATGTTGAACAGTTCTATAGCCTTTTTATTGTGCATTACCCCTGAATTTATACTTTATTGGTAAAGTATATTGACTATTATATATAATGTTTTATACTTTACTATAAGAGTAAACTTTTTTAAAAATACATATAAATCAGATATGTGTTAATTACATTATAGTAAGTTTTCTATAATGTGTCGGAGTTGTAATATACAGCTCAAAATATCGACTTTATGTCGATACAACAATATAAGTGGAGGGAATGTATGTCTTATCAAACAACAAAAGGAACATGAGTTGCTTAGAGAGAAGGTTCGTGAGTTTGCAGAGAGAGAAATAAAGCCTGTAGCTTTTCAGTCTTGATGTAAAGAGCGAATTTCCTACTCAAATCGTGAAGAACATGGGAAAGCTTGGCATTATGGGACTGCCATATGAAAAGAAGTATGGTGGAGCAGGTCTTGATGTTATAAGCTATGCCATAGCGGTAGAAGAGCTTTCAAGAGTTGACGGCGGTGTAGGTGTTATCCTTTCAGCTCATACCTCATTAGGGTACTTATCCTATAGCGGCTTTTCGGTAATGAAGAGCAAAAAAAGAAATATTTACCGGGGCTTTGCAGCGGTGAGCTTTTTGGGTGCTTTTCGGACTTACGGAACCGAATGCCGGATCCGATGCGGGAGGCACGGAAACTACTGCTGAGGATATGGGAGATTATTATCTCTTAAACGGAAACAAGATATTTATCACAAACGGTGGAGAAGCCGATGTTTATGTAATCTTTGCACTTACCACACCAAATATAGGTACAAGAGGTATCTCAGCACTTATAGTGGAAAAGGGTATGGAAGGATTTACATTCGGTGATCACTATGACAAGCTCGGAATCAGATCATCTGCGACCTGTGAACTTAACTTTAACAATGTAAAGGTTCCAAAGGCGAATTTGCTTGGTAAAGAAGGTCAGGGATTTAAGATTGCAATGGCTACACTTGACGGCGGTAGAATAGGAATTGCAGCTCAGGCACTTGGTATTGCACAGGGAGCTTTTTGAAGAAGCTGTGGAATACAGTAAGGAAAGAGAGCAGTTCGGAAAGCCTATAGCCGCACAGCAGGCAATTGCATTTAAGATTGCGGATATGGCAACAAAGCTCAGATGTGCAAGAATGCTTGTATATTCCGCTGCGGAACTTAAAGAAGCTCATGCTCCGTACGGAATGGAATCGGCTATGGCAAAGCAGTATGCATCTGATGTTGCACTTGAGATAACTTCAGAAGCACTTCAGATTTTTTTGGTGAAACGGATACTTAAAGGGTATGCCTGTAGAGAGAATGTATCAGAGATGCCAGAATTACTCCTATATATGAGGAACAAATGAGATTCAAAGAGTTGTAATAGCAGCTCATATATTAGGTAAAGATATCAAGAGGTGAAACTGCTGCCGTTAAAGAAAGACAAAAGGGCCCTGAGACCGGTGAGAGAAAGAGAATGATTATAACAGAGGGTTCATTAAAAGAGAAAATAGATTTACTTGTAGCAAATCTTCAAAAGGACGGCTATGACTTCAGTGTAGGTATCCCTATGGATACACCTATCGTAGCTGCAGAAAGAGTTGTAAGTGCAGGTCAGGGCATAGGATCAAAAGAGAATATGAAACTTGTAGAAGATTTGGCTAAGGCTGCAGGAGCTGCAATAGGCTCTTCAAGACCTGTAGCGGAGACTTTAGGGTATTTGCCGCTTGACAGATATGTAGGTATGTCAGGTCAAAAGTTTAAAGGAAATCTTTATATTGCCTGTGGTATATCAGGTGCATTACAGCATCTAAAAGGTATCAAGAACGCTTCTACAATAGTTGCAATAAATAAGGATCCGAATGCAAGAATCTTCAAAAACTGTGACTACGGTATAGTAGGTGATGTAAATGAGGTATTACCTGCACTTACAAAAGCACTTGATACAGGTGAAAAGCAGCCTGCACCACCAATGAAGAAGATTAAGAGAGCGGTACCTAAGAAACATACACCATCCAGAAAGCTTTATCTGTGTAATGGTTGCGGTTATGAATATGATGTACTTCTGGGAGATGAAGAGGGCGATGTAAGACCCGGGAACGGAGTTTAAAGGATATTCCAAAAGAATGGGTATGCCCACACTGTGGTGAAGCTGCAGACAATTTCATAGAGATTGAAGTATAAGAGGAGGAGAGTATGTATAATTACCGTAAAGTTACAGATGATTTGTATTGGGTAGGTGGAGATGACCATAGATTAAGTCTTTTTGAAAATATTCATCCTATATATCATGGAGTATCTTATAATGCATATCTTCTTATGGATGAAAAAACAGTTCTGGTAGATACAGCTGATTGGTCAGTTGGAAGACAGTTCTTAGAAAATGTAGAAGGTGTTTTAGGTGAGAGAAACTTGGATTTCTTACTTATAAACCATGTAGAGCCTGATCATGCGGCTTCAATTCCGGAGATCTTACTTCGTTGGCCTAATGTAAAGATTATTACAACAGAGAAAGCTGCAATGATACTTCGCCAGTTCGGATTCAATATCAGACCGGAGCAGGTGGATGAGGTTACAGAAGGCGACAGCAGATGTTTTCGGAAAACATACTTTAGCATTTGTCAAAGGCTCCAATGGTACATTGGCCTGAGGCTATGGTACAGTTTTGATACTACAAACGGAGTACTTTTCTCAGCAGATGCCTTCGGTTCATTCAGAGCACTTGACGGAAAGCTTTTCGCTGATGAAGTAGAGTTTGATAAAGAATGGCTTGATGATGCCAGAAGATATTATACAAATATAGTCGGAAAGTACGGTCCACAGGTTCTACAGGTATTAAAGAAGGCTTCTACACTGCCTATTAAGTATATCTGCCCACTTCATGGTCCGGTTTGGAGAAAAGATATTCCTTATATCCTGGACAAATATATGCATTGGGCAAGTTATGAGCCTGAAGAGAAGGGTATAATGATAGTATATGCTTCAATGTATGGAAATACAGAGGCTGCTGCAGAAGTTTTGGCAAGAAAGTTATGCGAAAAGGGTATTACAAAGACAAGACTTTATGATGTTTCAAGTACTCATGTAAGCTATCTTGTTTCAGATTTATTTAAGTATAGCCATCTTGTGCTTGCATCTGTTACGTATAATCTTGGAATATTCCCTCCAATGCACAACTTCCTTATGGATCTTAAGGCTCTCAATTTACAAAAGAGAACTTGTGCTATAGTTGAGAACGGCTCATGGGCACCAAATTCAGGAAATCTGATGAAGGCAGAGCTTGAAGAGATGAAACATATGGATATTTTGGATGATGAAGTGAACATAACCTCTTCATACAGAGAGAACAATGAAAGTGATATGGACGCATTGGTAGATGCTCTTGTTGCTTCATTCAATAAAAAGTAATTTGATATTGCTATACTTTCAGGTCGGGGAGCTTTCTCCGACCTTTTTATATTGGTGCTTTTGTCAAATCATCAACTAAATATCTTAGAGATTTACCAACTGACATTTGACAATAAGTCTCTGCCTTATATGAGACGAATAAGTCTGTCCAGACTTCAACAAAAATAGAAGAAATCAATGAATATGAAAATGCGGTGAGGAGGCTTTGAAAATAATTTTAACATTCTCAGGAACAGAATAAATATAGTTGACGGAGAAGAGTTAATTGTTCTAGTATTCACATTCTGAATACTATTATCAAAAAAATCACTATTTTACCCACGAGTTTTTATCGTTTATACTAAATCATGTCCAAAGGACAAGAAAAAGATTTAGAGGTACAGAAATGAATTCAAGAAAAATAAAATTATTTACAACAACAGCGATTGCAAAACCATTTTGCTGGCTGCCTGCTCAGCAAATTGGACCGGCACTGACTGCAAGATCAGCGAATACCGATAGTAATGTACTTCGCATCGCGGATCAAGGAATTTTCTCAGCCGGTGGGACTGTAACAACTTCTGAAGGAACTTTTGACCCGGCTAATCAATGGGAGGAAACCGTGCCGGTCAGACTTCTCACGCTGACCATACCAACGTTTTCTATCAAGTCCCGGAGGATGAAACAGAGGCACCAATGATTTTCCCACACGGCTATGGTCAATCTCGTATGGGTTGGCAAACAACTCCGGACGGTCGTGATGGGTGGTCAGATTATTTCTTAAAAGAAGGACATAGTGTTTATCTCGTTGACCAACCACGTCGTGGTGAAGCCGGACAAACATCCGTTGCAGGAACTATTTCCACAAAAACGCTTGATCAACGTTGGTATACCCAATTCCGTATCGGTCGTTGGGAAAATGGTCAATCTAAAGTGTACGATAATTCACAATTCCCCAAATGATGAGGAATCTTTGAATCAATTCTTCCGCCAAATGACCCCGATACAGGTATGCAGTCAGACATGGAGCAGATTATGATAATGAAGTGGTTTCTCGTGCTTTGGCAGAAACTATTGACGAGGTCTATGAAAGAACAGGTAAAAAAGCAATTGTAGTGACTCACTCACAAGGTGGAGCAGCAGGATGGACAGCCGCTCGTTATACAGATAATATCGGTGCTATTGTAGCCATTGAACCGGGTGGAGCACCAAGTACAGATAGCGATGAGTTCAAAGCTATTGTTGAGAAAAATATCCCGGTAACCTTCTATTATGGTGACTACATTGATAATGGTGATGGTGACATTCAAGCAACAGGTATGTGGCAAGCAATGCGTCAAACAGCCTATGACTTTGCGGACGCTATTGAGAAAGAAGGTGGCAATGCAAGCGTCGTTGACTTACCTAAAGAAGGTATTGAAGGAAATACTCACTTCATGTTCCAAGATAAGAACAGCGATGAGGTTGCAGCTCATATTGAAGATTGGTTGAAAGAAAACGTAGAGTAATCTATGATCGGTGAAGTGATAGGTACTATTGCTTCACTTTTTATAGAAAGGGAGAAGATAAAGAAATGAAAAATTGAAGGAGGATTAGATTTAGTATAGATAGCAGTATTAAAAATGAATACTGCTATTTTTCTTGCTATTGTACAGCTAAACAAAATAGGACTATAATACAGTTAGAAAGTGAGGTAAATCCTATGAAAAACACGTTATTTTGAACAATGGAGTGAAGATGCCGATTCTGGCTTTGGTAAGTTTTCCAAATTCCTGCCGGTGAAAACCAAGCAGGCCGTACTTGATGCTATTAGGTTGGCTATCGTCATTTTGATACGGCTCAGTCTTATGCCAATGAAAAAGAAGTTGGTGAAGCTATCGCAGAATCAGGTTTGCCAAGGGAAGAATTTTTCATTACCAGCAAAGTCTGGCTGGAGCATTACGGTTATGAGAAAACGAGAAAAGCTGTTCTACATTCATTGGAGGTCATGGGTTTAGATTATCTAGACTTGATGCTCCTTCATCAGCCTTTTTCAGATTACTATGGTTCTTATCGTGCCTTGAGGAATTGATAAAGAAGGGAAACTGCGTGCCATTGGTGTCTGCAATTTCTATCCCGATCGTCTGAGTGATTTGGTGGCTTTTAATGAAATTACACCACAGGTCAATCAAGTTGAAACCCATCCGTTTAATCAACAGATTTTCGCACAAGAGAATATGATCAAAAACAATGTTCAGATGGAGTCATAGGGCTACTTTTGCAGAAGGTAGAAATGGCATCTTTCTCATCCGACACTGGTGGCGATTAGTGAAAAAGCATGGTAAGTCCACAGCTCAGATTATGGTTCGTTGGCAGGTGGAGCGTGGTATCGTCTGCTTGACAAAATCAGTAAAACCGGAGCGTATGGCTGAGAATATTGATGTTTTTGATTTTAACTTAACGGATGAAGATATGACAGCCGTTGCAGAACTTGATACAAAAAGAAAGTCTGTTTTTCAATCACCAAGATCCTTCAACAGTTGACATGTTCTACGTTTGATTGAACAGAGAAAAATGGAGAAAACTAAAGATGAAACAATTACTTTAAATGATGGCAATGTATTCGGCAGTTGGATTTGGTGTTTTCAAAATTCCTGTAGACGGTTCTGACCTATACAGCTGTTAAGGAAGCCTTTAATTGACCGCTGAAGAAATGGCAGAGATTCGTGCCCCTTGACAAAGGAAAAGGTGCTCGAGACCCGGACGCACCGGGCGTTGGAGATTATCTCTTGTCAGCTTATGACATTCATGCTAATGATTAATTTTTTTAAGATTGTTGGAGGAATAATAAATGAAAAATGTTTTAATTTTTGGGTGCAATGGACAAATTGCACGGATTGTAAAGGAAGCGTGTTTTGAGCGAACAAGATGATGTTCAATTGACACTTTATTTACGAAAAAGTCATCGTGTTGATGACTTGGTGGCTATTAATCCTGCGCGTGTAAGGACAGTAGATGCTGACATTCACGACCAAGAAATGTTGGACAAGGCTGTTCAAGGACAAGATATTGTTTTTATTGCAAATGTTGACAATGACCCTGATAACAAACTGACTCAAGGTGTTATTGCAGCAATGATTAAAAATGATGTTAAACGTGTTATAGCTTCAAATGTTTTAGGAATTTACGGAGAAGTTCCCGGAGAATATGGTCGTTGGAATACAGAAATGCTTACGCAAGCAGGGCTCAATCGAGCTCGACGTTCTGACGAATTGTTAGAAAAATCAGGCTTAGATTACACAACTTTACGTTTGCAGGAGATGATTAGTATAATGGAAAATTAGAAGTAGCAGAAACAATTCAAAAAGTATGGAGGTATAGTATGTGGAATTTATACCGATTTATAAAATAATAAATTTACAGAACATAGATTGAGGCAATAATGGATTATGTAATTAGAGAATTAAAGCAGAATGAAATTAATTTATTGGATACTTTTCTATATGAAGCTATATTCCTGAAGGAGTATCAAGCTCCATCCAAAGATATTATAGAACATCCCGATTTACAAATATATGTTGCTGATTTTGGCAAGAAAAGATGATTTATGTTATGTGGCGGATTTTGATGGAAAGGTAGTAGGAGCTGTATGGACTCGTATCATCAATGATTATTGATGACACAACACCCTCCTTTCCATTTCTCTCCTCAAGGAATATAGGAATTTGGGAATTGGAACTGAACTTATGAAACAAATTCTTTTGACATTGAAAGAGAGAGAATATAAGCAAGTTTCATTATCGGTTCAAAAAGATAAACTATGCAGTGAGTGTATAAAAAGTAGGTTTTGAAGTTGTTCGTGAAAAATGAAGAGGACTATGTTATGTTTTTGTAAACTTTAGTTTATGGTAACTCCGGGTTTGTAGATTTAAAAATAAATTTGCCGGTTTGATAAATTTTTATTTCCCACTCGTTTGGACTAATAAATAAATGAATAGATGAATAGTTAATATTTAGAGGAGAATGCTGAAGATGATAATAAAAATGAAATTCTATACTTGAATATGACAATTTTTCTATAGAGGTAATTAAACCAAATCATGGTTGCGAGGAGTTGAAACTCCGGAAAAAGTGTGTGTTTGCTTTAGGAGACTGCGTAGATGAATTCGCAATGAATAGTAATGCACAATTGCCGAAGAATTTCGAAAATTGCTGTAGAACTACTAAATATATATGTGATTGAGTATAAAGGGCAAAAAGAATATGTCTTGTCCGTCCTAATATTAGGTGCACCTGCGTCCGTACAGCTTTTGGACAGGCTGATTGCTTGTGGTTGTGAAAATAATTGCAACAGGTTCTGTGGGGTTCTGAGGATATAAAAAGAAAAATGCATTCCCTTTATTCCTACAAAAGCATTGAGAGATGAGGGAACATCATTCCATTATTTACCACCATCACGATATATTGAAATCGACCGAAAATGATTGCGAAATTAAGGATGTTTTTTGAAAAATTAGACATACCATTTGAAGAGTGCATAACTTGGACAAACAGATGGTTTTAGGGAAACACGGGAAATGGTTCAGTATAGATTAAGTGAAGGCTGCTCTGCTGTCGAAATGGAATGTGCTGTACTTGCTGCGTGTTCACAAAAAAGAGGAGCATATTTGGTCAATTCTTTTTACTGCGGATTCGCTTGTCAAGTGTTACTGAACATGATGAAAGGAATTGGGAATTTCGTCACACTCTAGAGCATTACACCTTGCTTTGAATTTAATATGCAATATATAAAAAGATACTCATTTTATTGAGATAATAATTGAAGGAAAAATTGTAATTTTATCTATGTAAAAACTATGACAAATTTGAATTT